>Ga0210383_10000090_pt1 | contig 101325 bp, 77 predicted proteins | sample IncBWC14OmetaG_FD_160072 | JGI IMG/M metagenome (GOLD analysis project Ga0210383, IMG submission 160072) | Forest soil microbial communities from Barre Woods Harvard Forest LTER site, Petersham, Massachusetts, United States - Inc-BW-C-14-O ...
GCCCAAGCGAAGATCGCGCGCAGCAGCCCCGCAAGGGAAGCCGCGAAAGCAGGTCGAGCAAGGGTCAAACGCGAGCTACTGGCCGAGACGAATGGACCCCACACCACCTCGGAACTCTTATTTTTTTTGCAGCTGTCAGCTCTCACTGGAACCCTAGCCAGTTCGAACTCCCGAAACCCTGTCGTCGAAGCATCCCTACCCGTCCCCAGACGCTGAGAAGATTGGTGGACCTGGCAAGATTCGAACTTGCATCTGCGAGCGTCGATCGAGATCGACGCTCGCCGTGTTCCTTACACCACAGGCCCGTCATCGTAGCCTCGGGGCTAAAGCCCGCGAATTTGTTGACGCCTTAGCGCGGCGCTAAAGCGCCGCTCTTCCACCTTGCGCAATCGGCGTGCTGCTAGTCGACATGCTCGCCCTCGGCGAATCCGTGCTCGGCGTGAGGCAGGATGTCGCGGTCACGTGCGATCCAGACGTAGAGCGTGGGCAACAAGAACACGCTCATGATGAGGGCGGCCATCAATCCGCCGACAATTACGATGGCAAACGGACGTTGCGAATCGGAGCCGATGGCATGCGACGTGGCCGCCGGCAGCAGGCCCAGAGTGGCGACCAGCATGGTCATCATGATGGGGCGGAGACGCAGTACAGCCCCCTCGACGGCCGCGTCTTCGATGCTGTAGCGGCGGACGCGCAGCTGGTTGATGTATTCGAGCATGATGACGCCGGTCTGCACCGACACGCCGAATAACGCGAGGAATCCCACTCCCGAGGAAACGCTGAAGTTCGTGCCCGTGAACAGCAGGGCGAGCAGGCCGCCGACGGGAGCAATGGCCACGTTGGCCATGATCAGCATGGTCCATTTGAGCGACTTGAACATGGTGTACAGGATGATAAAGATGATGAGGATGGTGATAGGCAGGACGATCAGCAGGCGGGCGTTGGCGCGCTTCTGGCTGGCGTATTCGCCTTCCCACTTGAGGTGATATCCGGTGGGCAGTTTCACCTGGGTCGTGACTTTGTCGATGGCCTCTTCGACGGCACTGCCGAGGTCGCGGCCGCGGACGCTGTATTTGATAGCAATGTAACGCTGGTTGCCTTCGCGATAAACCTCGGAGGCGCCATCGGCCACGTGAATATTGCAAAGCTGGGCGAGCGAGACTCGTTCGCCGGACGGCGACAGCAGGCGGATCTTCTCGATCGATTCCTGGGTGTCGCGGAATTGCGGGAGGTAGCGCATGACGAGGTCGTAGTGGGCCTCGCCTTGCAGAACCTGGGTGAGCGGGTTGCCGCCGACGGCGGTTTGAATGGCGTCCTGCACATCGGCGACGTTGATCTGGTGGCGAGCGGCGGCATCGCGGTCGACCGTCACGTTCAGGTTGGGCTGGCCGAGGACGCGAAACACTCCCAGATCTTCGATGCCGGGAATTTTGCGCATCACGCCGACGATCTCGTCGGCCTTATCTTCAAGTGTCTTCAGGTCGTCGCCATAGACTTTGGTGGCGAGTTCGCCTTTGACGCCGCTGACCGCTTCTTCCATGTTGTCTTCAATGGGCTGAGAGAAGCCCCAGAGGACCCCGGGAATCTTGTCGAGTTCGCGTTGCATGGCGGCGATGAGTTCGTCTTTGTCCTCGTGGAAGACCGGACGCCATTCGTCCCTGGGTTTCAGGTCGACGAAGAACTCGGTATTGAAGAAGCCGGTGTTATCGGTTCCGTCGTCGGGACGGCCGACCTGGCTGGTGCATTGTGGAACTTCAGGAAACGAGCAGAGCACCACGCGGGCCTGGTTGGCGACACGGATGCCTTCGTCGGGGCCGGTGCTGGGGGCGAGAGTTCCGCGCACCCAGAGGGCGCCTTCATCGAGATGAGGAAGGAATTCCGAGCCGATCGCGCCGCCGAAGGCCAGGTACATTCCCAGGGCCAGCATGAACACGCATGTCCCCACGGTGACGACACGGTGGTGAATTGCCCAGACGAGCGCGCTGCGATATTGCTTGCTGACAAAGGTGATAACCGGGTTATCCCATTCTTTTGCACCCTTGGCGAACGCGAAGCTGGCCAGGACAGGGGCGACGAGGATGGAAAAGAGCAACGCCCCTAGGAGCGCGAAGACCACGGTCCACGCCATGGGATGGAAGAGACGGCCTTCGACCCGTTGCAGCGTGAAGATCGGCAGGAAGGCGGTGATTGTGATGATGATGGCGTAAAAGACAGGCCGCTGCACTTCATGCGAGGCGAAACTGATTCGTTCGGTAGAGGTTTCGGTGCCGTCGTGGTGACTCAAATGGCGGACAATGTTTTCGATCAACACGATGGCACCTTCGACGACGACGCCGAAGTCCAGTGCGCCAAGAGAAAGCAGGTTGGCGGGAATCCGCATCAGGTCAAGACACGTGGCGGCAAAAAGCAAAGCAAACGGAATGGTTAGAGCAACGATAATCGCGCCCCGGACATTGCCTAGGAACAAAAGCAGGATGAGCGATACCAGCACCATGCCTTCGGTGAGATTGTGAAGCACGGTGTGGGTGGTGAAGTGAACCAGCGTGCTGCGATCGATTAGAGGGACGATCTTTACTCCCGGGGGCAGGAGGTGATCGTTCATCTCGTCGATCTTCTCGTGCAGCGCTTTCAGGGCCGGGTCGGCGTTGGCACCTTTGCGCAAGAGCACGATGCCCGACACGACGTCGTCGTTGTCTATGATCTTGCCGTTCTCGCGGTGAATTGCGCGGGCGAACTGGCCGAGTCTGATCTTGGGGCCTTGCGAGACTATGGCGATGTCCTGGACGCGGACCGGGGTGCCGTTTTTGGTGAGAATGACGGTTCGCTCAATATCGTGAACGTGATCGACGAGTCCCACCTCGCGAACGTTGATCTGCTGCAAGCCCGCCTGGATGAAACTGCCGCCGGCATTGGTGTTGTTGTTGACCAGTTGCTGCTCGACCTGAGACAGACTGAGACCATAAGAAATCAGCTTGTTCGGATCGAGGCGTACCTGGTATTCGCGGGTGGGGCCGCCGAAGCTGGCGACGTCGACGATGTTGGGAACGGACTTGAGATTTTTCTCGACCACCCAGTCTTCCAGGGACTTGAGCTCCATGGCGTCATACTGAGGATTGGTGCTGTGCAGGGTGAAAAAATAAATCTGACCGACGGGGCTCCAGTCGGTGCCCATCTGTGGCGAAACGCCGGCCGGCAGAGTGACTTGTTCCAGACGCTCGAGAACGCGCTCGCGGTTCCAGGCGTTGTCAGTGCCGTCCTCAAAGATGAGCTTCACGTCGGAGAGCCCGAACAACGAAAAGGACCGCAGGTGGACGATGCCGGGGATGCCGTTGACTGAGGTCTCAAGCGGGATGGTGACCTGTTGTTCGATCTGCTCGGCGGAGATTCCGGGCCACTGGGTAATGATTTCGACGTAGTTATCGGCGACGTCGGGATAGGCCTCAATGGGCAGGTTGTTGAATGAAATGATACCCCAGACGAACAGCACGAGGGCCATCCCCAGGACCATGAGGCGATTGCTCAGCGCGAAATCGACGACGCGGCGAATCATGCGTTAGTCCTGTTCGACATGAAGTCAGAAGTCAGAATGCAGAATGCAGAAGTAAACCGCGCTGTTACTTCTGCATTCTGACTTCTCACTTCTGCATTCTGACTTCTCACTTCTGCATTCATGTTATTGTTCCACCGTATTTTGCAGGTCGAGGGCGTTGGAGACGACTTTGTCGCCGGGCTTGATGCCGGAAACGATCTCCTGCTGGTTGCCGGGGAGCATGTTTCCGGTAACGACTTCCAGGCGCTTGAAGCGGGAGTTGCCGAGCGGAGCGTAAACCCACTCGCGGTCATGCAAGTGCAGAATCGCGCTGGACGGCACCGAGGAGTGCGTCTCTGGTTGCTTGCCGTAGAACGTGGCGGTAGCGAACATACCAACGCGCATCTGACCGGGATTCTTTATTTCCAGACGAACTTTGGCGGTGCGCAAGTTAGGGTCGAGGACCGGGAGAATATTATCGACGCGGGCCTTGAAGATCTGGCTGGGATAAGCGTTGAGGTGAACGTCGGCAGTGTCGCCGACGCGGACCGCGTCGAGATCGTTCTCGTACACGTCGCAGACGATCCAGACGTAGGAGAGGTCGGAAATCGTGAAAGGATTTGGACCCGTGAGTCCTTGCACGCCGGACGCGTTGGTGACCTGCTGGTCGGTGATGACGCCGGAGATGGGCGCGACGATGTCGACGATGCCAGAGGGATGATCCTTGTCGATGCCGAGGGTGTGCAGTTGCTCGGTGGAGGCGTTGAGGTCGGTCTTGGCGTCGGCTTCGGTGGCCTGGGCCTGTTCGAGGGCGCTTTTGGCGATGGCGCCTTTGTCGTAGAGAGTCTGTGCGCGATCGAGTTGGACGCGGGCCAGGCGCTCGTCATTCTCGGCTTTCAGATAAGTCTGGTAGGCGCCGGAAACGTCGTTGCTGCGGACTCGCAGTAGGAGCTGGCCTTTTTCGACGACATCGCCGAGACGGGCTTTGAGTTCGACGACGCGTCCGGCGGCGAGGGAAATCACGGGGACGGCGCGGGTGATGTCGGGCTGGACGACTCCGGTCGCGTTCAGGGCGGGAACCGCTTTGCGCTCGGCTGCGGTCACGAGCGGGAACTGGTCGGCGTGGTCGACTTTGAAATTGTTGGCGTCGAGATCGGGCTCGACGGTGGCCTTGGGCGGGGCTTCGGCACTGGGGTCGGCTTTGCCGCTGCTGCAGGCGGTGAGGGCGAGCGCCAGCGTCAACACTGGACACAACGCTGCGGATAAAAGAAATTTGGATGGAGAATGGATGCTCATGGGATAACCTCGCGGCCTACCGACATATTCATCTGGGCCGCTGCCGTCAGATAGGCGCCAACCAGATTCACGTAACTGAGCTGCACGGTGCGGTAATCGCTTTCCGCGTTTAGAAAGTCCAATAACGATGCACCGCCATGCTGGTAGGAAAACAGAATGGTTTCGCGAACCCGGACGGCCTGCTCCAGATAATGACTTTTGTACGGTTTCAACAGGGTAATGTTGCTATTGAGAACGGCGTAGGCGGAGTCTACGTCGCTGTAGACCTGGGTTTCGGCGGCTTCGCGCAGCTTTTCGTTGCGCTTGATGTCAATTTTCGTGCGCAGCTTTTCGCCCTGGTTGGTGTCGAAGATGCGCAGGGGAATGCTGACACTGGCTCCGATAGTGTTCAGGGCGTCGGGGTTGTTGTAGGAGCCATTGTGGGTATACCACAGGCTGATGGTGGGATCGGTCGAGCCGTCAGCCTCGGCCAGCTTGTAGTTGGTTTCTGCTTGCTGCACCGAGAGTATGGCGGCGCGCAGGTCAGGGCGGGTGTCGAGCGCTTGTTTGCGATAGTCGTCGAGCGCGAGCAGGTTCTCGGTGAAATCGAACGGTCCGTCGACGTCGTAGCTCTCGACTGGCCGGCGATCGTTGAGCATGGACAGCAGGTTGATCTTGGTGGTGCGAAGGTTGACTAGCGCGGTTTGCACATCGGATTCGTACTGCAGGCGTTGGAGTTCGAGGCGGTCGAGGTCGATCTGGGCGATGTCGCCGGCCTCGTAACGGTCGCGGCTGATCTTCAGGATCTTGTCGTAGTAGCCGAGATTATCCTGCGCGAGGTGGAGGACGGCTTTGGCCTGCAGGACGCCGACGAAGGCGCTGCGCAGATTGAAGATCAGAGTGCGTTCGGAGTCGGATTGCTGGGCGGCGCCGATGGCGGTGCCTTGCTTGGCGGCCTCATAACGCAGCCCGCGTTTGTTGCGTCGCTCGAATAGGTAGCTGACGCCCGGCGAGATAAATGTTCCGGCGAAGGGCTGCCAGACGCCGTGGCTGGGGGCGATCTGGGTTCCGTCGGCGGAAAAGGTGAAATCGGGATTAGGGCGGAGGTGGGCGGTGATCTCTTGCGCTTTCAATTCATCGACGTTTAAGAACCCGGCGAGCAGGGTGGGATTGTTGGTTGCGAAGCGGTCCTTGACCTGATCCCAGGTCCAGAGCTGCGCGGCGGGCGGAGGCGCGGCCTGGGACGGTGTCTGGGCGAACAGACTCCCGGTTCCAAGGGCTAAGGCGATACTCAACGATTTCCACCGCATTCAGAACTCCATCCGGCTATCCATAATTGGCCGGGCGCATTGGTCGGCCTTGGGGGAGGGCTACGACCCGGCGGTTATATCCCGCCGTCGATTCGGCGCTTAACACTGCTATCTCGTTTTCTGCGTAACCATTTCGTAAGACTTTAGATGCTGCTTCGCCGCTTTTTTCATCGACAAACAATGGGTGAGTTTAGGGACTAGGCCTGGAGGGAAAGGGGAGGAGCGCGTCCCGGGCCCGGGATAACAGGCGTCGCCAGCGTGAGCAAGTAGGGGGTCGGCGGGGTGTGCCGCCCCTCGGCGTGACGGAGAAGGAAAGAAGTCGTGGTCGCGGCCAGGGCCGGTGGATTTGGCAACTTCCAGCCCGAAGCTTTTTCGTGGCTTGCCTGGCGGAGGGTGCGTTTGCCGGCCGGTGATTCCTCCATCTCGCTGCGGACGGCGAGCAGATCATCGGTGGCGGAAATCACCGGGAACAGGATGACGAGCAGGCAGCCCAAAGCGAGCAAGCACTGAAAGGATGTGAATCTGCAGCCAGCCGGGGCTGTTCTGGAACTGCGCCATAGCCAATAGGCGGGCAGCGCCAGCAGCGACCATGCGAGATTAAGCAGCAGTTCCATGAAACTTGAGCGGGCCAGGCGCAACTCTAGTTAGTGTGTCAGATATCGCAAATCCAAGTCAATGTAACCACCGTCAGGGGGTGGGCTGGGGTGCAAGGTCGACGGGGCGGAACATTCTTAGTACGGAAGTGGGAGAATTGTGGGAGAGTAGGAAATCGTGGGTGGGTGAAATGACAAAGCGGCAAAGGGCGCTGTGGGTTCCCGGTTTGGTGATCCTGGTGGCGTGTGCGGCGGGCGTGGCCTGCCAAATCGAGTTGGCGCGGGCGGGCGGCCAGCAGGCGGAGACGCAGGACGCCCCGGTTGCTGCGCAGGGAGAGCCGGGCCTGGTTATCGAGAACGATTCGGAGTTGCCCGAGACGCATCCGCGGGCGCCTTACGAATTTCGATTTCGCGCGCATGGCCGCGTCTCGAGCCTGCGCTGGAAGGTGGAAAAAGGCGCCTTGCCGCCGGGGATAAAGCTGGATGAAGATGGCCGGCTACACGGTCAGGCTGAACATGTGGGTGAGTTCCAGTTTACGGTTTCAGTGACCGACGGCGGTCGTGAGCGCGGGGTGCAGAAGGGATTTGTGCTGCGCGTGACCTCGGCCTTGAGCCTGAATTGGAAGGACGCGGCGCGCGTTAACGGGAACCGGATCGAGGGCAGCGCACAAGTTCTGAACACAACACGCGACGATATCGATCTGACGTTCTATGTACTGGCAGTGGCGCAGAATGGGCGGGCGACGGCGATTGGATACCAGCATTTCTTGCTGCATCGAGGCACGGTCCCGGTGGAATTGCCGTTTGGCGAGACTCTGCCCTATGGAAAGTATAAGGTCCACGTGGATGCGGTGGGGGAAGTGGCGCCGAAGAAGTTGATTTATCGCGAATACCTCGAGACGCCGGCGCCGCTCGAAGTGACGGTCGGGCCGTGAACCGTGGTACGGCCGACGGGTGAGGCGCCCCCGGAGTACTTCGATCACAAAGACGAGTGATCCAGATCACGCAGCGGTGTGTGGGAAATGCCCCAAAATCGTGAGGGTGGGGCGCAGGCATCGATGAGTCCGAATTTTGGAATTCGGCCACAACTCATTAGGTTTCCATTACATACGGGACCGTAGTTTTGAGACGGCCGGGCCGTGTCGGTTTGGCTTAGGGCGTGCCCTATATGCCCATGGACGGAGACGAAGCGCCAGGAAATCAGGTGCGATCCGGTCCGGGAGGGTTACGATGCGAGCTCCTTACGGTCTAAATATTCTTGATAACTGCCTCACCTGCCCGGTGAGGACGGAGCACCTTTTCTGCAATCTTGCGCTGCAGGCGGCGCAGCGGCTGAACGACGCGAAATCAACGGCGATCTATCCGAAGGGAGCAATGCTGTTTATTGAAGGGCAGCAGCCGCGCGGAGTGTTTGTCCTATGCGTGGGGAAGGTAAAACTGTCGATTTCGTCGCGCGACGGCAAGACCATCATTACCAAGATTTCCGATGGGGGAGACGTTCTGGGATTGAACGCCGTAGTGTCGAACCGGCCCTACGAAGTGACCGCCGAGATGATGGAGCCGGGGCAGGCCAACTTTATTCCGCGTGAATCTTTGATGCAGTTGCTGAAGGAATTTCCGGACGTAGCCACTCGTGTGGCGCAGCAGCTGAGCCGGAACTACTACACTGCGTATGAAGAGATTCGCACGCTGGGGCTGATGACTTCGCCGTCGGAGAAGTTTGCCAAGCTGCTGCTCTCGTGGTCCAGCAAGAGTACGTCTGACGACGGATCGGCCCAGGTAAAGCTCACTCTGACTCACGAAGGGGTTGCCGAAATCATCGGGACGACGCGAGAGACCGTGAGCCGGCTGTTCTCAGAGTTCAAGAAGAAGCAGCTGATGCAGATGAAGGGCGCGACGCTGGTGATTCGCAGCCGATTCGCGCTGGAAAAGATTTGCCAGTCGTAGGGGAAGCTGGACGGGAAGTTTACGCGCGCAGGATCGGAGACTGCTGTTTCCTTCGGTTCGTTGAACAGGGGTAGAATGATGGCGTCCGCCAGCCCAGAATTGGGTACCCCAGCAGCCGTTGGAGTCGTGAGACTTGCGCGTTCGCTTTCGCCGATCGGTGAAGCTGTCTTCCTGGGCAGTCTTACTCGCTGTAATGGCAGCGGTTGTGGGGTGTGGCGGCGGTTCGAACTCAGTCCAGCAGAATCCCGTTCCAACTATCTCCAGCCTGTCTCCGGCCTCGGCAACTGCAGGGGCGTCCGCACAAGCGCTGACGATTCAGGGGACGAATTTCGTTTCCACTTCCGTAGCGACCTATAACAATGTGCTTCATGGCGTTACGTTCCTGAGCGCCACCCAACTGCAGGGTCAGCTGACTACGGCGGACTTGGCGACCGCTGGGAGTTTTCCGGTCGTCGTCACGAATCCAGCGCCGGGCGGGGGCCCATCCAATCCGCTGAATTTTTCGGTCAGCAATCCTGTACCGACGATCTCGAACTTGTCTCCGGCGTCGGCAACCGCAGGAGCGGCCGCGCAGTCGCTGACGATCAATGGAACGAATTTTGTTTCTACCTCGGCCGTGACCTATAACAGCGTGGTTCACGCCGTTACGCTCGTCAGCGCCACTGAGCTGCAGATTCAGCTGAGCACCTCCGACTTGGCGATCGCCGGGAGTTTTGCGGTGGTTGTGACCAATCCGTCACCGGGTGGCGGGCCATCGAGCGCCGTGAATTTTCCAGTTAGCGATCCGTCGCCGACGATTTCAAACCTGTCACCGGCGTCGGCAAACACGGGGGTGGCGGGGCAAGTTGTGGCGATTAATGGAACGAATTTCGTTACGAACTCGGCAGCGACCTATAACAACATTGTTCATACCGTGACGTTCGTGAGCTCCACGCAGTTGCAGATTCAGCTGACCGCTGCGGACTTGGCGACTGCCGGGAGTTTCGCGGTGGTTGTGACCAATCCCGCACCCGGTGGAGGCGTATCAAATTCCGAGAATTTTTCGGTAAACGACGCCGTACCGACGATCTCCGGCCTGTCCCCGGCGTCGGCGAATGCTGGGGCGCCGGCACAAACTCTGACGGTCAATGGAATGAATTTTGTTTCTGGCTCGGCAGTGACTTACAACAATGTTGTTCATGCCGCCGCGTTCGTGAGCGCCACTCAGCTGCAGATCCAATTGACGACTGCGGATTTGGCGACCGCCGGGAGTTTTCCGGTGGCCGTGACCAATCCGTCGCCGGGAGGCGGGTTATCCAATTCGGTAAATTTCGCCGTCACAGTACCAGGGTCCGGGTCGCTGACCGTGAACGTAACCGGACTTCCATCGGGAGAAATGGGCAACGTCACGGTTACAGGTCCTGACAGCTTTTCCCAGAGATTGACTGAGACCACCACTTTGACCTCATTGCCGTCGGGCATATACACCGTCAGCGCCGCCATTGAAGCTTCAAGTTCGGCGGCGAATCAGGTTTTTATGCCGACGGTGAGTGGGAGTCCGGCGGTGGTGAACGGGAATGCGAACACCGTTGCGAGTGCGACCTACGCCAGTCTTTCGACGGTTTGGCAACCCGTGGGTCCGCAGGCGATTTCAGGTGCGTTCGGAGGCACGTTGGCGTCCGCGGGCAAACTCAACGCTCTTGCCGTAAACCAAGCGAACCCGAGCGAGATGTATGTGGCAGGGGGCCAGCAAGGCGGAGGGCCTACTTCGGAGGCTGGAATCTACAAGACGGTCGACGGAGGACAGACCTGGACTCAGTCGGATGTTGGGTTGACGGATCCGGTGGTGAATGCTTTGTGGCTCGATCAGAATAATCCTTCTACGGTTCTGGCGGGGACAACGTTTACCGGAATTTTTCAGAGCACGGATGCGGGCGCAAGTTGGAGTCTGGTCGCGCATCTCGGGCCCACCTATGCCTTTTTGCAGACGAACGGCACGCTGTATGCGGCCACTGCGAGCGGACTGGCGCAGTCTTCAAATGATGGTGCGACCTGGACGATTGGTACCAATACGCAACCCGGCGCCTCGCTGGCGGCGAGCGGGCAGACCATTTATGAGGGGCTGCTGACTGGCGGCGTCCTCGTGCAGACCAGTCCTTCTGGACCGTGGACGAGCACATCCTTCAGCGGCGTAGACTCTGCCTCGTCCATCGCCGTGAATCCCACGAATCCGCAAAATGCGCTGGTGTCAGATTTTTCAAGTTACCAGACTATTCCCGACATTTATGTGACTAGCACCGGCGGAAATCCATGGACGGCGGCGAATTTGTCGAACTGCGCGGTGCAAGCGGTAGGTCCGGATTGGGCCGGGGGCACGTTTTACGCCGGGTGCGATTTCGTGCTGTTGCAATCGGTCGACAATGGCGTTGATTGGTCGGTCATCGACACGATTAACGTGGACGTTCGCTCATTCACGCCAGGAACCACGGGCTCGCCGGGGAACTTCTTCATGGGAAGCGATCAGGGCCTCTACGTGACGACGGATGGCGGGACGACGTGGCACAGCCTGAACGGCAACATCACATCTTCACTGCTCTATTCGCTGGCAGTGAACGGGTCGACCATTCTTACCGTGGCCCAGGATTTCGGATCGCTCTTCAGCTACGACGGCGGCAGTACATGGCAGTGGAACGGCGTGGGGAATGAGAACGGCGTTGTGAGCTTTAATCCTGGGAACACGCAGTACGCTTATCTGTCTACAGAGGTGGGGGTCTATCTCTCGACCGATGGTGGGCACACCTTCGCGGGCGTGCTTGGCCCCTCAGACTCGCCGGCCGCGGTCGATCCTGAAGTTCCTTCGACGGTTTACGTGCCGCTGCAGGACGCTGTGTACAAGAGTCTGGATTGGGGAGCGACCTGGACCGCGCAGTCGTGGACGGTGACGTCGGTGCAGTCGATGACGGTAGACCCCTCTGACAGCAAAACGCTGTTCGTGACGGCAAACGCGGGGGGAACGGGGTTGCCGGTTGTGATGGTGACTCATGACGGTGGATCGACTTGGGCGACTGCGAGTTTGGGCTCGGCCTGCGGCTTTCCGATTACGGTTACGGTCGATCCCGCGAACCGGATGACAGTGTATGCGGCGATGATCGGAAACGGCAGCTGTGGAGGAGGAATTCTAAAGAGCGTGGACGGAGGAGCCACCTTTGCACCATCAAGCGCCGGTTTGAATGCGACTCAAGACGGTTGCAGCGAACCGGATGTAACGTGGGTGCGATTTGATCCGTCCGGCTCGGGGATCATGGCGGCAGCGACGTCATGCGGACCATATTTGTCCAGCGACCTGGGCAGCAACTGGATGAGTATCCGTGGAAATGCAGTGCCAAATACGTTCTCGGATCTGACCTGGTCGGGCGGAAACCTTTATACCGCGACTTTTGGAGAAGGTGTTCTGCGCATGTCCTTCCCATTCTGATAATTTTCTGGGGCGGGGAATGCAGGCCGGCGTTGCGGTCCGGCAAAGCTGTGGAATAATGCAGGCGGTATTCGTGGCGGCTTTTCTAAAACCCCCACTTCTCGCGCAAAGGGCGCGCGAGAAATGGGGCACCCGCGTACCGATGCGGCGGGACGAAGAACGGCATGGCCGAGAACTTGAATTCCAATCCGAATCGGGCGCGCGACCATCTGGCGAATGAGCGCACGTTTCTGGCGTGGGTGCGGACCGGGGCGGCGATTGTGGTGTTTGGATTTGCGATTGGGCGATTCTCGATTGCCATGCGGCAGTTGACGGCGCTGGAGGGGCACGCGGTGCGCACGGCGGGGATGTCGGTGTGGATGGGATCGGGCGCGATTCTGGCGGGCGTGGCGCTGGTGGTGGCGGGGTTGGTGCGCTATCGCAAGACGCGAGTGCAGTTGGATTCGGGGACGTTTGAGCCGGCGGGGTTTGTGCTGGATTTCATCACGGTGCTGACGGTTTTGTTTGGGATGGTGCTGGCGGGGTATTTGATTTATACGGAGAAGGTGTTGGGGTGAACCGGCTGTTTCCTTCGCTGAGAGGAAAAGCAGGTTCCTCGCGCCGGAAACCAGGCGCTCGGAATGACAATAATTCAGTGGGAATACCTGACAGCAAATCGGCATGACTATGGCGAACGATCTGCGGAAAAGCGATCTGGGGAAAAGCGATCAAGAAAAAGAGGCGGCGGCGCGGGCTAGTTTGCAGTTTGTGAAGGATGGGCAGGTCGTCGGGCTGGGGACGGGGTCGACGGCGGCTTACTTCATCAAGCTGCTAGGGGATGAAGTGAAGCGCGGGCTGCGGATTCGCGGGATTCCGACTTCGGTGCGGTCGGGGGAACTGGCTGCGAGTCTGGGGATTCCGCTGACTACGCTCGACGAGTGTCAGGAGATCGCGGTCACGGTGGATGGGGCGGATGAAGTGGATCCGCAGATGCGCTTGATCAAAGGCGGCGGCGGGGCGCTGCTGCACGAGAAGATCGTGGCGTCGGCGACCAAGCAACTGGTGATTGTGGCTGACGAGTCGAAGCAGGTTTCGGTGCTGGGGAAGTTTCCGCTGCCGGTGGAGGTGATCAAGTTTGCGCAGGCGCTGGTGGCGAAAGAGATTGCGGCGCTCGGGGCTCAGGTGTCGGTGAGAACTGGAGCCGATGGGAAGCCGTTCGTGACCGACGAGCACAATCACATTCTGGATTGCCGTTTCGGGCAGATTCCGGATGCCGACGGGTTGGCGCGGAAGTTGAGCGACATGCCGGGTGTGGTGGAGCATGGGTTGTTTATCGGCATGGCGAGTGTGGTGCTGTTTGCGAGGGGGGACGGGATTGTGGAGTTGAGAAGATAGGGTATCTCATGTCTCGCAGTCTTTGCGAGACGTTTGGGGTTTCAGGCGAGCGCGAGCCGAACATCGCTCGACTGTGAGACGCGAATGCGCCCGTCCCCACACGAGGAAAAGCAGGTTCCTCGCTGCGCTCGGAATGACAAAGACATTAGGTATAAGACTTACAAAGGATTGAATGGCCACTGACGCACAGGTTCGGGGATGGAGTGGGGCGTCACGGAGACGAGTGCCTCGGTTTGAGATGCAAGCGCAGCTGGATGTGACGGTGCTGCGGTCCGGCATTCCGGACACGGTGCCGGGGCGGTCGGTGAACGTGTGCGAGCGCGGGATGGCCGCCATGCTGGCCGGGGAACTGGTTCCTGGCGAGACTGTCGGGATTGAAGTGAAGCTGCCGCGGGTGCCCAGTGCTCTGCGCATGCGGGCGATGGTGCGGCATCAGGACAAACTATGCTGCGGGCTCGAATTTTTGGGATTATCGGCGGAGCAGCGGGCGGCGATTCGGGATTGGGCCAAGGGGTCGAGAGCGGAGACGGAGATTGGCGAGAGTGCGATGCTGGCCCTTGCTCCGGTGGCTGAAACGCAAGACGCGGATAGTGTGGCGAGTCGAGAGACCGCTGGCAGCGCGACCCCACCGCGCAAGCCGAAGAAGAAGCGGCGATGGAGGAGAGCGGGCCTGGCGCTTGTATTGCTGGCGATGGCCGCAGCCGGGTTCTGGTGGAAGTGGAATCGGGGATGGGCGGATTTAGAGTCGGGATTGAAAACTTCGGAGGCGGCCTCGGCCGATAAACCGCAGGCGCAGGTTCCAGCGGAAGTGATGGAGAAGTTGCTGATGCACCGGGTCGAGCCGGTGTATCCGGCGGACGCGCGTCAGGCGAATCTGCAGGGGATTATTGCGCTGGACATTGTAGTGGGACGGGATGGGTCGGTGGTGAGCATGCAGGCGTTGAACGGTCCAGAGGTGCTGGCGCAGGCGGCCATGGATGCGCTGCGTTGGTGGAAGTTTGAGCCTTATCGGGTGAACGGCGAGCCGGCGGTAGTGGAGACGACAGTGGCGGTGGAGTTTAAGAGGTAATCGCGCCTTCTGGATTTCAGAATGCAGCTTTTAGATTTTTAGATTCAAGATCGGTGAGTGATCGGTTGAGTCCGAGCGAGATTCCGTTCTGCGTTACGCACGCGGTTTGCGAAGCGCCTGCAGGATGACAATACCGCTGATGGCGAAGCAGCCGACGGCACCGAGCGAGGCGACCAGCATAAGGTTGGCGCCTACCTTGAAGTGCAAGAAGTCGGCGAAAACGGCTCCGAGAGCGAAGACGAGTCCCAGCACGTTGAGCCAGAGCGGCGCGCGGACGCGGGGGCTAACGTCTTTGCGAAAACGAAGTTCCAGCAGGAGAGCGGCGAGTCCGATGGCCGCCACCACGACTAAAGCCAGCGGACTGAAGAACGCGGCCCGGCTGGTGTAGATCACGACCAAGGCGAGCGCGAGCAACAGCAGTCCCGCGGCGACAATGCTCCAGCGGCGGGGCTTCGCCGATAGATCGGGCTCGGGCTGAGCAGGGACCGGATTGGAAGCGGCGTCGGGCAAGGAATTCCGTTCCAAGTTATACAGGGCGGAGCGCGGGCTTTTCAAATGGGCAGCAAGGCCGGGCGTCGTCGACCCTCGTCACGCGACCCAGCAAATTCGATTCCCTAGTTTTCTATTCAGGCAACAAACTCCAACCTTAACCGAAGCAACTCAAGCGCTGGGCACCACACGGCCGGCGCCGGCCAGCCACTCGGCTTGGCGGGGATCCCCGTTGTTAACGGCGTAGAGGACCAGTTCGACGCGGGTGGAGATGCCGAGCTTTTCGAAGACGCGGTAGAGATATTTCTTGATGGTGTGCTCGCTGAGGTTGAGTTCGCGGGCCACTTGGCGGTTGCTCATGCCTTCGGCGACGAGGGCAACGACTTGTTCCTCGCGCGGGGTGAGCAGGGCGGAGCCTCCGGAGTTGAGCACTCGGAGCGAAGGGACCTCCGAGATGAGGTCCATGACGTAGTTCAGTTGTTCGGTGTTGGCCCATATCTGTCCGGCGGCTACGCAGAGCAGGCACTTGCACAGCAGGCGGAGGTTCGCATCGGTGATGGGGAAAATGCCGCGCGCGCCGGAGCGGAATGCGCTGACTACGAGTTCGCGGTCGCAGGTGTCGACGAGCAGAACCTTAGGGATCTCCGGGTGCGAGAGATGAAAGCGGCGCAGAGTCATCACGGTTCCGCCGACCTCGGCGGGCGAGTGTACGGGAAGGACGGCAATCCGGGGCGGTCTTGCGCTAACCGCCTGCAGGACGGAAAGCGTATCCAGGGGGCAGGCGGTGATATGGAACTCGGGACGACGGCGCAGCGCGCTGGTCAGCAACTGAGCCTGCATGCGATTGGAGTCGGCGATAAGAACACCAATAGCGTTGGAAGTGGCGGCAGACGAAGGGCACATCAGCAAAGCTCCAGGCAACAAAAGAATCGATGGCGCGATTGTAGGGAGCGGAAGTCGTGTCTACAAGGAAACTGCGCACAAAATCTGCACAGAATTTCAAATTGGGAATTGCGATTCTTATACGGCGTCGGGACCTCGGGCTTTGCTTCAGGGGTGTGGAAGGACTGGACGAGAAAGCATCTATCAGCGGTGTATTGTGATTGCCATCACACCATTTGTTTCAAGGCGGGAAAATCAGGACCGATTTGTTTCCGCTACCTGTGACATGGCAAACATGCAAGTCCACTTTCGTGGGTACTCCTATTGGAGACTGTCCGCGAGGCGGGTTCCCCGCCGTTTGCCGAGACAAATCTTCGTAAAGCGCCGATTGAATAGGCCCCTTGGTGCGGGAGGGTTCGTTTCCCGGAAGGGGAGGGTAGTCCACTTTTGTGTACGGTACTTCCCATGTCTTGTCGGGTTCCAGCGGTAGGCCTAAGTTGGCGAAGTAGAGCGTCACGACATCCATTGCCGCTCAGCGGGAACGCTGTTCCGCAAGGCAAATGAAACGCGACTTCATGATCGTCCGATTCCTGACAATCGCCCTGTTGATTTTCGAGTGTTGTTCGGCCGGCCACGCGCAGAGCGGGAACACCGATCTGGGCGCAGGCAAAGAGACTTCCCGATCCAACTTTACCGGGGCTGGAGCGGGAGGCAGTGGCATAGCGGCCGCAAACCCCGGGGGAGCGGATGGCCAGCGAAACTCCATGCTCGGAGGGCTGCGCCATCCGCTCTACCGGTTACGTCCCAGCGACGTGGTCGAGATCAGCTTCACCGTCGCGCCCGAATTTAACCAGTCCCTCACCGTGCAGCCTGACGGCTACGTGATGTTGAAGGACGCCGGCATGTTGGAAGTGGAAGGGCTGAACCTGCAGCAGTTTGGCGAGGCGGTGCAGAAGGCGTACGAGGGTTATCTGCATGATCCGCAGGTTGGGGTGTTGTTGAAGGAGTTTGAGCACCCTTATTTCATCGTGGGAGGACAAGTCGGGAAGCCGGGGAAGTATGAGCTGCGCTCCGACACGACCGTGGCCGAGGCGGTAGAGATTGCGGGAGGGCTGACGCAACAGGCGAAGCACTCACAGGTGGTGCTGTTCCGGCGAGTAAATGACGACCTGGTGGAAACGCGGCTGCTCAATTTGAAAAAGATGCTGAAGGACAGGAGTCTGAATGAAGATACGCATCTTCGGCCGGGGGACATGGTGTTCGTCCCGCAGAATACGATTTCGAAGATCGACCGCTATTTGACCAGATCTTCTTTGAGCATGTACGTGAGCCCCACTCAATTCTAGGAAAAGGACTTTTGCATGGGCATCCCCCAGGACGAAGACCCGACGCGCGGACGAGAAAGGACAGCAACGCCGACCTTACGGGAACTGGCGATGGTGCTGTTCCGCCAGCGGAGGGTCTTCGTCGTCGCTTCGGGGATGGTGTTGGGGCTGGCGATCCTGTATGCGCTTTTCGGCGCGAAATATCAAGCGAACATGAAAGTGCTGGTGCGAAAGGGGCGTGCCGATGCCTTGGTGAGCGCGACCGAGGACGCTCCGATCGACCTGACGAGGATGGCGATCACGGAAGAGGAACTGAATTCTGAGGTGGAGTTGCTGCGCGACGATGAGGTTCTGCGGAAAGTGGTGGAGCAGACCGGAACGGGCCGCGACTGGTTTCACTTTCTGCGAATGGGCGAAGGACGGGCGCAGCGGGTGGAGCGGGCGGCACGGCGTCTGGGCAAGAAACTGGAAGTGGAGCCGGTGAAAAAGACGAATTTGATTGCGATCAGCTATGCGGCAGACGATCCGCAGAAGGCAGAGAAGGTGCTGCAGGCAGTAGCGACCGTGTACCTGGAGAAGCACATGGAAGTGCATCGGCCCTCGGGCGAGTTGCATTTTTTCGAAAAGCAGACAGGAGAGTCGCGGCGACAGTTGGAAGAATCGCAAGAGAAACTGCTGCAGTTCACCGCAGGGCATGGGGTGGTCGCGGCCGCGCAGCAGCGCGATCTGGTATTGCAGAAATTGAGCGAAGCCGATGCCAGCTACCGGCAGACGCGAGTCGACTTGGCAGAGACGCAGCAGCGCGTGTGGGAACTCAGCGATCTGTTAACGAAACTCCCTGAGCGGACGACCACGCAGGTTCGCACAGCCGATAATCCGGAACTGCTGAAGGCGTTGAAATCGAGCCTGTTGGATCTGCAGTTGAAGCGAACCCAGTTACTGACAAAATTCGAGCCCAGCCATCGCCTGGTGCAGGAAGTTGACCAGCAGATTGCGCAGAACGAAGCGACTATCAAGTCGGAGAATGCTTTGCCGGTGCGCGACGAAACTACCGACAAGAGCGTGTATTACGAATGGGCGAAGTCCGAATTGCAGAAAGCGCAGGTGGAATTGAAGGGCCTGCAGGCGCGGGAAGCCGCGACTTCCGCGCAGGAGGGGGCCTACCAGACAATGGCCCGACAGCTGGGCGAGGACGCGATTGCGCAGGATGATTTGATCAGCACGGAGAAAGCCGCCGAGGATAGCTATCTGCTGTATGTGAAGAAGCAGGAAGAGGCGCGTATGGACGATGCGCTGGATGAGCGGGGCATTGTGAACGTCGCGATCGCGGAGCACCCGGTTGCCCCGGCATTGCCGGTGTGGTCGGCGTGGGCGGTGCTGGCCGTAGGATTCGCCGCGGCCGGAGCGGCGGGCACCGGCGCTGCCTTTGCCGCGGACTATGTAGACCCGGCATTTCGCACACCGGATGACGTGCTGGCGTACTTGCATTCACCGGTTCTGGCATCGCTGCCCCGAAGGGCGCGAGGGAGGCTTTCAGCATGAGCGAACAGATGATGAGTGGGGCAGTTTTGTTTCCGCGGACGGATGCCCGGGCCGAAATGAGTCGGCGGGAGAGGAATGCGCTGGCGGCGGAAGGATGGAATGCCGACGACTTTGCCAGGGAACAGATCCGGGGCCTGGTGCGAAAGGTTTTCTTTTCGAGCGGCCAGCGGCCAGTGAGGCAGGTAGTGTTCAGCGCACTGGACGGAGACACGGACGTGAAGAGCGTGTGCCGCAGCGTGGGTGAGGCTCTGGCGGCGGAGACGGCGAGTAAGGTCGTCGTCGTGGGCGAGTATCCCGAGGTTTTGCCGGATGAAGAAATCTACCCGGAGGAGATGAGCGGTCGTTTGTCTGGCAATTCGAGCACGCTGCAGCAGCGAGCCGCGAATCGCGTGCGGGGCAATCTTTGGCTGGTGCCGGCTGCGGAAACTCATGGCAGCAGGGGCGCGACGACATTATTGCATTCGCATCTGGGTGAGATGCGCAGGGAATTTGAGTTCTCGATTGTGGAGGCACCGCCAGCCGGAGAATCGAACGAAGCTCTGGCTATGGCCCAGTTCGCGGATGGAATCATTCTGGTTTTGTCGGCACATCGCACTCGGCGAGCTACGGCGTGCAAGACGGTGGAAATGCTTGAAGAGGGCAATGTGCACATCCTCGGGACCGTGCTCAGCGAGCGGATTTTTCCGATCCCCAACCGGATATATCGACGGTTGTAGAGCCGAGTTGTACTGCGGCCTGCAACGAGGCACCAGTTTGTAATTTTCGACCGAGTCCATTCGCACCTCGACCACCGACGCTCGACGAACTAGTCAAGAGCCACGAAGTGAAAGCGATTTGAAGTGTCCTCACCATTCCTAAATCCAGAGCCACAGAAACCAGCACGAGGCGATTGGGCTCGGCTGATTCCCGGAGAGACTTCTGCATTTAAGTGCGATGTGAAGAAACCGGTAAGGTCGGTCCGACCCGTTGCGAGAGAAACGGTGTCGAGGATGGCAATCGAGGCGCAGGCCAGCAAACGCGACAACGCACTAATGTTTCTAGTGCCGGGCCCGCTGCAGAGTCGGACCGCCGGGAGATGGGTGCGCGGCACGGCCGCGGATTTCGCTCTTGTGGCCCTGAACTGGCTGTCGATCGGGGCACTGCTGGTGCCGCTGCGAGTGATGTTCCCTCACGTGCGGACGTTCGCCTATGCGGCGGGGGCGCCGGGTTCGCTCTTGGGCATTGCGCTGCTGCAGGCGGTGTTGATCACCTTGATGGCATATGCCGAGGAACTGCACTTCAAGAGCGACATGCGCTCGCAGGTGCGGATTCTGGGCAAGTCAGTCCTGTTGGCGACAACGTTAATGTGCTGCGTTTGGAGCTTGCAGGGAGCCTCATGGGGCACGAGTGGTTTGTTCTGCGGAGCGGGCCTGATGCACTTTGCGGCGCTATGGACGTGGAGGTGGCTGAGCGCGAAGCAGGCTCGTCGCTCCCCGGCCGGCCATGTGCGCAACGTGTTGATTGTGGGCGCGGGCGGAGTGGGCCGGCGTGTGGCTGCGTACATGGAGCAACATCCCGAAGCGGGGCGCAGGGTGAGCGGGTTTTTGGACGACGATCGGGCGCTGGGGAACGGAGTGATCGGGCGAATCAGCGAACTGGCCCGGTTGGCGCGTACGGGCTTTGTCGACGAGGTGATACTGGCGGCGCCGCGCGATCGGGACGTCACCTTGCAGGTGCTATGCGAGGCAAGGCGTTTGCGGCTGGACCTGAAAATTGTTCCCGAGCTGTTTGGGTGCAAGCCAGCGGGAAGGGATGTCGAGCGAGTCGGCGACATGCCGGTGATTTCGCTGCATGCGGAGAGATTGCCTTCAGCGGGACTGATTCTGAAGCGAGTTGTGGATGTGGCCGGAGCGAGCCTTGTGTTGACGGCGCTGTCGCCGTTGCTGGCCGCGATCGCGGGGCTCATCAAGCTGGATTCATACGGTCCTGTGCTCTACTGCGCACAACGGGGTGGACGAAAAGGGCGGCCGTTCCGCTGCTACAAGTTTCGCACCATGGTGAGCGACGCCGATGCCCTGAAAGCCAATCTGCGGCGGAATAACCAGCGATCGGGGCCGTTCTTCAAGATCGCCGCGGATCCGCGCATCACGCGGCTGGGACGTTTTCTGCGGCGCTACAGCCTGGATGAGTTACCTCAGTTATGGAATGTCGTGAAAGGAGACATGAGTCTGGTGGGGCCTCGGCCGCATCCGCTGGACGACGTGGCGAGTTATGAAATCGAACACTTGTCGCGGCTGGACGTGACGCCGGGAATCACTGGGCTGTGGCAGGTGACGGCGCGAAGAGATCCGTCCTTTCAGCGAGGCATGGATCTGGATCGAGAGTATATCCGGACGTGGAGTCTGCGGTCTGATATGTGGATTCTGCTGAGGACAGTTCTGGCCGTCGTTCAGGGGAGCGGGGACTGATGCCCTCGATCTCTCTGCGATCGGGTTCGGCGACGGGAGTCGAACTTCCGGTTTGGGTGTATCGAGTTTTTCTCAGTCCGCTGCAGGTGCTGATGGCGGCTCCTACTCTTTTGTTTCTGGCAGCGTTGACGGCGATGCTGTTGCGGCATCCGGATGTAGCGTTCTATGAAATCGACCGTGTGGCGTTTGGGCTTTTGATTTTGGGAGTGGTGGGCAGGGCGGTCGTGCTGCGCCAGCGGATATTCGTGCTGGAACGTGCGAGCTGGCCGATGATCGGGCTGACCGCGCTGGCCGTTGCCAGTGTTCTTGGCCAGCCGTATGACTGCGAGACCTGGAGTCTGCTGGCGTCGAAATTCATCGTGCCGTTTGCGCTGTTTCACCTGGCGGGATTGGTGTTTGCGACCGAACGACGGTTTCGGCAGTTTGAGCTGTTTGCGCTGGTGGTGCTGGGGTATCTGAGTTTTACGGCGCTTGCTTTCCTGGTAGGAGCGAAATCGCTGATCTTTCCGCGGTTCATTCTTGACGAGAGCCTTGGGTTTCATGCCGACCGGGCGCGTGGGCCCCTGCTGCAGGCCGTGGCCAACGGCGTGTCGCTGAATCTGCTCGGTCTGCTGGCTTTGCATGCCTGTCGGCGGGGAAGCGTTCGCGGAGTGAAGGCGGTCGTGGTGCTGGCCTCGTTGCCGATCGCGATTCTGGCCACCATGACTCGCGCAGTGTGGTTGTCATTCACGGGAACGGTGCTGGCGCTCATCTTTCTTTCCAAGAACCGCGCTTTGCGGCTGGCTTGCGTGGGATTGGTCTTAGTCGCCGGGCTCGGACTGCTGGTGGTTTTGAGCTCGCATGAGTCCGCGGGAGCGCTGAGCGACCGGCTGGCGGAACGGGGGCCGGTGGATTATCGCCAGGCCGTGTACGCGGGCGGCTGGGACATGTTTCTGCAGCGACCGCTGGCGGGATGGGGCTTTCATCAGATGCCGGCCGAGTTGCCGCGGCATGTCAGCGGATACAGCGAGAAGCTGCTGTATCCCCACAATACGTATCTGGAATTGCTGGTCGAGCACGGGATGGCCGGGCTGGTGCTCTATTTTTGGCTGATGTGGGAGATGTGGCGGCTGGGCCGGGGGGCGATTCCGGACAAGGAAAAACGCGGGTTCCTCGATCCGCAGTTCCATCGCATGTGGCCGATTCTGCTCGCGGTGTATTGGCTGAATGCATCGATGGTGGTGATGAGCTACCAGTTCGTCAACGGCTTGCTGTTCACGATGGCAGGGATGCTGGCCGCGCAAAGGCGACGGGCGGAGGAATCATGCTGACCGTCGCATATCTCGCCAATCTGTTTCCGTCGTCCGTCGAACCTTACGTCGTCGAGGAGATTGAGGAACTGCGGCGGCGGGGAGTTCGAGTGATTGCGGGGAGTGTGCGGAAGACGGGAGTTGATGAAGCCTTGTTGACCAGGTGCGCACCAGAGGTCGTGTTGCAGCGGCTGTCAGTGATCGTGCTGCTGAGGGCTTTGTGGCTGTGCGCGCGACGAGCAAACCGACTCTGGCTCCCGATTGCGCGGATCGTTTTTCACGGCCGGGAAGGGCTTCTGCAGCGGTTCAAGGCGTTGGCCCATACGGGGCTGGGGGTGTGCTACGCGGCGTTGCTGGAAGGCCGCGGAGTCGATCATATCCACGTTCACCATGGATATTTCGGGTCGTGGATCGGCATGGTCGCGGCACGCCTACTGGGGGTGGGGTTCAGTATGACGCTCCACGGCTCGGACTTGCTGCTGCATGGAGTCTATCTCGATGTGAAGCTCGAGAGCTGCACGTTTTGCCTGACCGTCTCGGAATTTAACCGGCGTTACGTGCTGGAGCGTTATCCCAGCGTCGACGCCGGGAAAGTGGTGGTGGCGCGGCTGGGAGTGGAAGTATCGGAACGAGCGGCACGCCCAGTCCCGAGGCGGAGAGCTGAAGGTGCTCCGTTTCGGCTGCTGGCGGTGGGGCGGCTGCGTGCGGTGAAGAATCATGCGTTTCTGGTGCGGGCCTGCGGGCAGCTCCGCGGCCGCGGGGTTCGGTTCGAATGTTCGATCGCGGGCGAAGGACCGGAGCGAGGGAACCTGGAAGCGTTGATACGATATTGCGATTTGAAAGACCGAGTTAAGCTGCTGGGTCATGTGGCGCGCGAGCGCATGGACTTGTTCTACGACCAGGCCGATGTGGTGGTGCTGACCAGCAGGAGTGAGGGGATTCCGCTGGTGCTGATGGAGGCGATGGCCCGGGGGGCGATCGTGCTGGCGCCGGCCATCACGGGGATTCCAGAACTTGTGATTCCGGGCAGGACTGGGTTTTTGTACCAACCTGGATCGCTGGAGGGTTTTGTGGATCGCGTGCTCTTTATCCGCTCCCTCGTGGAGGCGCCGGAGCCCGCTCGTGTGGGCGAAGCTCCACCGGCCGGGCGTTCGACGGCGCGACAGGCGGACTGGGTGCGGCATGCGGCTCGGGTGCACGTCCGCAACAATTTCAATCGCAGGGACAATCTGGAATCCTTCGGCGACTTATTCATGCAGCGGATCGCCCCGCTGACGGAGAGCCATCCTGATGAGAATCTTGTACTGCAACAAATATAATTATCCCTTCAGCGGGACCGAGGTCTACCTGTTTGAGTTGATGGACCTGATGCGGGCGCAGGGCCATGAAGTGGCGCTGTTCTCGATGGCCGATCCGCGCGGGGAGGCGACCCCGTACGACCGGCATTTCGTGCCCCACATCGATTTCAAGAAAAAGTCGGGATGGTGGCAGAGGGCACGGCAGGCGGGGCACGCCATCTATTCCGTCGACGCGCGGCGGCGGATCCGGGCCATGATTCAGGAGTTTCGGCCGGACGTGGCCCATGTGCGGAATATTTATCACCATCTCTCGCCGTCAATCCTGTGGGAGTTAAAGGCGCAGGGCGTTCCCGTGCTGTATCACCTGAACGATTTTAAGGTGCTGTGCCCGAGTTATAACCTGGTGGCGCAAGGCGAGGCGTGCGAGGCGTGCAAGGGCGGAAAATTCTGGCACGCGGTGCAGACGGAGTGTTATCCGGGGAGGGGCGCGCGTGTGGCGCTGGCGGCCGAAGCCTACGTTCATCGCTGGCTGGGCACTTATCGCAAGTGCGTGGATGTGTTTCTTGCGCCCAGCATTTTCGTACGCGACAAGTTCGTGGAGCACGGATGGGATGGCGGAAAGTTTGAAGTGCTGCAGCATTTTCAGGAGATTCACTCGCTACAGGAGCTGAGAAGTGAGGATCGGCCGTTGCTGTATTTTGGCAGGCTGTCGGCGGAGAAGGGCGTCGATGACCTGCTGCGGGCAATGCAACAAGTTCCGCAGATGCGGCTGATTATTGCCGGCGACGGGCCGCAGCGTGCCGAGTTGCAGGAACTGGCAGCCTCGCTGAGGCTGTCGAACGTGAAGTTTGTGGGCCAAGTGGGCCGCGTAGAACGCGACCGGCTGATCGCGAAGTCGCGGTTTACTGTGCTCCCATCGCACGCGTACGAAACCATGGGCAAGACAATTCTTGAATCCTACGCGGAAGGGCGCGCGGTGGTGGCATCGGATTTGGGATCGAGGCGGGAACTGGTTCGCGACGGCGAGACTGGCTTGTTGTATCGCACAGGCGACGTGAATCAACTCGCGGAGGCGATTCGGTTGCTGGCGTCGAGCCCGGAACTGGCGGAGAAGATGGGACGCGCGGGCTGGGAGATGGTGCGAGAACGCCACGTGCCGCGAGCGCATTATCAGAAGCTACTCGGCGTGTATGAAGGCTTGGCGACGAAGAAAAGCCAGAGCCGAACCGTCGCCTTGGTCAGCCAGTCTCCAGCTCGACGGTTTCGACCCGAGAGCGCAGTGGCGATGGAACATCGGTGCCTTCGGATTGCATTTATCGGCGGGCGGGGAGTGATCTCGAAGTACAGCGGGATTGAGACCTATTACGAAGAGGTCGGGCAACGGCTGGCGCAGAGGGGACATGAAGTCACGGTCTACTGCCGCAACTACTTTACGCCGGCGCTACCGGAACACAATGGCATGCGACTCGTGCGGCTGCCTACAATCCGGTCAAAGCATCTGGAAACGGTGATTCATACGCTGCTCAGCACGGCCCATGCGCTCACGCAAGGCTATGACGTGGTGCACTATCATGCGCTAGGCCCGGCTTTGTTTTCGTTTCTGCCACGGCTGCTGGGAAAGAAGACCGCGGTCACTGTCCAGGGGTTGGATTGGCAACGGAAGAAGTGGGGACGGCTCGCGTCGGCGGTGCTTCGGATGGGGGAGCGCGCGTCGGTGCGGTTTCCTAACGGGACCATGGTAGTGTCGCAGACTCTGCAACGACGGTACCGCGAGACTCATGGGATTGAGGCATTCTACGTGCCCAACGGCGGCGTGCTTCGCGAACGGAACGAACCCCAAAAGATTCTGGAGTGGGGGCTCGAGCCGGGGAAGTACGTGCTGTTCCTGGGACGGTTTTCGCCGGAAAAAGGCTGCCATTTGCTGGTTGACGCGTTTGAGCGGATTGATACGGACGTGAAGCTGGTGATGGCGGGCGCGTCAAGCTATTGCGACGAATACAGCCGCGAGTTGCGCACGCATGCCAGCGAACGCATCCGCATGCTTGACTGGGTTTCGGGGGAAACGCTGGACGAATTGCTCACCAACGCGATGGTATTCGTGCTGCCGTCGGATTTGGAGGGCCTGTCGCTGGCGCTGCTGGACGCCATGGGCGCGGGTTTGTGCGTGCTGGCGAGTGATGTTCCGGAGAACCGCGAAGTCGTCGACGGAGTGGGGTTCACCTTCCAACGGGGAAGCGCGGCGGATCTGGCCGACCGGCTGCGCTTCCTGATTGCGAATCCTGCGGTGCGCGAGGCTGCAGGGAGGATGGCGAAGAAGCGAATCGAGGAGCAATATCAGTGGCAAAAGGTGGCGGAAGATATTGAGAAGGCGTATTTCGAAGTGATGGGACGAGAACTAGAGGAGCCGAAGAAAAAGCGCGCTGCGAGGGTAGTGGCGGTTGATGGCGGAGAGACCGAAAGGAGGGCAGGTTAGACAGTTGGTTGGTTCCCTGATCACTCAGTCGCCGGCTGGGTGGGTCTCAGAACAGGCGACAGCGTCCATTCTACGAGCGCCGACATGCGTCCAGCACCGGACTCGGATAGATGTAGTCCGTCAGAAGTGGCATCGGCGCCGCTAAGTACTCGAGTGAAAAAATGCTTCGGGATTAGGAGTACTCCATATTTTGATGAAAGGCGCCGTTGCACCTTACCGTATCCGGTCTTGTGAGGTAATAGTGGGAGTTCAAACATGACCAGAGTGCGTCCGGGCGCCGCCAGTGAGGAAAGCAGAGAATCGAGACCTTGACCGAATTCTGCGGCAGACGTGCCGGAGAGCAGATCATTCCCGCCGATCTCGATGAGAATGAGTGTGTCTTGCGGCTTAACTTGGGGAGCCATCCCTCGCGCCTCGACGACGTTAGCACCGGGACGTGATAAGTTCCGCACCGCGATGCCTGTTCGTAGCTGAAATAAGGTTGGCCAAGCTGGGGTGTGCGCATCGATGCCGGAAGAGATTGAATCTCCGATAACTACGAGACGATCGCTAGCTTGTCCACCGATGAGCGGCATACGTCGGTGAAGGAGCTCCGAAACTGGCACTGCGAGCAGCCACGTAAGCAAGGCGCAGGTTGCCGTAACGCGAACCCACAACCAACGAGAGCCGACTCCAACCCGGTTCGTCGTGTTCAGCCACACTAAGAAGGCCACCACGAAGATCGCCGCCGCCCAACCGGAAATCGGGGGACTGGCTATCACAATCATGGCTAATCCCAGCCATGTCATGAGACTCTGCAAGAGCCGTGGGCCTCGAGCTGGCAACGAGGTCCAGGCAACGGCCGATACCAGTAACACTGCGCCGGGGTAAAGAGAGTCGCCGGATGCGAGATAGACGGCGGCGGGGTTCATCAAAAGGAATCCTAACAGGGGAGGTCGGCTGCGGACGTGTTCGAAAAAGAAGCGCATCAACAACGCAGCCAGAACCTGGACACAGCGGAAAATTGCCAACAAACAAGTTGAGGGCAGGGCCAATCCCGTCCTTTCTTATTACAATCAAATACGAGCGCGGCTTCGGAACACGGTCTCTGAAGCCTGCCACATTTCTCATGCAAAACATCATTCTGGTCACCGGGGGGGCGGGGTTTATTGGGTCCAACTTCATCTTGCAGGGGATGCGGGATGAGTCGGCGGCGATCATCAATCTCGATAAGCTGACGTATGCGGGGAACCTGCGCAATCTGGAGGACATTGCCGGCGACCGGCGATATAAGTTCGTTCACGGCGACATTGGCGATCGGGAACTGGTCCGGCGACTGCTGGAAACGCATCATCCGAGTGCCATTGTGCATTTCGCGGCGGAAAGCCATGTGGACCGGTCGATCCGCGGGCCAGAGGATTTCATTCACACCAACATCGACGGAACTTTTGCCTTGCTCGAAGAAACGCGAGCGTACTGGATCGCGCTGGCTGAGGCGGAGCGAAACAGCTTTCGATTCCTGCAGGTTTCTACCGACGAAGTGTACGGTTCGCTGGGGCCGACGGATCCGCCGTTCAGCGAGACCACTCCGTATGCCCCGAATAGCCCGTATGCAGCGTCGAAAGCTGCGTCCGATCATCTGGTGCGTGCGTATTATCACACCTATGGCCTGCCCACGCTGACCACGAATTGCTCGAACAATTACGGGCGATTTCAGTTTCCCGAAAAACTGATTCCGCTGATGATTCTCAACGCGCGGGATGGGAAGCCGCTACCGGTCTACGGCGATGGCAAGAATGTCCGCGACTGGCTTTTCGTAGAGGACCACTGCGAAGCGATCGCGACCGTACTGAACAGTGGGCGCGCCGGAGAAACCTACAACATTGGCGGGTGGAATGAGAAGCCGAACCTTGAAATTGTGCAGACGATTTGCGACCTGGTGGATGAGTTGGCGCCGCGTGGGGCAGGATCGCGGCGTGAGCTGATCACGTTTGTGAAAGACCGGCCGGGGCACGATCGCCGATACGCCATGGACGCGCGCAAGATCGAACGCGAACTGGGATGGAAACCGAAGGCCACGTTTGAAAGCGGCATTCGCCAGACGGTGTGCTGGTATCTTGAGCATGAAGCGTGGGTGCGGGAAGTGACCAGCGGCAGTTACCGGCAATGGGTGGCCACGCACTACTCCGGGCAGTGACGAAGATCCGACGAGGCAGACAGGCAAGAAAAGCACACGAGGCAAAGTAGCGCATGCAAACGAGCACGCAATACAAGGGCATCATACTGGCGGGAGGATCGGGTACGCGACTGTATCCGGTGACGCAGGTGATGGGCAAAAGTCTGCTGCCGGTCTACAACAAGCCCATGATTTATTACCCGCTGAGCACGCTGATGTTGGCCGGCATTCGGGACATACTGGTGATTTCCACGCCGGAGGATGCGCCCAGATTCGAGGCGTTGTTGCGCGACGGCAGCCAGTACGGGATTCGCCTGCGGTATCAAACCCAGCTCAAGCCGGAGGGGATTGCGCAGGCGTTTCTTGTGGGGCAGGAGTTTCTGGACGGGAGTCCTTGCGCGCTGGTGCTGGGCGACAACATTTTCTACGGGCACGATCTGGCGAAAGATCTGCGCGAGGCAGCGGCTAAAGTGCATGGGGCGCGAGTGTTCGCATATCCGGTGCATGATCCGGAACGGTATGGGGTGGTGGAGTTTGATGCTGACGGGCGAGCACTGAGCATCGAAGAGAAACCGAAGCAGCCGAAATCGCGGTACGCTGTCACCGGACTTTATTTTTACGACAGCCAGGTGGTGCAGACGGCGAAAGCACTGAAGCCGAGTGCGCGTGGCGAACTCGAAATTACCGACGTAAACCTGGCTTACCTGAAGAAAGGGCAACTGGAAGTGGTAGTGATGGGTCGAGGCATGGCGTGGCTGGACACGGGAACGCATGAATCGTTGATGGACGCGGCACTTTATATTCAGGCAATCGAAAAACGCCAAGGACTGATGGTGGCTTGTCCGGAGGAGATCGCGTATCGCTCGGGCTACATTATGGCAGCCCAGGTCGAAGCGATCGCCCGCGCCATGAAGAACAGCAGCTACGGCGCCTACCTGCTGCAGCTTTTGCGGGACAAGGTGTTTTAAGGGAGCTGCGGTTCAGCGCCAGCGAAGGACTGGGAACCACAACCAATGAAAGCGATGATTGTTGGCGCCACAGGCCTGCTAGGTAAAGCGCTCACGCGCGAATGGGTCGGAGACGAAGTTGTTGGCCTCGGATCGAAAGATGTGGACATTCTTGATGCCAGCAAGGTTCGTGAAGTTGTGGATAAAGTCCGTCCTGACTGGATTGTGCTGGCGGCGGCTTACACCGATGTGGACGGCTGCGAGAGTCATTCTGATCTTGCATTCGCGGTGAATCGCGATGGGGCGGTGCATGTTGCCGATGCCGCGAAGAGGATCGGCGCGAAGCTTCTGTTCTTGAGTTCCGACTACGTGTTCGACGGCAAGAATACTTCGCCGTATGAGACGCAGGATAGGCGCAATCCGCAGAGCGTGTATGGACGATCGAAGGCCGAGGCGGAGATGCGGTTGCTGGCGGTATTGCCGGAGTGCTGCATCGCGCGGACTTCGTGGTTGTTCGGGACTGGCGGGAAGTGCTTTCCAGATACGATTCTGAAACTGGCGGCGAGTCGGCCGACGCTGGATGTGGTGAAGGACCAGCGCGGATGCCCGACCTATTCCGTGGACTTGTCGCGGGCGATCATCGGGCTATGCCGCAACCAGGCCAGCGGAATCGTGCACGTGACGAATGCCGGGAATTGTTCGTGGTTCGAGTTTGCACGCGAGATCGTGAAGAATGCCGGGTTCGCCAGCGAGGTGCGTCCGGTCGGCAGCCAGCAGATGGCGCGACCGGCGCCGCGACCGGCTTACTCGGTGTTGTCACCCAAGAGTCTGAATCCGTATGGAATTGTCATGCCAACATGGCAGGATGCGCTTCAGCGATACCTGCAGGAACGAAAACACTGAATGGCGGACGACTGGATTAAGTACGATGACCGACACGACGTTTCAGCCCGGCGAAGAGTTTGCGGTAGCGATGGATGCCCGGGACACGTTGGCACATTTTCGCGCGCGCTTCTATCTTCCAAAAACTGAGGCCGGCGACGACTGTATTTATTTATGTGGGCACTCGCTTGGGTTGCAGCCGAAATCTGCGAGTACGTACATCGATCAGGAGTTGCGGGTGTGGGCGGAACTGGGCGTGGAAGGACATTTTCAAGCCAAGAACCCGTGGGTAAAGTATCACCGATTGCTGACGCAGCAAACCGCGGCACTGGTCGGAGCAGAGCCGGCGGAAGTCGTGGTGATGAACTCGCTCACCGTGAACCTGCACCTGATGATGGCGTCGTTCTATCGTCCGACAAAAGAAAGACACAAGATTCTGATCGAAAGCAGTGCCTTTCCTTCCGATCAATATGCGGTGAACTCCCAAATTCGTTTTCACGGGTTTGAGCCCGCATCGTCGCTGCTCCAGCTCATGCCCCATGCCGGCGAGTCTTCGATGCGCGATGAGGACATCGAGACGCTGATCGAGCGGGAAGGCGATTCGATTGCGTTGATCCTGCTCGGGGGAGTGAACTACGCGACCGGACAAGTCTTTGACATGGAAGGAATCACAAAGGCGGGGCGGCGCAAGGGGTGCGTCGTAGGATTTGATCTGGCGCATGCCGCCGGAAATGTACCGCTGCGGCTGCATGACTGGGGGCCGGATTTTGCAGTATGGTGCAGTTACAAATACTTGAACGGCGGCCCGGGTTGTGTTGGAGGATGTTTCGTGCACGAGCGTCACGCTCGCGCATGGGAACTACCGCGCCTGGCGGGCTGGTGGGGACACGAGGATGAGACCCGCTTCAAGATGGGGCCGGAGTTTCACCCGATGGCGGGAGCGGAGGGCTGGCAAGTGAGCAATCTTCCGATTCTGGCGTTGGCGCCGCTGCGCGCCGCGATGGAGATTTTTTCCGAGGCCGGCCTCGATCGCGTGCGTTCCAAGAGCGTGTCGCTGACGGGATACATAGAGTTTCTGCTGGGCCTGCGGTCGTCTCCGAAGTTTTCCATCATCACGCCGCGGGAGCCGGAGCGACGCGGTGCGCAGCTTTCCATTCGATTGCCGAGCAGTGGGCGCGAACTGTGTGACCGGCTGGCAGCGCAGGGAGTGATTGGCGACTGGCGCGAGCCCGACATTTTCCGCGTCGCTGCTGTGCCTCTCTACAATTCATACCAGGATGTTTACCGCTTTGTGCAGCGGTTTTCGGCTGCACTTTAGTTTGCCAAGTACCCCACGTAGGTCTCACTTTCTTGATTACTCTGGTAACACGTGCGCCAGCTCCCGCAAACATACAATCTCTAACGTGGGGAATTCTCCGCTCCAGAACGCTCGGAAGTGGACGGCGATCGTGTGCGCCGTGGTGTGCTCGCACGTTTTGCTATCGGTTCTTGCTCCGCGCGGATTTGCGCTCACCGCCTTCGGCGACATTCTGCAAAACGTTCTCCTGCTGGGCGCGACCGTCGCATTTCTTGCCAACGTAAGAACAGCCTCTCCGAAAGCCCGGCTGTTTTGGATACTCATGGGCCTGGGGCTGGGCATGTGGCTGACATCGCAAGTCATGTGGACTTATTTCGAAGTCTACTTGCGTCATGAGGCGCCGAATCCCTTTGTAGGAGATGTAATTCTTTTTCTGCACATTGTTCCCATGATGGCTGCGGTGGCCATCCAGCCGCATGTGCAACAGGATGATCGTTCGGTCCGTGCCGGAACGCTCGACTTCGCGCTGCTGCTTACATGGTGGCTGTTTCTTTACCTCTTCATCGTGATCCCGTGGCAATACGTGCATCTCGCGGAAGCGACCTACGGCAGGAGTTTTGATCTGCTCTATGTGAGCGAAGAACTGGTGCTGGCGGCCGGGTTGATCCTGGTGTGGCGGCGAAGCCGGGGATCATGGCGCAAAATCTACTTCCATCTTTTTGCTGCGACGTTGCTCTATTGCGTGGCGTCGCTGATGGCCAGCGAGGCGATAGACCTGCATCTTTATTACACAGGCAGTTTGTTCGATGTGCCGCTGGTGGCGGGAATGGCGTGGTTTGTGCGCATCGGCTTTTTCCCGCGCGAAGACGCAGAGCAGGATTCTCTTGAGAAGGCTCCGACTCGCGGCTACGGAATTTGGAAAGCGCGACTGGCGATGGTGGCTGTGTTTGTTACGCCGCTCATGATGGCGTGGGCGCAGTTCGGCGGAAACGCACCGCAGAATGTTCGCACTTACCGGCTGCTGCTGACCGTAGCAGTCATGATCGTGATGGGTGCGCTGGTATTTCTCAAGCAACATCTCCTGGATCAGGAATTGCTGAGCCTGCTGCGTTTATCGCGGCAGAACCTGGACGAAATGTGCCGGCTGAAAGACGAACTGGAAAATAAAGAACATTCGCTGCGCTGGCACAGTCTGGAATTGCAGCGCAAGAATCTGGAACTGCAGGAGATTTCGTTTACGGATGTGCTGACAGGAGTGTGGAACCGGCGCTATCTGGAAGAGATCCTTACGGCCGAGGCCGGGCAGGTGCTGCGAAATTATGAGCGGGCGCGAGGATCCGATATTCGCAAGATGGATCATCGCGACCTGGTGTTCATCATGGTCGACGTGGATTTTTTTAAGGAAGTCAACGACAAGCACGGCCATCCCAAGGGAGATCGGTTGCTGCAGCTGGTGGCGCAGAGACTGTCGGCAGTCGTGCGCAAGTCTGACGTATTGGTTCGCTGGGGCGGCGAAGAATTTCTGATCATGAGCCGTTCGACCGATCCGTCGGGAACACCGGCATTCTGCAGCCGAGTCCTGCAAGTCATGGCGTCGGAGCCGTTCGATCTGGGGCACGGAATTTCAGTCACGAAGACTTGCTCGGTCGGGTGGGCAGCGTATCCCTGGAGCCGCAACGGTTTTGAGGCGCTTTGCGCCGAGGAGTCGATTGCGCTTGCGGATGCGGCTTTGTATCGGGCCAAGGCTTTCGGCAGGAACATGGGGGTCGGAATCGTGGCGACCGATGTTGCGAACAAAAATCCTGAGGAGATCGATTTGGCGTCAGTGTGCCAGGGGAATCCTCCGCTTTCGCGAACCATTCGAACCGAGTGTCCGGGTCCCGAAGCAGTTTTGGAAATGCCTCTTGAGGCCGTGGAACCAGTAGACAATTCCAGCGCATAAACTCCACCACATCGGGGATGCGATCACAACGCACTGCCGCTACGGGCGTGCGCTTGACCTGTACGAGCCGGTTGACTACATTGAGGTGCCGGCCTCACGGCCGCCGAGGCACAAATACTCATGACTGCAAGAATTCCTTCGCGCAAGACGGGCCTTCGTCAAAAGGCACAACTGATGTCCGCATCTGAAATTGAGCGCACGATGGTGCGGCTGGCGTATGAAATCGTGGAAAAAAACGGGGGCGTCGACGGTCTGGGATTGGTCGGCATTCGCCGCCGCGGAGTTCCTATCGCCGAACGGCTGGGCAAGATCATCACCCGCATCGAAAACGCCAAAGTGCCCGTGGGAACCTTGGACATTACGTTCTATCGCGACGATCTCTCGACGCTGGGGCCGAAGCCAGTAGTGCAGGAGAAAGAGATTGGATTTGAGATCGAGGATAAAAACATTGTGCTCGTCGACGACGTTCTGTACACGGGCCGCACCACGCGGGCGGCGCTGGACGCGCTGTTTTCGCACGGCCGGCCGCGGCGCGTGCAACTGTGCGTGCTGATTGATCGCGGGCACCGCGAGATTCCGGTCGAGGCGACTTTCGTGGGGCGCAATGTGCAGACCACCGATAACGAGGTGATCGAGGTCAAGCTGACCGAGATCGATGATGCGGAAAAAGTCTTGCTGATGGAGAAATAGCGCCGAGATAGCATTTAGTGGCGCGAAAATTAAAGGACGGTGTGGCTGACCCACCGTCCTTTGCTCTTGCGCACGACCTTGAAGCGAGTGCTGCTCAAGCGATCGTTGCTCAAACGTCCGATGCTAAGCGATCCGAGTGCAGACCGCCTTGGTTTGCGTGTAGTTGCTGAGCACTTCGTGTCCCATCTCGCGGCCCCAGCCCGACTGCTTGTAACCGCCGAAGGGCATCGCCGCATCGAAAATGTTGTAGCAGTTGATCCAGACGGTGCCCGCGCGAAGTTGTTCGGCCATGCGATGCGCCTTGCCGAGGTCGCGTGTCCACACGGCGGCAGCCAGGCCGTACTCGCTGTCGTTGGCGCGGGGAATGATTTCTTCCGGATCGGTGAACGGCATTGCCACCACGACCGGCCCGAAGATTTCTTCCTGCACGACTTTCATGTCTTCTCGCGCATTTACCAGCACGGTGGGTTCGACAAAGTATCCGGCATCGGCGCCCTTGTGCCCGCCAGCCATGGCCTTCGCGCCTTCGGAGAATCCAGCTTCCAAGTATCCGCAAACGCGATTCAGTTGCTCCTCTGAGACCAGCGGTCCCATCTGCGAGGCGGGATCGAGGCCCGAGCCAACCTTGATTTTGTTGGCGAGCTCCGCGACGCCTTCGACCACTTGATCGAAGACCGGCTTCTCGACATACAGCCGCGAACCGGCGCAGCAGCATTGGCCGTGGTTGAAGAAGATGGCGCTCGCGGAGCCGGGGATGGCGCTCTCGAGATCGGCGTCTTTGAATACAACGTTGGGAGATTTTCCTCCCAACTCCAGCGACACTTTCTTGAGGTTGCCGGCGGCAGCGTGGACGATCAGCTTGCCAACTTCGGTCGATCCCGTGAACGCAACTTTGTCGACGTCAGGATGCGCGACCAGCGCGGCACCTGCGGTCTCGCCGTAGCCGGGGACAATATTCACGACTCCAGCGGGGAAGCCCGCTTCCATGATCAGATCGCCCAAACGCAGCGCGGAGAGCGGAGTTTGCTCGGCAGGTTTCAACACGACCGTGCAGCCCGTAGCGAGCGCGGGACCAAGTTTCCACGCGGCCATCAGCAGCGGAAAATTCCACGGGATGATTTGCCCAACAACTCCAATGGGCTCGCGCAGCGTGTACGCCAGATATTTCGCGCCAGGTGTGTAGGGAACCGAGAGTGGAATTGTGTTGCCCTCGATTTTGGTGGCCCAGCCTGCCATGTAGCGGAACAGATCGACCGCGAGCGGTACGTCGGCGGCTTTGGCGATGGTGAGAGGTTTGCCGTTGTCGAGGCTCTCGATGTAGCCGAACTCCTCGGTATGCTGCTCGAGCAAGTCGGCGAGCTTCCAGATCAGGCGGCCGCGTTCGGACGCAGTCATCCTGCGCCACGGGCCATTGTCAAAGGCATTGCGAGCGGCCTTCACGGCTTGATTGATGTCTTCGCGATCGCCTTCGGCGACCTGCGCTAGAATCTCGCCGGTGGCGGGATTATAGGTTGCAAAAGTCTTGCCCGACGCGGCATTTACCCAGGCGCCGTTGATCAGCATTTTTCGTGGTTTGTCGATGAATTCCGCGACTTGCGGATGAATTTGAGGGGAAACTGCGATGCCCATACTGTCCTCCTGGACTTACTAACTTGGTCTGACGAACGTGGTCAAACAGATGCGTGCAAGCGAGAATGATGCCAGGCAAATAAAGTGACCGAGGTATGCTAGCGCCGGGCCGGGACAAATGCAATGGCGATCCGCCCGCGCCGGCTATTCGCCGTACGGCACCCAGATATTCTTCACCTGTGTCGCGTGTTCGAGGTACCAGCGGCCCTCGGCGACCTTAGGATCGAACCAATCGATGATGCGGCCTTCGTTGGTCCAGACCTGCTTCAGGTTTCCGATGGACATCGCCTTCGCAGCCGCGACGGTGGCGTCATCGCCGTAACACCAGATGGCATCGATATCGTCGTGCTCGGCCAGCGTTTTGAGCAACTGCGAAGCGTAGCCCGTCACGATGTTCACGGCGCCACCCGGCAGGTCGCTGGTGTCGAAAAGCTGGTAGAGGTCGGCGGCGATCAGCGGATACTTTTCCGATGGAACCGCAATTACCGTGTTGCCGACGCTGATCAGCGGTAGCACGAGTGACAGGAAGCCGAGCAGCGGCGTGTCCGTGGGGCAGATGACGCCGACGGTTCCGATGGCTTCATTCATCGCAATCGCGATGTTGCGGAACGGAGGATTGTGCACGGCTCCGTCGAATTTGTCGGCCCACGCCGCATACGAGAAGATACGTTCGATGCCGAGTTCGACTTCAGTTGCAGCTTGCTTCTCGCCAACAGCGGCTGCGAGTCGATGAATGATTTCGCTTCCGCGCTGGGCAAGATTTTCTGCGCAGTAGTAAAGAACCTGTGCACGATTGTGCGCCGTAGCCTTTACCCAGGATTCGGCCTTACGAGCTGCTTCCACGGCGTTGCGAATGTCTTTGCGGTTGCCCAGCGGAGCTTCACCCAACAGATGGCCCTCGGGCGACCGCACTTCCATGCTGTAGCCGGAGTCGGGGCGCGTCTGCTTGCCGCCGATGTAAAGCTTGACCGTACGGTCGATGGCCGGCGTACTGGTTTCGGGTCGGTCGTCTGTTGGTCCGGGCACTTGTGTGGGAGTAGAAGCGATCGCTGCTGGCAAAGCCGGAGCGTGTTTGAACCACGCCGGCTCCATGTACTCGAGCAAGCCTTCGCGTCCGCCTTCGCGGCCATATCCGCTCTCGCGATATCCACCAAAGCCGCAGGCCGCGTCAAACATATTTGTGCAGTTCACCCATACAACGCCGGCCTTGATTTGCGCGGCCACGTGCAGCGCAACGTTGATGCTCTCGCTCCACACGCACGACGCCAGGCCGTAGACGGTGTTGTTTGCCAGTTCGACCGCTTCCTTAGGAGTGCGAAAAGTCATGGCCGCCAGTACAGGGCCAAAAATTTCCTGCTGCGCGACAATCGATGTCGGATGCACGTTGCTCAGAAGCGTCGGCGGGTAATAGAAGCCACGCTCCGGCAACACGTGCTGAGGTTGCCAGCAGCTCGCGCCGTCCGCGACGCCTTGCGCCACCATGCGCTCGATGCGGTCCAGTTGCACGCGCGCGACGATGGCGCCGATGTCGATTGCTTTGTCCAGTGGCGGACCCATGCGCAGGCTACTCATGCGGTCGCGAATCTTCGACATCAATGTTTCGGCGATGCTTTCCTGCATCAGCAATCGCGAGCCCGCGCAACAGACCTGCCCCTGGTTGAACCAGATTCCATCGACCAGGCCTTCGACGGTGCTGTCGAGGTCGGCGTCTTCGAAGACGATGAATGGAGACTTCCCGCCCAGTTCGAGAGAAAGACGTTTGTGACTCGCGGCAGTTGCGCTACGAATCGCGCGCCCTACTTCCGTCGATCCCGTAAACGCAATCTTGTCGACGTCAGCGTGCCTCACTAAAGCTTCGCCGGTTGAGCCATCCCCGGTGACGATGTTGACGACGCCCGCGGGCAATTCCGCCTCCTGACAAAGTTCCGCGAAGACGAGCGCGGTGAGGGGAGTAAATTCGGCGGGTTTCAGAACTACCGTGTTTCCGGTCGCGAGTGCTGGGGCGATTTTCCAGGCCAACATCAGAAGCGGGAAATTCCAGGGAATGATTTGGCCGACGACGCCGCATGGTTCGTACTCGGGGAACTCCTGCTCCAGCAATTGCGCCCAGCCGGCGTGGTAGTAGAAATGCCGCGCCACGAGAGGGATGTCGATGTCGCGGCTCTCGCGAATGGGCTTGCCGTTGTCCATGGTTTCCAGCACCGCCAACAGGCGGGAATGTTTCTGCACCAGCCGCGCCAAGGCATAGAGATAACGTGCCCGGATATGCGGAGTGAGCGCGCGCCACTTTGGAGAAGCTGCGCGTGCCGCGCGAACTGCCGCGTCGACGTCGGCCGCGTTACCTTGCGCTATGGCGGCCAATTTCTCGCCGTTCGACGGATCGACAGTGTCGAAATATCCTCCGGCTACGGGTGCGCGCCATGTGCCACCGATGAAGAGTTCGAAGCGCCGGCCGTGACGCTCCAGCCACGCTACCGCTTCTTTGGGATCTTCGGGAGCGGGTCCGTACTCCATGGTAGCGAATTTTTCAGCGATGCTCATTAGGCTCGACTCGCTTTGTTTCGCTGAATCAGAAAAATCTCTGTGCTATGCAATCGGATGGCGATACTCAGCCGAGTAGCGCCCGGTAGCAAAATGCTCCAGCTGCCGCTCGATGTCTCCCAGCAAACCGCTCGCTCCGAAGCGGAACAGCTCTTTTCGCGTCCACGATAATCCAAGCTCCTCCTTCATCATGGCCAGCCAGTCGATGGATTGCTTGGCCGTGCGGATTCCGCCCGCGGGTTTGAAGCCCACGGCCATTCCGGTTTGCTGCGCGTATTCGCGGATGGCGCGAACCATGACCAGGCTTACCGGGAGCGTGGCGTTCGTCGGTTCCTTGCCGGTCGACGTTTTGATGAAGTCTGCTCCCGCCATCATGGCGACAACGCTCGCTCGCCCCACATTGCGCAGCGTCAGCAGATCGCCGGTGCCGAGGATGACTTTCATGTGAGCCGATCCGCAGGCGTGCTTGAACGCCGCGACTTCGTCGTAGAGCGCCTGCCAGCGTGCGCCGAAAACATGAGCGCGCGTGATGACGACATCGATCTCTTGCGCGCCCGCTTCAGCCGACCGTCGAACTTCAGCTACTCGCTCGGCAAACGGAGACAAGCCGGCGGGGAATCCGGTAGAGACCGCGGCGACCGGAATGCCACTGCCCTCCAGGGCATGCAAAGCGGTCTCGATGAACACGTGATATACGCAAACGGCGCCTACTTTAATGCCGAGTTCTTCGATGCCGAGTTTCTGTACCAGTTCCTGCTGGATCGGTTGCCGCGCCTTCGCGCACAGTCGCCGCACACGATCGTCGGTGTCATCGCCGGACAGCGTGGTCAGGTCCATGCATGTGATTGCGCGCAGAAGCCATGCCGCCTGCCATTCCTTTTTTACGGTTCTGCGCGCGACTTGGCTTTGGGCTCGGCGTTCGACTGCGCTCGTGTTCACACGAACTTCCTGCACCCAATTCAGATCGAGAGGAATGCCGGAGTTCGCGAGCAGCGGTTTTTCCGCGAGCGTTGCGATCGCGTGCGAACGTTCGTGGTCGAGTCCCCCGGATGAAAGTTCTCCCGCTGATTTGCGGAGGATGTCGGAATAGTCGTGGTCGACTGACATTGCAGTTTTTATTTGATGCGCCTGCCTGCCCGTGAGGCTCCAACACAGCCAGATCGCGTGAGGTGCAATTGTACGGCAGGGAATCTGACAAGGCGAACCGGAATTCTCCCGATAGCTGTTCATGTCGTGGGAAGAAAAAATCCAGAGGCCTCGTCGAGGGTTTACAATGGCGCACGATTCGGCGGTTCAGCGAACGCATTTCCTTATGCTCAATAAGACAGTCTCCGCCAAACTCCGGAAAAAACTGGAGCAAGCGGCCCTCCGAGTGATGAAGAACGCGCATGCTCCGTACTCGAACTTCCACGTAGGAGCGGCGATCCTGCTGACGAACGGTAAGATTTTTTCCGGCTGCAATGTGGAGAATGCTTCCTACGGAATGACAAATTGCGCCGAGCGGACGGCAATTTTTTCCGCGGTCGCTGAACTGGGCCCGAAGATTGAAATTCAGGCTGTCGCCGTCGCGAACGACCATGGAGTCGCCTGTTCGCCGTGTGGCGCGTGCCGCCAGGTGATCTATGAATTCGGCCCCGATGCAACTATTTTCTTTCAGGGCGCCGCCGGCCCCAAGCAGGCGCACATCACCCAACTTCTCCCGGAAGGATTCCGCTTACAGTGAGCCCGAGGATTGTGCCGCCGACGTTCCGCGCCATCGATGTGATTCGTAAAAAAAGAGACGGCGTTGAACTCTCGCGCGTGGAGATCGAGGGCCTAGTCAACGCCTACACCGAAGGCAGCATTCCCGACTATCAAGTTTCGGCGTGGCTGATGGCCGTGGTGCTGAAAGGAATGACGCGACCAGAGACGGCAGCTCTTACCGATGCGATGCTACATTCCGGCGATGTGCTGGATCTTTCTTCGCTGCCGTGCAGAAAAGTCGACAAGCATTCTACGGGCGGCGTCGGCGACAAGACTTCACTCGTTCTCGCACCCCTGGCGGCCGCGGCTGGGGTTGCGGTGCCGATGATCAGTGGGCGCGGTCTCGGTCACACCGGCGGAACGCTCGACAAACTGGAGGCGATCCCTGGCTTCAACGTGAATCTTCCCGTGGCGGAGTTTCGCCGCGTGCTAGAAATTTGTGGCTGCGCGATGATTGGGCAAACGACGGAGATTGCACCTGCCGACCGCAAGCTCTACGCGCTTCGCGATGTCACGGGTACAGTCGAGAGTCCCTACTTGATTTGCGCGTCGATCATGAGCAAGAAGCTGGCGGAGGGTATCGACGCGCTAGTGCTCGACGTGAAAACTGGGTCGGGCGCGTTCATGAAGAGTGAGAAGGACGCGGCGTTTCTTGCCGAACTTATGGTCGAGACCGGCGAGCGGATGGGCAAACAGGTTGTCGCGCTGATCACTGATATGGATCAGCCGTTGGGAAACATGATTGGCAACGCGCTCGAGGTGGTCGAGGTCGTTGAGATTCTGCGTGGCCGCGGGCCTGAAGATCTGCGCGAACTCTGCCTCGAACTTGCGGGCTGGATGCTGTCCCTCGGCGGTGTTTCAAAAACAGTTGCCGAAGGGAAACAGGAGAGCGCGCAATTGATCTCGTCGGGTAAGGCGCTGGAGAGATTTAGGCAGATGGTGGAACTGCAAGGTGGAGACGCGCGCGTCATCGACGACGTGAAGCGTTTGCCGCAGGCGCAGCACACCGTACAGGTTCCCAGCACAAAGACCGGATACCTGACGTCGATGCAATGCGAGCAGATTGGCACGGCATGCGTGATTCTCGGCGGTGGACGCGAGCGCAAGGAAGATGCCGTCGATCCAGCCGTCGGGATTGCACTGAACAAGAAGGTTGGAGATCGAGTGGCTGCCGGCGAGGCGATCGCGATGATCTATTACAACGGTGAGGCGCGAGCGGAACGCGCCCGGCAATTGATCGAGGCGAGTTGCGTGGTCGCCGATGCGCCGCCGGCGAAGCGGCCACTCATCCACAGAGTCATCGGGGAATAGCGCGATCGGAATATCGAGGGAGAAAAACTGAATGGGACGCTATACGGGAATTCTTGGTCTGTTGACCATGCTCGGCCTCGCCTACATTTTCTCCACCAACCGGCGCGCGATCCGTGGGAAAACCGTGGCCTGGGGCCTGAGCCTGCAGATTTTGTTTGCGATCTTCGTGCTGCGGGTTGATGTCGGACGACGTATGTTTCAGGTGATCGGCGACGCCGCCAACGAGGTACTCAGCTACTCGTTCGTAGGCTCCGAGTTTGTCTTCGGACCGCTGGGCAAGCAGTCCTCCAACATCGGATTCATTTTCGCTTTTCAGGTGCTGCCGGTCGTCATCTTCATCTGCGCGTTTTTCGCCATTCTCTATCACATCGGCGTCATGCAGATCGTCATCCGCATCGCGGCCTGGCTGATGATCCGCATCATGGGGGCGAGCGGCGCTGAGTCGCTCAATGTTGCGGCCAGTATTTTCATGGGACAAACGGAGGCACCGGTCACGATTCGCCCATTTCTTGCAGATCTCACGCGTTCGGAACTTATGACCGTGATGACGAGCGGGATGGCGCACGTTTCCGGCTCGATCATGGCTGCGTATTTCGCTTTCGGCGCTGAACCACGGCACGTGCTCAGTGCCGTCATCATGACCGCACCGGGAACGATCCTGGTTTCGAAAATGCTCGTGCCGGAGACCGAGCAGCCGAAGACCGCCGGCAAAGTAGTCATGAGCGAGGCGGAAGAGGAGCGGGAGAAACATGAAAACCTGCTCGGGGCCATTGCGCGGGGCACCGGCGACGGTTTGCACATGGCGCTCAACATCGGTGCGATGCTGATCGCTTTTTTGGCACTGATCGCCCTGCTCGACGGCATCATGGGCGGCGTTCACAGACACATCGCATGGTTTCCCTCCAGTATTGAAGCGATTCTTGGCGTGATCTTCTCGCCCATCGCGTGGGTGATCGGCATCTCACCCAAAGACTGCCGGGCCGTCGGTAATCTGCTGGGCACGCGCATGGTGTTGAACGAGCTCGTGGCGTTTTCCATGCTTGGTCCGCAGAGGGCGACGCTCGATCCGCGGTCGTTCACGATTGCGACCTTTGCGCTGTGCGGCTTCGCGAATCTCAGTTCGATCGGAATTCAGATCGGCGGCATCGGCGCGCTGGCGCCGAACAAACGAGGCGAGTTGGCAAAGCTCGGATTCCGCGCCATGCTCGCTGGAACGATGGCCAACCTGATGTCGGCGTCCATTGCCGGTATGCTCCTTTAGATTTGTTCAGACATTCCCAACAAGGACTCTCCATGAAACGATTTTCCGCGAAATGTTTCGTCATTCTGCTCGCAGCCGTTTCTTTTATTGAGATCGCCATAGCGCAGTCGCCCCAGCGCGTGATCATTGACACGGACCCCGGAGTCGATGACGCGATAGCGATTCTGCTTGCCCTGAACTCTCCGGAACTAAAAGTCGAAGCTCTGACCGTGGTGCCCGGCAACGTCGACGGACGACAGGGATTGGAAAACGCGCTCAAGTTGACGTCGCTCGCCGGCCGGTGCGATTTGGCGGTTGCTGGCGGAGCGCAGCATCCGCTCAACCAGAAGTTGATCACAGCCCAGTTCTGGCATGGAAAGAATGGTCTGGCCGGAGTCGAGTTGCCTGCAACGAAATGCAAAGCCGATTCACGTTTCGGCCCCGACCTGATCATCGAACTGATCCACAAATATCCGCATGAGGTCACGCTGATTCCGGTCGGCCCACTCACGAACATTGCGCTGGCCGTCTCGAAAGACCCGTCCATCGTGCTGTTGGCGAAAGATATCGTCATCATGGGCGGCTCGATCACGGGTGGAAATGTGAACGGAGCCGCGGAAGCGAATATCTACAACGATCCAGAAGCAGCGGCCATCGTTTTCAATGCGGGCTGGATGGTGACCATGGTTGGTTCCGACGTGGGAGAACGGACGATCATTACGCGCAAATATCTGACGGATCTGCAATCCTTGCATGGACCGGAGAGCGACTTCATTGCGAAGCTAGCCGACTTCTACCTGACGCGTTCGGAGAAGAGCGGGTATCAGGGGGCTGCGATGTACGATCCGCTGGCGGTGGGCGCTGTGATTGACCCGACGCTGGTAACTCTCAAAGACATGCACGTGGATGTAGAGACAAAAGGAGAGTTCACGCGCGGAGAAACCGTCGCCAATCGCATGGGATCAAACGAGAACAATGTGCTCCACGGCGACCACTACGAGATCGAAGGCGCGATCGACTTAAGGTCCAACGCGCGCGTCTGCCTGACCTCGGACGCAGACCGGTTCCTGCAATTGTTTATCGCCCGCATCAAGGGCAAATAGATTTCATCTCTCACTCATCCGTTCGCATGCGCGACCAGCAAAATTGCGAGGCCATAGAAAACGAACATCAGGGTGAGATAAATTTTGGCGGTCTTGCCTGAGCCGTCAAATTCTTTCCACACCAGTACTCCCCACAGCGCCGCCACCATCGGCGACGATTGGCCGATCGCGTAGGAGATGGCTTGCCCCGTCAGTTTGCCTGCCGTGAGATTCAGCACCGTCCCCAGGCCCCAGATGCAGCCGCCGATCAGGCCGAGTAGATGTCCGGAAGGAGGTCCGGTGAAGAATCCCCTGAAACTTACAGGCTCGCCTACCAGCGGCTTCTTCATGAAATGAATATTCCACACAAAACAGGAGAGCAACGCGCCCAGCGTGAGAAACGTTGTTCCACTATAGGGCGTGAGCGCGTTACCTCGAGTCATGGCGTAAGTCATGAACGGGCTCCACAGCCCCATCAGAGTTCCGGAGACGACACAGAGAATGATGCTCTTGCGCGAGGCCCCACGCCCGGCGCGGGGCAGGCTGCCGTAGGCTTTGCCATCGAGAACGACTGCGATCAGCGCGCACGCCACGCCCCCGGCCAGAAGCAATACGCTGCCTTTGGGTTGGAGGATGAAGTTCAACACCACGCCGACCACAAGAGCGATTCCGATGGACACGGGAAACGCGACCGCCAGGCCGGCCAGGTCGACCGCGGCCACGAGCAGCAGATTCGCCAGATTGAAAATGGCTCCGCCGACGAGCGCAGAGAGAATGTTGGAATGATCTGCCGCCTGCACGTTATTCATGAAGCTCGAGGAGTCGTGGCCGGTGCTCCCCATCGTCAAGGCGAGAACGAGAGAGCTCAGAAAAATTCCGATTGCGTAGTCCCAATAAAAAAGTTCGAACCGGTAATTCTTGACGCCCTTGTACGTGATGGCCCAGGATCCCCAGCAGATGGCGCTGGTAATCATCATTACGAGCGCAACCGTCAGACTCTGTGGCGTGAACATGTTTTCTCCCTTTTAAAGTCTTTCAACACGGGCCGAACAGCTCACCCGTTTATTTGTGCATAGGTGGCGCGCCGCAGAAATTCTCCCTGCCCCGCGCGTCCCAGAAATTTATCGTTTTCCACCACAACTCTGCCTCGCGAAAGAACAACGTCGGGCATGCCGGTGACCTGGATGCCTTCAAACATTGAATAATCCACCCGCATGTGATGGGTTGCGGCGCTGATGGTGTGCTTGCGTTGGGGATCGAAAATTACCAGGTCCGCGTCGCTGCCGACCGCGATGGTTCCTTTGCGGGGATAAAGCCCGAACAGCTTGGCGGGCGTGGTCGAAACCAACTCCACAAAGCGGTTCGCGTTGAATCGTCCGCTGGCTACCCCGCCGGAGTAGATCAGGCTCATGCGGTGCTCCACGCCCGGACCTCCGTTCGGGATTTTCGTGAAATCGTCGCGGCCCATTTCTTTCTGTTCCTTGAAACAGAACGGGCAATGATCGGTGGAGACAACTTGCAGATGATCGTGCTTCAGACCGTTCCAAAGTTTTTCCTGATTCCACTTTTCGCGCAGCGGAGGCGTGAAAACATATTTCGCACCCTCGAAGCCGGGTGCATCCATGTTCTCAAGAGATAAGTACAGGTACTGCGGGCAAGTTTCCGCGTAAACGGGAAGTCCGCGGTCGCGGGCCTCGCGAATTTTTTCGAGCGCATCGTTGCAACTTAGATGGACGATGTAAATGGGCGCGCCCGCCATCTCGGCTAGAGCGATCGCGCGTCCGACGGCCTCGGCCTCTGCGGTGGTGGGACGAGTCAGCGCATGATACTTCGGCGCACGTTTTCCCTCAGCCAGCGCTTGCTGCACGATGACGTCAATCGCGCTGCCGTTTTCGGCGTGCATGCAAACCATCCCACCATTCTTCGCCGTAGTCTGCAGGGCTTTGAAGATGCTGCCATCGTCGAGCATGAAGACGCCGGGATACGCCATGAAGAGCTTGAAGCTGGTCACGCCTTCGTGCACCAGGTCGTTCATTTCGGAAAGCTGTCCGCCGGAAACGTCGGTGACGATGCAGTGGAACGCATAGTCGCACACGGCTTTGCTCGCGGCTTTGCTCATCCATGTATCGAAGGCCTGGCGCAAGGGCTGGCCTTTGTATTGAATCGCGAAGTCGATCAGCGTGGTTGTGCCTCCGAACGCGGCTGCCCGCGTGCCGGTCTCGAAATCGTCAGCGCTCGTGGTGCCGCCGAAAGGCATGTCGAGATGAGTGTGAACATCGATGCCGCCGGGCAGCAAGAGCTTGCCCGTTGCATCCAGAATCCGGCCAGTATTCTCTGCGGGTAGATCCGTTCCGATGGCGGTGATCTTTCCGTTCACGATCGCGACGTCCGCTGTGTAAGTATCCGTTGCCGTGACCACGGATCCGTTTCTGATGATCGTGTCGAAACCCATCGAGTCCTCCGTCGGCTCGGCGCCGCGTGGTTGGCCGAGTTGAGAAAAGCATTCTATGCTACACTGCCGCACTTTAGTTATTCAGACCAGTTATTCACATCAGCACAATCAGTTCCTCATAAGTTTTCGACGAAGGGAAGCGGCCATGCATTTCGGCATCGCACTGAAACCTGACATTTCGATTGAACGCATCGTGGGCCTGACGCGGCAGGCGGAAGCTGCTGGATTTGATTACGGCTGGATTTTTGATTCCCACGTTTTGTGGAAGGAACCCTATCCCCTGCTCACGCTGATGGCGACGAACACGAAGCGCATGCGGCTGGGGACGTGCGTTACCAATCCTGCGACGCGTGACTTGACCGTGACAGCCAGTTTGTTCGCCACCCTCAATCTGATTTCTGGCGGAAGGATGGAACTCGGCATCGGGCGCGGCGACAGTTCGAGGCGCGTGATGGGCAAGAAGCCCGTCAGTTGGTCGCAGTTGGAGGCTGCCGTCTTGGAGTTCCGCGACCTGACATCCGGAAAGGAAGTGCAACATGATGGCCAGGCCACGCGCCTGAGTTGGGCGAAAGATTCTCCGCGAGTCTGGATCGCCGGATACGGGCCCAAGGTGCTGCACATGGCCGGTCGAGTGGCCGACGGAATCATTTTGCAGTTTGCGGATCCGGCACTGATTGACTGGTGTTTGGGTTTCGTCAAGGAAGGTGCGCGGGCCGCCGGGCGCGATCCGAAGCAGATTGAGGTGATGGCGGCCGCGCCGGTGTGGGTATCGAACGATCTGACCGTGGCTCGCGAACGTGTGCGCTGGTTCCCGGCCCTGGTGTCGAACCATGTGATGGATTTGATCCGGCAATACAAGCCCGAAGATCTTCCGCCGACACTGACTTCATTTGTTCAGGACCGCGGCCACTACGACTATCAGCATCATTGCGAAGTCGGCAGCGATAACGCAGACTTCGTTTCTGACGAAGTGATCGACCGTTTCTGCCTGGTCGGCCCCGCCGAAGCTCACAAAAAGAAATTACGCGCGCTCGAAAGCGTGGGCGTGACCCAGTTCAACATTTATCTGATGTGCGGGGATGAAGAACAGACCCTCGACCTCTACCAACGTGATGTTCTGCCGGAGTTCCTCGGTTGAGCCGCAGGTGACGGACGGCAGCGTGTCTGTTTTTTTTCCGGCGGCGTTGACGTTCTCTATCCACGAGCACCCGCGGTTCACTTGGCCGGCGCGGCAATACCCTTTGATGGCGACTGCTGCTGAGCCATTTGCCCAGCGAGTGTTATGCGAACGACTTTCTCAAGTTGAGGGGAAGGACTGGAAGCGTCGGCCGAGCGAGCAATCGCAGCCAGGTTCCTGCCGATTTGAACCGGAGTGAATACGAGTCCCCACGGAAAGCCCCACCATCCCAGCACAGCGCTGGATGCCACCCCCATCCACTGGCTTTTTCGCCCGCACGGCCGGCATGAAACCTCAGGGGTGCTTTTCCATGATGTCAGAAATAGTGCCGACCACACCTTGTGAGTGACGTAAACGTCAACGGGACCGGCGCCGCCGCATTTGGGGCATAGTCCCTGGTGAATCTGCCATACCTGCTCCCGGATGGCCGTCTCAGGGATCTGGTTGGCAGCGGCCAATAGCGCCCCACGCACCTGGCACTTCTGGTTGCAGAACCGGCCATTGGCATCACGCTTTCCACCGAAGAGGATGGTTGAATTGCAAGCGGCGCACGTTGCCATGCGGGACTCCTTCGCAAGCGATTGAGACGCCTGCATCTTACACGGCAAAATACTGGCGTTCCAGTGCCTTTCGGTCAGGGCCGGGGGTGCCGAGTAGGCGCGATGGCTGAAACAGCGCCATCTTAGATCCTCGATTTCATCATCGTGTAGTAGGTTACGAACGAAACCGCGAATCCGACGAACCACGAATAGTCGTACAAAAAGCGCATGGAGGGAATCAGCAACCCGGCCAGCGCCGTGCCAGCTCCCAGCGTCAGCGCAATGATCGCGCACCAGTTGAATCCGCGCGAATATTCATAGATCCCGCCGCGAAGATACAGATCGTCCACTTGCAACACCCGGCGCCGGATCACGAAGTAGTCGCAGATCATGATTCCTGCCACGGGCCCCAGAACGGCCGCGTAGCCGCCAAGCCATCCCATGATGAACGTGCTGTAGCTGGAGAGCAGCTTCCAGGGCATTAACGCGATGCCCATGAAACAGGTGATGACGCCTCCGGCGCGAAAGCTGACCTTGCGCGGCCACAGATTGGAAAAGTCGTTGGCGGGAGAAACCACATTGGCTCCGATGTTAACGTTGAGTGTGGCCAACAAAATTGCAACCAGCGAGATCACCACGGCGACGGGTGAGTGAAAGCGGCTGAGCAGTTCGACGGGATTCCAGATGGCGTTTCCGTAGACTACGACCGTTGCCGACGTCACGACGATTCCGACAAAGGCGTACAGCGTCATCGTCGTAGGCAAGGCTAGAGCCTGACCAATCATCTGCTCTCGCTGATTGCGGGCGAATCGCGTGAAGTCCGGGATGTTCAACGAAACCGTGGCCCAGAATCCCACGGTGCCGTTGAGAGCTGGGATCAGGAACTTCAGGAACTCAGGAAACGTCGTGAAGCGCGACGGCACTGAGAGCATGGGCCCGAAGCCGCCAGCGGCGCGATAGGCCCAACCCAGCAGGAGTAATCCCACGCCGAGCAAAATTGGCGCGCTGATACCTTGCAGGATGCGGATGTATTCAATTCCCTTCAGCACAACCGCAAGGTTAATCAGCCAGAAAAGAAAGAAGCAAACGCCTGCGCCGTAAGGGAAATTTTTCCAGGCAGGAAATAGCGTTGCCAGCAAGGTGCTGATAGCTTCGCCGCCGATCCAGGTCTGAATGCCGAACCATCCGCAGGCGACCAAAGCGCGCAGTACGGCCGCGACGTTCGCGCCCAGCACTCCAAAAGAAGCGCGAGCCAGGACTGGAAACGGAATTCCATACTTCGCGCCCGGGTGCGAGTTCAGCAGCATCGGCCCCAGCACGATCACATTGCCGATGAAAATCGTGGCGACGGCCTGTTTCCAATTCATGCCGCCTTGAATCAAACTGGCGGCCAGCATGTAGGTGAGAATGTTCACCGACATCGAAATCCAAAGCGCCGCGAAATTGTACGTGCCCCAGTGGCGACGCTCGGTAGACGCGGGCGCAAGATCGTCGTTGTACAAAGGGCTGGATTCGATGCGGGAGGCGTTCTCGTAGGCGTCGGCGATCATAGAATTGAGTAATTGGGAAATTTAGTAATTGAGTAATTGATCCCGCAGTCGAGTGCGAACCGTTTTTCAATTACACAATTACTAAATTCCCCAATTACTCAATTCCCCCGCTCTGGGTGGTGATCGGGCCGTAGCTATCTGGCCGGCGATCGCGGAAAAACTGCCAGACTTTTCTCACTTCCTCGATCATGTCGAGATCAAGGTCCGCGACCACGACTTCATCCTTGTCGCGGCTGGCCTGGGCGATGATCTTGCCCCGCGGATTGCAGAAATAACTCTTGCCGTAAAATTCGCCGATGCTCCACGGCTTTTCGGTTCCCACGCGATTGATCGCGCCCACAAAATAGCCGTTGGCGACGGCGTGCGCCGGTTGTTCGAGTTCCCACAAGTATTCCGAGAGTCCGGCCACGGTGGCGGAAGGATTGAAGACGATCTCCGCTCCATTTAATCCCAGGATGCGCGCGCCTTCGGGAAAATGGCGGTCATAGCAGATGTAGACGCCGACGCGAGCGTACTTGGTTTCGAATACGGGATAACCGAGGTCGCCGGGAGTGAAATAGAACTTCTCCCAGAATCCGGGGTGACAGTGCGGGATGTGATGCTTGCGGTACTTGCCGAGATAGCGGCCGTCGGGGTCGATGACCGCGGCGGTGTTGAAATAAACGCCCGGCATCTGTTCTTCGTAAACCGGAACCACGATCACCATGCGATGCTTCTTCGCAACTTTCTGCATCAGGCGCGTGGTCGGGCCGTCGGGCACGCGCTCGGTGAGTTCATACCAGCGGGCATTTTGCTCGGCACAAAAATAGGGACCGTAGAAAAGTTCCTGGAGGCAGAGGATTTGAGCCTTCTTGCGCGCCGCCTGCTCGATCAGTTTCATGTGCTTGTCGATCATCGCCTTCCTGATCTGCGCGAGCGGTCGGTCGGTCGAGATCGCGTTGCTGGCTTGAATGAGAGCGCAGCGGACATTGCGGGGCATGGCATCCTCCCAGAACTTAAACTATCGAAACGGAACGATCGAGGAACGAAACTATAGCAGAAAGCACTGTCTCTTCCTCACACACGTCGCCGTCGCCGTTGACACTTTCTGGCGCGGTGAATAGACTCGGCCTTCCTCAACGTTTTTCGGAGACACACAACAACCGTTATGGCCAAGCGCCCTCGAATTGCGGTAGTTGGCAGCGCCAACATCGATCTGACGACGTTCACCGACCAGTTTCCCAAGCCGGGCGAAACTATTTTCGGACAGAAATTCGATCTCGGTTTCGGCGGCAAGGGCGCGAATCAGGCCGTGGCCGCGCGCCTTTGCGGCGCGGAAGTTTTCATGGTCGCTCGCGTCGGCAGCGACCTGTTCGGTCCCGCGACCATCGAAAACTTTCGTCGGCAGGGAATCGATCCCACGCATGTGAAGCAAGTCGAGGGACTCTCCAGCGGAGTTGCGCCGATCTTCGTCGAGCCCAACGGCCAGAACCGCATTCTGGTGGTCAAAGGAGCGAACGATGCACTCAAACCCGCCGACGTTGACGCCGCCGCGGAAACGTTAAAATCCGCAGACTGCATCGTGCTGCAGTTCGAGATTCCGGTGGAGACGGTTTACTACACGATTCAGTTTGCACGCACGCATGGAATTCGCTGCATCCTGAATCCCGCGCCCGCGCAGCCCGTCGACCTCAGTGCCCTCAAGGATCTCGACTATTTTGTTCCGAACGAAAGCGAGGCTGAGACGATTACCGGTCGCCCAGTGAAAAATGTCGAAGACGCGAAGAAATGTGCGGAGCAACTGGTGGCCGGCGGGATTCGACGAGTGATCATCACGCTTGGGGCGAACGGATCTCTTCTCGCCGGTCGCGACGGCAGCGAACACGTGCCGCCGTTTCCCGTGAAAAGTATCGACAGCACCGGCGCCGGCGACGCTTTCATTGGCAGCTTCGCCGTATTCCTTGCTGAAGGAGTTCCTGAAAGGGAAGCCGTTCGCCGGGCGAATCTTTACGCGGGTTTGTCCACCACCGGTGTGGGAACACAGAAATCGTTTTATGATCGTTCCCGTTTTGATAGCGAGTTGGACGCCCGAGCCTGATGCCAGCCCCCGATTTTCTCTTAAGCGATGAGTTCCTCGCCCAGCACGGGTTTCGGCGTGCTTCGCGCTTAAAATTGTTTGCCGCAGCTTTCAACAATCAACGACAGAAGCAGTTTTTTGCATAATTCGTCGCCAAAAAATGGCCGCGTCCCGGGCGTTAACCCTACGAAAACTCTTGACTTAGCGGCAACCGGCAATTTATAAGCCGTGTCTGCGGTCCAGGCCTCCCAAAGTTCACGGGCACACAGATTTTTTCCTTTTTCGCCGCGGCAATGAAAGGGATTCAAGAAATGTCGAACCAGAAGGCGCGTTTTGCAGTGTTGGTTTGTGCGTTGGGGTGTCTATTCAGCCCTGTCCTGCACGGTCAGGCAACGGGGAGCTTTTCGGGCACGGTTTCAGACAATTCCGGAGCGGTTCTCGCGGGCGCGAAGGTCACCGTCATCGCCCAATCCACCAATGCATCCCGCGAAGCGCTGACCGACGACAGTGGACACTTTCTCGTCCCTTTGCTGGGCGTTGCTGACTACACCATCAAAGTCGATGCCAAAGGCTTCAAGCCCTCAGAAGCCAAGAATGTCCGCTTGCAGATCGACGAGCATCGCGAACTCGATTTCAAACTCGTGCCTGCGTCGGTGACCACGAGTGTTGAAGTAAACGCAACCGAAGTAGCCATAGAGGCGTCGACTCCAACCCTCGGTCAGGTCATCACTGCGGAAGAAGTGGCCGAACTTCCGCTGAATGGCCGCAACTTTGTGCAGTTGGCGACCCTCACACCGGGCACAACGGCAGAGACCAGTCCCGTCAGCTTCTTCAATGGCGCCGCCAGCAGCGAAGCTTCCACGCGTGGTTCCTTTTCGCTTTCTGTCGGGGGCTCGCGAGCCCAGAGCACAGACTGGCTGCTCGACGGCAACGACAACAATCAGCTGGATGAAGGCGGAATTGCCATCTTTTCTTCCATCGACGACATCCAGGAATTCAAAGTCTTGGAATACAACTACTCAGCGGAGTACGGGGAACGCGCCGGTCCGACGGTGTTGGTCACGACTAAGTCAGGATCCAACCAGTACCACGGCTCGTTGTTCGAATTCTTCCGCAATACGAAACTGGATGCCGCCAGCCGCTTCGCGACCTCGGTTGAAAAATTCAATCTGAATCAGTTCGGCGGTTCGCTGGGTGGCCCCATCAAGAAGGATAAGACGTTTTTCTTTCTTGATTATCAGGCGAAGATGCAACGCCACGGGATACCGTTCACGGGTCTTGTTCCTACGACCGATATGACCACGCCTGACGTGAATGGCAATTATGACTACAGCGGCAACCTAGGTGGAGCGCAACTCAACAACCCCTTTGCCGGAGGTACCCCATTCCAGTGTCTGCCCGGCACCAAAACTCCTGAGCCGGTGAATCCGGCCGATGGAACCCAGACCGCTGGTCAGGCTTGCAACGAAATTCCAGCCGCGCTGGTGAACCCGATTGGGGCACGAGTGATACAGCTTTATCCAGCACCCAATGCAAGCGCTGCAGGCTATAACTACGTGAACGAGCCTGTGAGGAAATTGAACGAAGGCACGTTTGACGTCCGTCTCGATCACAACTTTTCCGGCAAGGATTCCGTATTCGGGCGCTTTAGCTACGATCAGGCCACAAACTTCGTCCCCGGTGGCGCTCCGGGATGGGCAGAAACCAACGCCTTTGGCAGCAACCAGTTCATTGACAACCATGGCCGGAACGCGGTCATTTCAGAGCAGCACGTCTTTTCAGGCAACATGATCAACCAGTTCACCGCAGGCTTCAGCCGGATTTTTAACCACATCCTCTCCTTCCGGCCGGGCTCCTGCGAGGCGGCGGTCATCGGCATTCCCGGCGCCGATCTGGGCTCGGGTTGCGACTCCATCACCGGCTACCCCGCCAGCTTGAACCAATCCAACAAGGATTGCGAAAGTTGCGGCATGACATCGTTCCTGATGTCCAGTTACATGTCCCTGGGCGATCGCGGCTACGCGCCTTATCAAGGCGGCACCAACGTCTATTCTGTCGGCGATGTACTCGATCTCATTCGCGGGAAACACAACATCCGGTTCGGTGCAACCTATCGCGCTAACGAAATGAACATCAGGAACAACGCGTTTCAAGATGGGTTTGCCGTGGAAGATGGGTTAGCGACCGGCGACGACGTTGCGGACGTTCTGTTGGGTAGCTTTGGGGTGTTCGCGGCGCACGATCAGACCTTCCTGGGTGCAACGGTTGGCCGCCGCTATAAACTGGTGCGTCCGTTTGTGCAGGACGACTGGCGCGTCACTAACAATCTAACTGTAAACCTCGGATTGGCCTGGGCTCTGGTAAGTCCAGAATCGGAGATCGAGAACCGGCAATCGAATTTCGATATTCCCACGCTAAAATGGTACGTCCCCAAGGGCAGCCCCGGCCTGACGGGCTGTACCAGTTGCGTCACCACCGACGGCCATGCGGGCATTCAATTTGATAAGACAGCTTTCGAGCCCCGCATTGGATTCTCGTGGAAGCCCATGGGCAGCGAGAAAACTGCCATCCGCGCCGGATATGCCATCTTCCACGATTCCGCATGGAATCAAGGCGGGCAGGGCCTGTGGCAGAACCCGCCGTACTACGCGGAAGTCGATCCGCCAACGTTCTTGTTCGGCTACGGCAGCACCGTGGGAGCGTTGGGTGGCGGCTTTCTGCTCGATCCCAGCACTCCTTCCACCACTCCCGTCGCTGGGGGGGCTGTCTACAGCGCGCCGGTGAATCCTTCCACATATACAGGAACGATTCAGTCGCAGAACCGCAACTTTAAGCAGGGTATGGTCGAGCAGTACAACCTGAATGTCGAACGACAGTTGCCGGGAAATATAGTCCTCACGGCCGGCTATGTTGGTTCGAAGAGCACACACATCCTGGTAAGCCAGGCGAACGAGAATCTCAACCAGCCCGGCGCTTGTCCTGGTGAACCTGGCGCAGTCGCGGGCTACACGCTGGGCTGCGGCCTGGGAGATTTCCCCTACGCAGCAGCCTTCCAGAGTGTCGACAGCAACAATAGTGTCGGGACGGCCCGCTATGACGGCCTGCTGGTGAAGGCCGAGACCAAGAGCGCCCGCCACGGCATCTATGCGCTGTTCGGCTACACCTGGTCCCGCACCTTCGATACCGGGATGCCGGATGGCTTGGGCACCAATCCTGGCGCGATTTACTATCCCCTGCCGGGAACCGCGAAGCTCGATTGGGGGCTGTCGCAGTTGAACCTGAACGACAGCTTCACGGCCAGCATTCTCTACGACTTGCCGTTCGGCAAGGGCAAGCACTTTGGCAACACGTGGAGCGGTCCGGCCAACGCGGTGCTCGGGAATTGGCAGGTGGACGTGATCGAGAGAGCCACTTCAGGATTCCCGTTGTTCCTAGTCGACAGCAGCAATCCGTCAGGCGTGTTTTTCTCGTATAACGGCAACACCTATTCGCGTCCCAACGAGGTCAGCAACCCCCATGTAGCTGGTCCGGTCGCTGCCAACCTCAACACCCGATGCCAATATCTGCCCACACAAATCGATCCGACTACAGGTCTGCCGGGAATTGCGCCGCCTGCGGTGCACACGTTGTCGGCCTGGTTCAACGGTTGCGCTTTTTCGCCTGCTCCAGCAGGCGAACTGGGCACGTCGGCCCGGGCGCCGGTTTATGGTCCAGGTTTCGTGAACACCGATTTCTCGATCATCAAGGATTTCCCCTTCACCTTCCACGAAGGGATGGGTCTGCAATTCCGGGCTGAATTCTTCAACCTGTTCAACCATCCCCAGTTGTATATGCAGGGTGGCTCCGGGACCGGCGAACAGGACATACATTCGCTCGCCACCATCGGCGCTGTTACCGGTACCGTGAACAATCCGCGCTTGATTCAATTTGCGCTCAAGCTGAAATTCTAGGCGGATTGCAATGCATGTTCGGGCAGGCTGGGTTGCACCGGCCTGCCTTAGTTTTTTTGCGATGCGCAGCCGAGCAAAGAAAGCTGGGAGAGTCAATGGGAAGTCTTAGGGTAGGGCTGGTGTTGTTGTTGGTGGTGCTGTGTAGTTCCCTGGTTGCCGCGCAGCGGCGCAAAGTCATCATCAACGAAGACTGCTCTGGCCCGGGCGGCAGCAACATGCAGACGCTGATGCTCATGATTCAGTCTCCGCAGGTGGAAGTATTGGGCATCACGGTGGTCAGCGGCGATCAGTGGCGCGACGAAGAAGTGGCGCATACGTTGCGGCTGCTCGAAATCATGGGACGCACCGACATTCCTGTCGTACCCGGCGCGGCCTTTCCATTGGTCCGCACCCGCGAGGAGTCGCAACTCTGGCAGCAGCGTTACGGCAAGGTCGCCTACGCCGGGGCGTGGGATGAGCGCTGGTGGCACGAAGCTTCGGCCGTGCCTCCGTTGCTGGAAGGCCTGCCTACCACGAAGCCTGCCAGCGAAGATGCCGCGCACTTTCTAATCCGCATGGTGCATAAATATCCCGGCGAAGTCACGATCTACGAGGGAGGGCCGATGACTAATCTCGCGCTGGCGATTTCCGTCGATCCGCAGCTTCCGCAACTGGCGCAGGAACTCGTGTTTATGGGTGGCAGCCTGAGTCCGCGAACCGACAATCCCGAATTCCTGAATAATCCCCGGCACGAGTTCAACTTCTGGTTCGATCCGGAGTCGGCGGAAATCGTGTTGCGCGCGCCGTGGAAAAAAATTATCTGTACGCCCGTCGACATTTCGGTCAAGACTCACATGACGGCTGCGATGGTGAAGCAGGTCGAAGCCAGCGGAACTCCACTAGCCGGCTACATCGCCCGTTTCGCCATGCTCACGCCCGGCGCCGACATTATGTGGGACGAACTGGCCGCGGCCGCGTGGATCGACCCGTCGCTGATCACGAAGCGCGAGACCCGCTACATGAGCGTTGACATTGATCGAGGCGCGGGATACGGAAACACGCTCACCTGGGCCACCAAAGACAGCTCCCGGCCCGACACGCAGCCGGTTGAAATTCAAGTTGATCTCGACACCGAAAAGTTCTATCGGATGTTCGTTGGCCTGATGACCACGCCGACGCCCGCGCCAGCCCCTACCGCTGCCCAGTGAAACGCCGCCTCGCGCTGGCACCGAAGTGGCGAACAGCATACAATGGTGGTCACAATTCTCCCATATGTCTCCCATTCCAGACGACCTCTCCACAGTCAAAGATGACATGGTTGCCTTCGTAGAAGGCCACGGCATGCGCCGCTTCCACGGCTACGTGGATTATGACGAGGTGCAATGCGTAATGTGGGAGACCGGCGGCAATCCAGACGGCTGGAAAGATTTTGTCGAACTGGCCAAGGCCGCGGGCGCACCTTTTCTGACCATGCATTCGTGGACGCTTGAGCTTGCCGAGTTGGACGAAATGGTGCAGCGCCTCACCAACTCGGAGTTCACTGATACCGACGACGTGGAAGATGCTCGCTGGCTCCGCGCGCACATCGGCAAAGTCGGATTTCTACAGCTGGGCTGGGCTTATCAGGGATCGATGTTTCTCTGCGAGGTCAGCACTGAGTGGTACGACCGCTATCAGCATCTGCTCGAAGTGTCCGACGAATTCGGCGGCCTCACCATGGACGAACCGGATCAGGACGAAGAAAATTAACTTGTGTGGAATCTTGGATTGTGTGGGGTCTTTGACCCGGCCGAACCGAGCGAAGCTCGGGGAGTTTCTTGCAGCACTCTGCAACACTCACCAGTAGTACACTGCACCATCAACCATGCGGTGGACTCGGAAAACAACTGACCAGACCCTGATCGCGCCTCTGGTCGCGACGCTGCGCGCCGATCCCGCACTCCGCGGCGTCGCCGAGGCAGCGCACATCCTCGCCCCGCTGCTGGTGCGGCGCGGCATTAGCGATGCGGAATCCGCCAGCGCGTTTCTCTCGCCGTCCCTCTCCCACCTTCACGCCCCCGATCGAATGATGGGGCTGTGCTCCGCCGTCGGGCGCATCCTCGCCGCCAGCGAGCGAAACGAGCGCATTCTCATTTACGGTGACTACGACGTCGACGGCACCATGGCCGTCATCATCCTGAAGACTGCAATCGAACTGTGCGGAGGCGCTGCTGATTTCCACGTGCCGCACCGCATCCGCGAAGGCTACGACATGCGGGACGATGTGATCGAGCGCGCCGCTGCTGCGGGCATTCGCCTGATTATCAGCGTCGACATGGGCATCCGCGCCTTCGCTCCCGCCGACACCGCACGGCGACTCGGCGTCGACCTGATCGTCACCGACCATCATTTGCCCGGCCCCGATGGCGTGCCCAATGCTCTGGCGGTCGTCAATCCCAATCAGAAGGGATGCGAGTATCCCTACAAGCAACTGTGTGGCGCGGGCGTGGCCTTCAAACTCGCGCAGGGATTGATGCAGCGCCGCCTGGACGCGAGCGTTCAGAACAAACTGCTGATGTCGTTCATGAAGATCGTCGCGATCGCGACCATCGCCGACGCCGTTCCGTTGACCGGAGAAAATCGCGTCTTCGCCGCGTTGGGACTCGACGCATTGCGCAAAGCCGTGAACCCCGGACTGAAGGCGCTGCTCGAAGTGGCGCAGATTTCTGCTCATCGCCCGCCAACTTCCGGGGAAGTTGGTTTCCGCATCGCTCCCCGCATCAATGCCGCTGGGCGCATGGATGTGGCTCGCGACGTCATCGAACTCTTCAGCGTGAAGGACCCTGCTCGCGCCCGCGAACTTGCCGCCAAACTTGACCATCTCAACTCCGATCGCCAGGAAGAGGAGCGGCGAATCCTGCGTGCGGTGGAAGAATGTTTCACCGCCGATCCCGCGCTATGCGACGCCAGTTGCATTGTGGTCGACGGGGAAGGTTGGCATCGCGGAGTCATCGGCATCACGGCGACGCGCGTCGTCGAGCGCTACAACCGCCCGGCAGTCGTGATCTCGCGCGAAGGCGAGGAGGCCTTCGGCTCGGGCCGGTCGATTCGTGCATTTCATTTGCTCGAGGCGATCGAATCGTGCAGCAATCTTTTTTCGCGCTACGGCGGGCACTCCCATGCCTGCGGATTCGCCATGCCCGCAGCGAACGTCGCTGAACTGCGCACTCGGCTGGATGCGTTCGCGCGAGCCCGCCTCACTCCGGCGGATTTTGATCCTATGCTCGATCTGGATGGAGAACTGGATTTGTCTGAAATTACGCCCGGCTTGTTTCGGGCGCTCCGACTGCTCGAACCCTACGGAATGGGAAATCCCGAGCCGGTATTTGCCGCCCGCGCCGTGCAGTTAGCCGCGCCGCCGCGAATCTTGAAAGACAAGCACATCAAACTGAAGCTGAAGTCAGGAGGTGTGGGCGCGGGCGACTTGCTCGCGCAGGTCGGGGAAGCCGAACTCTCCGCGGCCGCCATCCTGACGACTCCGCGCTGCCATCCCGACGGCGCCGCAATCCGGCGCGAAGATAAGGCTACAGCGGTCGCGGAAGGCTACGCGGGAAATGCGCTGAGAACCGAGAACCGAGGACTGAGAACTGGATTGGCCGGCAACATCACCTTCGATGCTCTCGGCTGGCACATGGCCGAGCGGTTGCAGCAAACGCCGCTCCTCGCGGGCGATGCGATCGATGTTGCCTTTACCGTCGGCCACAACGATCATCCCGAGTATGGTGGTCTGGAACTCTCCCTCCGCGATTTCAAGATACCTGTCGGCTAAAGATCGAACCACCGATGGCCGCGGCTACCACAAATGATAATGCCCATCACGCCGCGCCATTTCCACGCTGACTCCGAACAGTGCTGCCAGTCGCTCGACCTGCAGGATTTCCTCTTTCGGCCCGTCGGCGACGATCCGGCCGCGATCCATCAGCACCACACGTCCAATCTCGGGGACAATGTCTGCCAGTTCGTGCGTTACGAGAATGATCGCCGTGCCCGAGTTGGCCAACGCTCGCATGGTTTCCCGCAAGCTGTACTGGGCTGAGAGGTCGAGCGAATTACACGGTTCGTCGAACAGCAATGCGCCCGGCTTGTGCACCAGGGCTCGCGCGATCAGCACCCGCCGCGCCTCGCCCGACGACATTTCGCACACCGGACGGTCGGCCAGATGCGAAATCTTCAGCTCACCCAAAGCCGCGTCGGCGAGTTTCATCTTCGCCGGGTCGACTGTGTGATTCGGCCAGATCGCCGTGCTGCTGAAAAAGCCCGACAGCACCACATCGCGTCCGCTGGCTCCGCCAATGCACGAGAGCATCAGGTCATTGGACACGATCCCCATGTGCTCGCGCAGTTTGAACACGTCCCAGAAGTCATGGCCGAGCAGTTTCATCCGGGAGTCTTCCCGCGCCATCGGATAGCACTCGCGGGTGATGGTCTTGATCAGCGTCGATTTGCCGCAGCCGTTCGGCCCCAGAATGGCCACATGCTCGTCTGCGCCAATGCGTAGGCTGAAGTCGTCGAGGGCGATCTTCTGCCCCCTCATCACGCGGAGATTGTGAAAGTCCAGCAGCGGAGGTCTTGGTTCCACACTCATTGCATCTAAGTGTAGTTGACGTTTCCGTGCCGAAAACTGGGAAGTGAGAACTGAGGCCGGTTTTGGCATTACACTTGAACTCAGATGCCGCTCAAGATCTACCGTCTACGCCGTCTGCTGGCCGCGACCGCGGTTGGCCTCACGCTGGTCGTCGCGGGGATGTATTTCTATGCGCGCTGGCGGGCGACCGACGTGCTGAGAAAAATCCCGGGCAGGATCGGGATTGAAATCAGCCGCACCGCCAACGGATTTCAGCTTTCCAAATCCGACGGCAAGCGCACGCTGTTTACGGTTCAGGCCAGCGACGTCAAGGAGTTTAAACTCAACGGCAACGCCGAGTTGCACAACGTCAGCATCGTGCTCTATGGCCGCGATTCCTCGCGCTTCGACCAGATCTACGGCGACGATTTTGCTTACAACCAGAAAACGGGCGACGTTGTCGCTAAGGGTGACGTGCAGATCGATCTCGTGGCCAACCCCACCGGTGTCGTCAGCCCCGATCAATCCACGCCGAAGGAATTGAAGAATCCCATCCACTTGAAGACGCGCGATCTTGTCTTTAACAAAGACAGCGGGAATGCCGCCACCGAGGCGCGCGTCGAATTTCGCATGCCGCAGGCCACAGGCTGGGCCGTCGGCGTGACCTACGCGGGCAAGAGCAACACGCTGACCCTCGCGTCGCAAGTTCATGTGGTGACCAACGGCCCGGATGCCGCAGTCATCGAGGCTGAACACGGCATCATCACCAATGATCCGCATGAAGCCGTGCTCGACCATCCTCATGTCACCCGGCCCGGCGGAACGTTCCAGGCGGATCGGGCCGTGTTGTATCTCGGACGCGACAACGAGGTCGAGCGCATTCTGGCAACGGGCAACGTTACCAGCGACACACGCGCGGAGGCGACGAAACGATCAGGTCGAGGGAGCAATCGGAATTTCCCGACCGCAAATTCAGCCGCTGAAAAACAGCCGTCGCAAATGCACACGACCGCTGATCAGGCTGAATTCCTGCTCGAAGGCAAGCAAAACTTGCTGCGCACCGCGACCATGACCGGCAACGTGCACATGGAGCAAAGCGGACTGCAGCCGATGAAGGGCGACGCCGGTCGCGTGATCATGAGCTTTGCCGGTCGGAACGAGCTGCAGAAAGTGCATGCCGTCGACGGAGTGCGGATGACTCAAGAGGCGGCGAGTGGAAGCAAGCCGGCGGGGAAGAGCGCTGCATCGGGTCCGCAGGATTTCGAAATCACCGCGCCCATCATCGATTTCGCGGTCGCGCAAGGCCACATCCTGGAGCACGCCGTGACCTCGGGCGCCGCCCAGATCACAATCACGCAAGCTGCCACACCCGCCACACCGCAGAACTCCGCGGCGAAGCCGGCTCTCCCCCAAACTACGGTGGTCACGGCGGGCAAGTTCGATGCGCAATTCGCCTACGCCGATGGGCGCGACCGGATCACCAACGTTCACGGCGCACCCGACGCCTGCATCGTCAACTCGTCTCCCGGCCAGCCCGACCGTGTCAGCACCAGCGACTCGGTGGACGCCGTTTTTCTCGCTCAAGGCGGCATCGATTACGTCACGCAAGTCGGCAACGTCGTCTATACCGACGGGCAGCAGCCCGACAAGCGCATGCAAGCCTGGGCCAACTCGGCCCACTACACGCCGTCTGACCAGATGCTTGTGCTTACGGGCAACCCACGCGTCACGAACGGCGGCATGGCTACCACCGCCAACAGCATCCGCATGAATCGCGCCACCGGCGATGCGCTGGCCCAGGGCGATGTCAAGAGCACCTACAGCGACCTGAAGGAGCAGCCCAACGGCGCCCTTCTGGCGTCTTCGTCCCCGATCCACGTAACCGCGCAAAGCATGACAGCCCACAAAAGTCCGGGGACGTCTCTGTACTCGGGACACGCTCGCCTCTGGCAGGATGCAAACATCATCGAGGCGCCGACTATCGAGTTTGACCGCGACCGGCGATTCGTGACCGCCCAGGGTACTGCCGCTCAGCCGGTGCGGACGATTCTGGTCCAAACAGAGAAGCCGCAGCTCGGAAACGGCCCAGCAATTACTTCCGGCACCGGAAAAAGCGAAACAAAAGCCAGTCCGCTGGGCCGATCCAGCCCAATATCCATCACGGCCGCGAAGCTGACCTACGCCGACTCCGAGCGCAAAGCTCACTACGAGGGTGGGGTCGACGCCAAGGGCACAGACTTCGCAGCGACTGCCAAGACGGCCGACGCCTACCTCTTACCCCGCAGCCAAACCTCGAACAAACAAGGACTTGCCCGTCCGGGCCAACTCGACCATATGGTCGCCCAGGGCGACGTGGTCGTCCAGCAACCCAACCGCCATGCCGACGGTCAGACCCTGGTTTACACGGCCGCCGACGACAAGTTCGTCCTCACTGGCGGACCGCCCAGCATTTTTGATGCCGAACAAGGCAAGATTACCGGGGTTTCGTTGACTTTCTTTCGGGGCGATGATAGGGTGCTCGTAGAAGGCGAAGCAAGTACTCCTGTGGTGACTCAAACGCGAGTGGCCCGCTAATTGGCCCGCTAATGGCACGATAAATGCGTACCCTGGCCACCGAAGAAATTGGCAAATCGTATCGTGGCCGGCGCGTTGTGAACGGTGTCAGCCTGACGGTCGAGCAGGGCGAAGTTGTTGGATTATTAGGCCCTAACGGCGCAGGCAAGACCACCACTTTTTACGCGATCGTTGGCCTGATCCCTCCCGATACTGGCCGCGTGCTGTATGACGGTCAAGACATCACCGACGTCCCCATGTACCTGCGGGCGCGCCAGTATGGCATCAGCTACCTCCCGCAAGAAGCATCGGTTTTTCGCAAACTGACTGTGGAAGAGAACATCCTCGCAGTGTTAGAGGCGCAGCCGATGTCGTGGCATGAGCGCCGCGAGAAGATGGAAAAGTTTATCGACGAGCTGGGACTGGAGCACATCCGGCAGAATCGCGGATACGCCCTGTCCGGTGGGGAGCGCCGGCGCGTGGAGATTGCCCGCTGCCTGTGCATCAACCCCACATTCATTTTGCTGGACGAACCGTTTTCCGGGATCGACCCCATTGCCGTGCTCGACTTGCAGAAAATTATCAGCAGCCTGCGGGCCAGCGGAATCGGAGTCCTGATCACCGATCACAACGTGCGCGAAACGCTTTCGGTCACTGACCGGGCCTACATCATCGATGACGGAAGAATTTTCCGTCAGGGTCAGCCCAGCCAGTTGGCCGGCGATCCGGAAGTGCGCAGGGTGTATCTGGGCGAGAGCTTCTCGCTGGTTTAGGTTTGGAAGGGTGCGGCCCAAACCCGGTCAGTACATCGGAAACCGTGAAACCAGATTTTTGCGGTTGACCAGAAGAAGGGAAGAAGCGATGACGATTGACGAGCGTTTAGAAGCTTTGACTCGCAATTTAGAGCTGTTATCGCTAGAAAGCGAAAAACATGATCGCCAACTCGACCGGGCGGCAAAGCTGATCACTGAAGTTGCTGAGGGTACAGCCAGGCTGCTGCGGGTTGTCGAGATGCACGAAAACCGCCTTGACAGCCACGATGATCGACTCGACAAGCTGGAGTAACTGAGGCGAACGACGCAACTAACAACCGACGACATGGTTCTCTTACAGCATAAACTCAGCGTAAAGCTCTCGCAGCGCCAGATCCTCACCCCGGGCCTGGTGCAGATGGTCTCTGTCCTTGCGCTCAACAAGCTTGAGCTCAAGGACATGATCACCGCTGAGATGGTCGAGAACCCGGTGCTCGAGGAACTGGAAGAGTCGGTCCCGCTGCTCGATGAAGTCGGCAAGAAAGAAGAAGACCGCGAACGCGCCGCTGCGGCCACCAACGAAGAGAATCCCATCACCGCCGTCGAAAAGAAAGATCCTTTCGAGGAAATTGATTTCGGTTCGTTCTTCCAGGATTATCTTGATCCCGGCTATCGCACGCACAGCGAGATGGAGGACATTGAGCGTCCGTCGTTTGAGAATTTTCTTTCCAAGCCAACGAACCTGACAGATCATCTTGCCTGGCAGCTGGGCGCGCTTAGCCTGCGGCGCGAAGTGCGCGAGGCCGCCGACCTGATCATCGGCAACCTGAACGAAGATGGATACCTGATCGCCAGCGACGAAGAGTTGCTCGGCGTAGCTCCGCCCGCGCCGCCCGAGGCCGATGCCGAAACGGCTAAGAATATCGTCCATGAGGCGCAAGCACTCGGCTTGGCCGACCCTGAGCCGAGCCCCGAAGAAGAGGAACTTCCTTCCGTCGGAGGCATTGTCGATTCAGCCGAAGTTGAAAGCGAAGTTGACCCTGATCTGTCGCAGCCGGCTGAGCCTGCGTACACCGAAGTTTCCTCTGTCGCCATCGAGCCAGTTCCAGAGCTGCGCGGGGAAGCATCCTTGTCCACGCGTTCCGGGGACTCCGCGGCCGCGGTTGCCCCTGCACCCTCACTCGCGCTTCAAACCGCGCTTCAAACCGCGTCTCAAACCGCGCCTCAAGCAGCGCCGATTTACACGCCGAACTTTACTGCTGCCGATCTGCAGGAAGCTCTCGAAGTCGTGCGCCAGCTTGACCCTCCGGGCGTGGCCTGCCGCGATTTGCGTTCTTGTCTGATGTGCCAGCTCGTCTATCACCAGGCACAACTCGCGCTGCATAAGAACGGCAACGGTACAGAGCAAGTTCTAAAAGACGCGATGGCCGTCGTCGACCAGCATCTGCGCGGCCTGCAGAACAAGCAGCACAAAGAAATTTCCAAGGCGATTGGGCGTCCCATCGAAGCCGTGCAGGCTGCTCTCGACTACATTCGCACCCTCGATCCGCGCCCCGGCCTGCGCTACAACAAAGTGATGCCGCGCCTGATCGAGCCTGACGTCGCTTTCGTCAAGCACGGCGACGAGTGGCTCGTGATCATGAATGACGAAGACTTGCCGCAGCTTCGCCTGAATCCTGCGTACAAGAAACTCGTCACCCGCGACGGCACCAACGAAAAGAGCACACGCGATTACGTCAAAGAGCGCTATAAGAGCGCCATCCAGCTCATCAAGAACATCGAGCAACGCAAGCAGACCATCACCAAAGTCTGCTATTGCATCGTCGCTCGCCAGCAGGATTTCCTCGAACGCGGCATCGATCAACTCAAGCCCATGATGATCAAGGAGGTGGCCGAAGAAATCGGCGTGCATCCTTCCACGGTAAGCCGTGCGGTGGCCAGCAAATACGCGCACACACCGCAAGGCGTATTCGAGCTGCGATATTTCTTCAGCGAGAGCGTGCAGGGCCCCGAGGGTGGCGGCACTTCGCTGCTGATCCTCAAGCGCAGGGTCAAAAAACTCATCGAAGAAGAAGACCCCAGCCGTCCATTGACCGACGAGCAGATCACCCGCATCCTGCAATCGCAAGGCATTCAGGTGACCCGCCGCACGGTGGCCAAATACCGCGAAGACATGCGCATCCCCAGCACGCATCAGCGTCGAGTGAAGAAATAACTGCGCAGCACGAGCCTTAAGGGTCGTTATAGAATGCAATCGCCGTCCGGAGTCCGGGATCACTCGAAATCCTCGATGCCTGCACTAACTAGCGACACAACATCTGAGAAGGCTGACGTCCCCTCGTCGCTCGCGAAGTTGCGCAGCAACCTCGCAGCTCGCAACATTCCTTCGCTGGATGGTTTACGCGCCATCTCCGTAATCCTGGTAATTCTGGTTCACTTGCGCGTTCCTTACGTTCCCGAAATTCATGGCGTCCTGACTTTCTTTGTTCTGAGTGGGTTTCTGATTACCTGGCTGCTGCTCAAAGAGTCTGCGCGAAGCGGCGCCGTCTCCATCAAAGATTTCTATGCGCGCCGGGCCCTGCGAATCTTTCCCGCCTTCTACGCTTTCTGGTTCATCCACTTCGGCCTTTATCTGGCATCCCGCGGCATTCCTACTCACCGCGTCTGGTTCGACTACCTCTCCGCTTTTTTCTATGTGAGCGACTACCGCCTCGCCTTCACGCATGTCCGGCCCGTGCTCAGCCACACCTGGTCGCTCTCGGTGGAGGAACAGTTCTATCTCATCTGGCCATGGATTTTTGTTTGTTTTCAGCATGACCTTCGCAAGCTCACGCGAATTCTGGTGGGCATTATTGCCGCGGTCTACGCCTACCGGGTCGTTATGTTCTTCGTATTCCATGTGGGAGACGACCGGCTTCACAGCACGTTCGATGGGCGTGCGGATCATCTCTTCATCGGATGCCTGCTGGCCGTGCTGCTCAAAAGAGGAGCGCTGAATGGCGTTTGGAGCGTCATTACCTCCCGCGTGGGCGCCCCTATCCTCACGCTGGTTGCGCTTGCGACCTCCATTGCCCTCAATGAACATTTTCATTACCAGTACAAATATCTGGTGGGGTTCTCGCTTGATCCGCTGCTGATCGCGCTCTTTCTGGTTCAAGTGGTCACGCTGGGTGACGCCTGGCTCTGGAGATGGCTTAACGGGCCGATCATTCGTTATGTTGGCCGTGTGTCCTATCCCATGTATCTCTATCACGGCTTGGCGAACGACCTCACGTTGCGCGCGCTTCGCGGCCGGTCCTTGTGGATCGTCGCCCTGGCGGCGATCGCGGTTGGCATTCTCTTTGCCAGTGCGTCGTATTTCGTTGTAGAAAAACCTTTCTTGCGTTTGAAGTCGAAATTCAGCCGCGTGGAGGCGTCATGAACGTCGAATATACCGGTAGACATTACACAGTCACTTCCACCATCCGAAAAGAAGTCGAGAGCGGCCTTGCGAAAATCCGCAAGATTCTGGGCGATCGATTTGACAGCAAAGTCATCCTCGCCGTCGAGAAGCACCGTCACAAAGCCGAAATCACCATTAGCCCGCGCAATGGCCCGCTGGTCGGCCTGGCCCAGGCCAAAGACATGACCATCGCCGTCAGCGAAGCTCTCGACCATCTCGAGAAGCAGGCCGTCAAATACAAAACTCGCTGGCAGTCGAAGAAACGCTCGGCGCGTAAGAGCGAGGAAGTGAAGAAGTGGAACGGCCACTCGCCGCGGGCCGATGAGGACGTGTCGCAGACCGATCTGCAAACCGTAGTCGGCACATCGGAAAAGACGGCCGTCCCCGTCATGGTGCACAAGTATCCGGCCGTCGCGAAAACCACCGAAGTCCACCTCGTCCGCTCCGACGATGCCGTCGCCATGCGCCCCATGACGCTTGAAGAGGCCATCAAAGAAGCCCACTTCCGCGACCGCGACGTCTTCGTCTTCCGCGATCCGAAAGGCAAGGTGATGATCCTGCACCGCACCCGCGACGGTAAAATGGAACTGATTGAAGCGCCATAGCACTGAGGTTCGAGCACGCACGCGCACAAGTTTTGTCATCCTGAGCGAAGCAGTTGATTCTCGAAGAGAATCAGCCGCGCAGTCGAAGGATCCCTTTCAGCCCGACCGTCACCAAGGCTAGAGGAGGAGTTTTCGGATCGCCGCCACGGAAAAAATGACGACTACCCTCAACGTCGTGAGAAGATATTTGTTCCGACTCTCCTTGCCCTTACTAATCCTGCTCGGCACAACCGCCCTCTGCGCCCCGCAGACGAATTACCTGAAGAATTACAAAGGAACTCCCTACGAAGACAATCACTATAAGGGCGGAGCCCAGAAAATTCCCGGACGCGTCGAGTGCGCCTACTACGATCGCGGTGGAGAAGGCGTCGCCTATCACGACGCCGATGCCAAGAACAACGGCAGTGGAGGCCTCAATCCCGCCGACGGAACCTACCTGAATCAGTTCCGCATGGACGAAGGCGTCGACACTTCCTACACCAAATTTCATGACCAGATCGACAACAGTTCGTACAACGTGGTTCTCCCTCCAGAAAACCAGCTCTATGTCGGATGGACCGAGCCCGGCGAATGGTTCAACATCACGGTGCAGGTTGCCCGCGCGGGCCTCTACACCGCCGATCTCCTCTACACCTCAAATCGCGGCGGAACGATTTCGCTGGATGTGAACGGGAAGGGTGCGTCCGGGCCGATCACCATCGCCTCCACCTTCAACGCCTCCGATCCCATTGCGTGGCGGCAATGGCATCACTGGAATATCGCGTCAGGAATTGTGAAGGTACGACTTCGTGCCGGGAAGAATGTTCTCACCGTGCACATACTGACCGAAGGAAATATGAATCTCGCATATTTCGATTTCAAGGATTCTCAATAGCGAAGGCGCCGCGCGTTTTAGGCTGGCTGAGATTGCACCACCGGTATTGATACGTTTGAATAGAGCCATTCGCGTGCTAGAATTCGCGGCTTAGGGGATCCCTCCATGATCATGATGAAGATGAACCGCATGTATCTCCGGCCGCTGTGCACTCTTATTCTCCTTACCGTACCCAGCCTCGGTCAGACTCCAACATCGCCCAAGCTTTCGGTGCACTGGGAAGAACTCACGGCCTCCGACTTTCGCGAGGGCATTCATCGTTCGCAGGGGACTTGTCTGCTTCCGTTCGGAATCCTCGAGAAGCATGGTCCGCATTTGCCGCTCGGCACTGATCTGCTCGATGTCCGCTACGCCGCGCTGCACGCCGCCGAACAAGAATACGCCGTGGTCTTCCCGGAATATTATTTTGGACAGATCGCCGAAGCTCGCCATGAGCCCGGCACCGTTGCCTACAGCCGCAACCTGCAACTGGCGCTGCTGCAAGAGACCACGGACGAGATGGCGCGCAACGGCTGCAAGAAAATCCTCATCGTGAACGGTCACGGCGGCAACGACAGCCTGCTCCCCTACTTCGCACAAACGCAGCTCGACAAGCCCCACGACTACGTGGTTTATGTTTTTGGCGATCGCACGCCGCAGCACGGTGGTCCCGCCAGGAAGACAAAGATCGATATGCACGCCGGTGAGAGCGAGACTTCGAAGATGATGATTTCCCGCCCCGATCTCGTACACCAGGACCGCGCCGCCAGCGAGTCAGGAGCGGATCAAGCACGTCAGAAACTCCCTGAAGATGTCTACACCGGCATCTGGTGGTACACGCGTTTTCCGAACCACTACTCTGGAGACGGCTCCGCAGCGACCCACGAACTGGGCGAATATCAGATGAACTGGTGGATTGAGTCGGCGGTAAAAGCGATCCGCGCCGTGAAAGGTGACGACGTCAGCCTGAAACTACAAAACGAATTCTACGAAAAGAGCACGCACCCGCTGGACACGCAGCCGTAGAGACGTAGCCTGCCGCGTCCCTGCAGCGAGATAGAGCTCTAGCCCCCGTATTTCCCGATCAGCATGCCGGTGATAAACACGAGCACGCCGCCCAGGCCGACCTGCAGTGCGGCAGAGATCCAGGGAGTATCCATATAGCGCTTGCGCACCCAGGTGATCACGCCCAGCTCCGCCAGCACCACAATTCCAGCCGCCCACAGCGCCATTCTGAAATCGTGCAGCAGAAACGGCAGCGTATGCCCGATGCCGCCCACCGCAGTCATTGCCCCGCAAATCAGTCCGCGCACCCACGGATGTCCTCGCCCCGTAAGGCTGCCATCATCCGAAAGCGCCTCGGCGAATCCCATGCTGATGCCCGCGCCCGCCGAAGCCGCCAGGCCCACCAGAAATGCGTCCCAGCTTTTGTGCGTTGCGAAGGCCGCAGCAAACACGGGCGCCAGAGTCGATACGGAGCCATCCATCAGCCCCGCAAGCCCCGGTTGTACAATCTGCAAGACGAACAGCCGGCGCTGCGCGACTTCTTCGTCGGCCTTCACATTGGCTGGCAGTTTCTGTTTGTCGAGTTCCTGGGCGCGTTCTTCGTGCTCGCGCTCTTCATTCACCAGATCGTCCAGCAGTTGCCGAATGCTCGCGTCCTGCGTGCGCGCGGCCGCCTTTTCATAAAAGCGCCGCGTCTCCACTTCCATCGTCGACGCCTCCTTGCGCACGGCTTCAATGCGCAGCGGTCGCACCAACCACAAGGCCGGGCGCTCCACGAACCCGCGCACGTCCTGCCGCCGGATCAGCGGAATGTGTTCGCCGAATTTCTTCTGAAAGAGTTCAAGCAGGCGGCGCCTGTGCCCTGACTCCTCTTCGCGCATACCCTCAAACATTGAAGCCGTCGCGGGATAGTCCTGCCGCAGCCCTTCGGCAAAGTCGGAGTACACCCGCTCGTCCTCTTCTTCCAGGGCAATGGCCAGCGCCAGCACTTCACGCTCCGTTAGTTCTTCGAACTTTTTCATGACGCCATAGCTTACAGGCACGTGAGGGGCAGAGACAAATCTGGATTTCCGATTTCGAAGATCGACCCGTACCTCAGTCGGCAATCCGCAAGGCACAGCAACGCCGCTGCCTTCGATGCTACTATCCAATTCATGAAGTCCCGCAGGTCCATCGGACGACCCGGACCCATCCGATGAGCGGAGCAAAAAAAACTCGAGGAAAAAAACAGCCGCACGCCGCGCCCTCGCCGGAACTGGTCATCATCACCGGCATGAGTGGTTCGGGAAAGGCTTCGGTATTGAAGGCTTTCGAGGACCTGGGCTACTACTGCGTCGACAACCTGCCGGTGCAGCTCATTCCGCAATTCGCCGACCTGGCCGTCCAGTCGAGTGAGATTCGCCGAACCGCGCTGGTCGTGGATGTGCGCGAAGGCTCCAAGCTCGAAGAGCTTCCCAAAATTCTGAGGTTTGTCGGACGCATGATCCCGACCCGGGTCGTCTTCCTCGAAGCATCCGACTCGGTGCTGATGCGCCGTTTCAGCGAGACCCGCCGGCCGCACCCCCTCGGTACAGACGCACCTGTGAAGTCGGCTCTCAAGGCCGAACGCCGCCATTTGGGCGCCATTCGCAAGGTCGCCGATCTGGTGATAGACACGTCGAAATTCAATGTGCACGAGCTGCGCGCCCACATCACTGAACGGTTCCAGGAACAGTCCTCAGAAAAAAGTATTCTCGTGTCCATCGTGAGCTTCGGATTCCGGCAGGGCGTTCCCGAGGACGCCGACCTGGTCTTCGACGTGCGCTTTCTGCCCAACCCGCATTTCGTTCCTGAATTCCGTCCGCTGACCGGGCGCGATCCGCGCGTCGCGAAATACATTCGCTCGTTCCCGCAGAGCAAGGAGTTCATCTCACGCATCTCAGACCTGCTCGTCTATCTGCTGCCGCATTACGTCCATGAGGGCAAAAGCTACTTGACGATCGCGTTCGGGTGCACCGGCGGCCAGCATCGTTCCGTGATGATCGCCGAAGAAGTCGGCAAACATCTTCGCCATGCTGGATATCGCGTGAAGGTCGTGCACCGCGACAGCCCAGGCTAGACTCAAGGTTTTTCGATTGGCGCGAGGTGCCGTTGAAGGCACTGAGGTGAACATTGTCCAGTCCATCGAGCTTCGGCCCTATTGGTGCAACCGTTCGACCGAATTGGTTCGGCAGAAACTGGAAATGGTTTGTTCCCGTTGGCGTCCTTCTTCTGTTTTTTCTGTTTGCCTCGCTGATAGGAGCCGTTTTTGTCCTGTTGCAGACCTCCTTCCAACATAGCGACATCTATGTTCAGGCTTTAGCGAAGGCACGAGCCAATCCGCAGGTGATCGAGAAGATCGGCCGGCCGCTCAAGGCGCGTTGGCTGGCTTCGGGGAACTTGAACACGTCGGGAGCCTCGGGCGATGTCGACCTATCGATCCCGCTCAGCGGCCCCAGGGGGAAGGGAACTCTGCACTTGGTGGCGAAGAAGAGCGCAGGCGTGTGGAAGGTAGCGACGCTCCAGGTTGAGGTCGCGGGCGAAGCACAACCCATCGATCTGTTGCAGCCGGATGAAAATGCTCCGGGTGGCGCCTAGTGGCAGCAGCTCGTACGGTCTGGAGTCGGAAACTGCAGTACTCCGGAGCACGACTCAAGTAGAATAAGGCCTTGCATTTCATGCCCATTCGAGCGGCGGCAAGCGCTGGCGGCCTGCGCCGCGCCGGAGTCCCATGCGGCAACTGACGCGGCTCGTCCGTTACGTGCTCCCGTTCCTCCTTCAGTTGTTGCCCGGAGTGTTGTTGCTCGCGGCCGTTGGTTTCCTCGAAGCCTTTCGGCTGATGCTGCTCAAGCCGGTGCTGGAGCGGGTGCTGAATCCCGCGTCGGGATCGGAAAATATTCTTCTCTTTACGATCCCGAAACTAAATAAACCCATCTATCTTCAATCCTTCGTTCCCTCGCATCTGCACAACGCTTGGAATATCGTAGCTTTCGCGCTGGTCGCGTCGACCGTGGTAAAAGGAATCTGCGACTATTGCGGCACCTACCTGGTGAATCATGCAGGTTTTGGCATGATCACGAACCTGCGGAATGAGCTGTATAACTCGGTTCTCCGGCGTTCCGCGGCATTTTTTCAGAAGCACGCGACCGGCACGCTTATATCGACGATCATCAACGACGTTGAGCGCGTACAGTTCGCCATGTCAAGCGTGCTGTCGGAGTTCTTGCAGCAGTTCTTCACGTTTATATTTACAGCCGGTCTGGTGATCGTGCTCGGAGGCCAGCTTTCCTGGGTGCTGGTGCTGTTTGTCCCAGTCATCGTCTTCTCGGCCGTCCGGATTGGCCGCCGGGTGCGTTCGACCACACGCACCGGTCAGGACCATCTGGCGGGGGTGCAGAATATTCTGCACGAGACCATTACCGGCAACCGCATCGTGAAGGCCTTCGGGATGGAATCATGGGAGGTGGCGCGATTCCGCAAGGCCGCGCAGCGCCTTTTCCGCGCGAATCTAAGGTCGGTGGCTGCAGCCTCTATCAGTTCGCCGCTCATGGACATTCTGGGCTCGATCGCCATCGCTCTTTTACTTCTTCTCGGCCGAGAACAAATCGTGCATCAGCGGCTCGACCTGAGCGCTTTCGTGACTTTCGTTGCTGCCGTGCTGACGATGTACAATCCGGCACGCAAGTTCGCCGTGTTCAATAACAGCTTTCAGCAGGCACTAGGAGCATCTTCGCAGCTGTTTAAATTCATGGACACAGAGGACGCGGTTCTCGAAAAGACCGGCGCCAGGGCCCTTCCAACGTTTTCACAAAGCATACAACTGGAAGACGTGAGTTTCTCTTATCGGCAGGATGGCGACGAGTCCCGTGAAATCCTGCGAAACATCGACCTCGAAGTGCGGCGCGGCGAAATTCTCGCGGTTGTCGGTTCCAGCGGCGCCGGCAAGAGCACGCTGGTTCATCTGATCCCCCGCTTCTTCGATGTGACCGGCGGGCGCATCCTCATCGACGGTCACGATGTGCGCGACGTGACGCTCGCTTCCTTACGTGCGCAGATTGGCATCGTCACCCAGGACACGATCCTGTTCAACGATACTGTCCGGAACAATATCGCTTATGGCCAGCCGCAGGTTCCGCAGAAAGAAGTCGAAGCCGCGGCCCGCGCGGCGCTGGCCCACGATTTTATTGTTGCCCTACCCGCAGGGTACGATACTGTGATTGGAGAGCGCGGCGTGCGGCTTTCCGGAGGCGAGCGCCAGCGGTTGGCGATCGCACGGGCCCTGCTAAAGAACGCGCCGGTCTTGATTCTCGACGAAGCGACCTCGGCGCTCGACAGCGAATCGGAGGCCCTTGTGCAATCTGCGCTGCATAATCTGATGAGCGGCCGCACCGTCTTTGTGATCGCCCATCGGCTTTCGACCGTGCGCCGCGCCGATCGTATCGTGGTCATCGAAAACGGGGCCATCGCTGACATTGGCCGCCACGAAGAGTTGATGACGAAGTTAGGTACGTACAGGCGCCTCTATGAGTTGCAATTCGCCAACGCGGATTCGACCCGAGCCGTCGCGAAAACTTGAGAACACAGCCCTTTATGCCCATACGCTCGATGACAGGTTTTGCGCAGGTGAGAGGCGAGATCCAGCGCCCGGACAGCGTCGCCCGCGCCGGCGCGGCCAATTCCAATGGCCGAATGGCTTTCGCTCTCTCGTTGAAGTCGGTGAACCATCGCTTCCTCGATCTGCATTTCCGCCTGCCCTCCGGAACCGATTCTCTGGAGATGCAACTCCGCCGCCTGCTCAAAGAGAAGATGGGACGAGGCCACGTCGAAGTCTCGCTGAGCCTGGAACGCACCACCAGTGAAGCGTTCTCACTCAATCGCGAGATTGTCGGCGGTTACATCGCAGCATTCCGCGCCGCCGCCGCCGAGTTTTCTCTTACTTCCGAGCCAGACCTCAATTCTGTGCTTCGCATTCCGGGTGCGCTCGACTCCGCCAACGACAGCGCCGACGGCGAAATTGAATCCGCGGTCATGGCCAAGGTCGGCGAAGCTCTCGACCGCCTGAACCAGATGCGCGAGGAAGAGGGGCGCGGCATTGCTCGCGAACTCCGCGACCGCATGGCTCACCTGGTCGAGGCCGGAAAAATCGTCCAGCAGCATCGCCGCGCCGTATTGCAGAATTACAGTGAGCGGCTGCAGTCGCGGCTGCAGGAACTGCTGGGCGCAACCGTCGACAAAGATCGCGTGCTGCAGGAGGCCGCCCTGCTGGTCGATCGCAGCGATATTCAGGAAGAAATCGTCCGGCTCGAAACTCACGTGCAACATTTTCTTGGGCTGCTCGAAGCCGGGGGAGAGATCGGAAAGAAGCTGGACTTCCTGCTCCAGGAGATGAACCGCGAGGCCAACACGCTGCTTTCAAAAACTTCCGGCCTCGCCGGCGAAGCTCTGAAAATCACCGAGGCCGGACTTGCCATGAAGGCGGAAATCGAAAAGTCGCGCGAGCAGGTACAAAACCTGGAATGAGAGACAGCAATCCCATCGTCTACATCATCTCGGCGCCCTCCGGATCGGGGAAATCCACGCTCGTCAATGTGCTGCTCGCCATGACTCCTCGTCTCGATTTTTCCATCTCCTATACGACTAGGCCGCTTCGCGGCAGCGAGCAAAACGGCAAGCAATACTATTTCGTTTCTCGCCAGGAATTTGAGCAGATGATCGCCGACGACGAATTCCTGGAACATGCCAGTCTCTATGGGAGGGATTACTACGGCACTGCGCGCCGCTTACTGCGCGAGGCCGGGGAGAAAGGGCACGATCTGCTGCTCGACATCGACGTGCAGGGGGCCGCACAAATAAAGCAGAAGTTACCCGACGCAGTCAGCATTTTCGTGTTGCCGCCCGACCGCAAGACTTTGGAGTGGCGCCTGCGCAAGCGTGGCGAGGACTCGGACGAGGTGATCGACCGTCGCCTGGATGCGGCCCGTCGCGAGATCGAGAACTACGACAAGTATGACTACATTTTGATCAACGACAAACTGGAGGAGTCTAGCGACAGCTTGCAGGCCATCGTCCTATCGGAGCGTCTGTCGCGGTCCAAATCCCCCCTGTCCTCCGAGGATCAGAAAATCGTGGACCTGGCGGACCGTCAGCGGTTGGCGAATATGCGCAATCGTGTAGCCCCGATCCTGGCGTCCTTTCGTACCCTTCCGCCCTCGGCACGCTCTTAGATTTCGCGGTATCATTTTAAAGACGCCGGAATGGTGTCGAAAGCCGCTTATGAAACTATGAGCGGATAAGCCTGAGAGTTGGTCGTGTTCCGCCGAACACAGAGATTTATAGCTGTGTTCGGCATTGCTAGACTTCAAACTTGATTTCTTGAGGGAGAGTCCCAATGAAGTTGATCGAAGGCTTTGACAGCAATTACCGGTACATTTTGGTGGCGGCGCGACGCGCGCGGCAACTGCAGTCCGGTGCGCCCCCGGTGGTCGACACGAATTCCCGCAAGCCTTGCCGCATTGCGCAGGATGAAATCCGTGCGGGCAAGGTGAAGTGGGAGATACCCGAAACGCGCACCGCTGCCGAGCAGGCCGAAGACGCTCTCGACAAGGCGCTGGGTCAGGACTGAAAGAATTGTTGATTTCGTAATCGCCGATGGTTGATTGCGAACCCGCTGGTCGGAGGTTTCGGTCAGCAATCAAAAAAATCGACAATCAAGAACGGTATGAAGATTGCCCTAGGGGTCACCGGCGGAATCGCGGCCTACAAAGCGGCAGAGATCGTCCGCCTGTTGCAGGAAAAAGGCCGCGGCATCCGCGTGCAAGTCGTCATGACGCGCGCGGCACAGGAGTTTGTACGCCCTCTCACCTTCGCTGCGCTATCCGGAGAGAAAGTCATCACCGACATGTTTGCAGAGGAAGCGACTGCGTCCGGCGAAGGGCATGAGCCGAATCTCGACTCCGCCATCGAGCACATCGCAGTCGCGCAGTCCATCGACGCGCTCTTGGTCGCGCCGGCCACGGCCGACGTTCTGGCCCACTTCGCGCAAGGCATCGCCAGCGATTTCCTGACCACGCTCTACCTCGCGACCACGGCGCCCGTGGTGGTCGCACCCGCCATGAACGTCAACATGTGGAATCATCCCGCCACGCAGGCCAATTTGCAGGTGTTGCGCCAGCGCGGCGTGAAAATTGTCGAGCCTGGTGCGGGCTACCTGGCTTGCGGAATGACTGGCGCTGGACGTCTCGCCGAAAATGAAACGATCGTCGCCGCGGTCATGGAAGTGCTTGGTGCATCGCAGGATCTGACGAGCGAGACGGTCTTAATCACCGCCGGTCCCACGCGTGAAAGAATCGACCCCGTGCGCTATCTCACCAACCGTTCCAGCGGTCGCATGGGATACGCCCTCGCCGAAGCGGCGTTGCGTCGGGGCGCGCGCGTTCTTCTGGTTAGTGGGCCGACGTCGCTCACTCCGCCCGGAGCCGCCGAAGTCATACGAGTCGAGTCCACCGAAGAAATGCGCGACGCAGTCCTGAAACTCCTGCCGCAGGCGACCATCGTCATCAAGACCGCAGCCGTCTCCGACTATCGCCCGAAGTCCACTGCGAGCCAGAAGATCAAGCGCAAAGGGCCTATGACCTTGGAACTCGAAGCGACTCCTGACATCCTAAAAGAACTCTCGCTCGAGAAGGGGTCGCAGCTCGTAGTCGGCTTCGCCGCCGAAACCGAAAATGTTCTGGAAAATGCGCGCCAAAAGCTGGTCTCAAAACATCTCGATGCGATCGTCGTCAACGACGTTTCGCGCGAAGGCATAGGCTTCGACTCCGACCGCAATGCCGTGACCATCATCAGCCGCGACGAAGTTGTGGAAGTTCCTGAGACTACAAAGTGGGAAGTGGCTCAGCGCGTCCTCGACCAAATCGTCCGCTTGCGCCACCATCGCAAGTCCCCCGTGAAAGCCTGACCTCCAACACACAGCTCTGTCATTCCGAGGAGCGAAGCGACGAGGAACCTGCTTCTCGTCGCCACTACCACGAGCGTATCTGCCCAGCACTGCATTACAATCGTATGGCTGATGCCGAACACTCTTGATCCTGACCTGCGCCGCGCGCTCGCCGAGCGCGTGCGCTACTGCCACGAAATGGGGATCTACGATTTCTACCGCCGCGAAGCAAGCGCCTGCGAATCCGTGACAGTCGAAGCATCCGTTGCCGCAGTTGACGATCCGTCTTCCACATTCCACGAACAGCGAGAGGAAATGGCCGCAAAAAAGTCCGCCGCAGTCGCGAAGGTTGCCCCCGAAAGTACTCTCGAAGTACTCACGCCAAAGCCGGAACACAGCGTCGCGGATCCCGTCGCCGCGCTCAAACTAATTCGCGAGGACCTGGGCGACTGCACGCGCTGCAAGCTGCACAAGCAAGGCCGCAAGCAAATTGTCTTCGGCGTGGGCAATCCGCGCGCTGAATTAATGTTCGTGGGCGAAGGCCCCGGCGCCGACGAAGACATGCAGGGCGAGCCGTTCGTAGGCCGCGCCGGTCAACTGCTCAACAATATGATCAAGGCGATGGGCATTCGCCGCGAGGACGTCTACATCGCCAACGTCGTGAAGTGCCGCCCGCCGGGCAACCGCACACCCGAGCGCGACGAGTGCGAAACCTGCTCGCCCTTTCTCATGCGCCAGATCTCGGTGATCAAGCCCAAGGTTATGGTTGCTCTCGGCGCCGTCGCGGCCAAAAATCTGCTCGCCATGAATGCGTCCATGTCCGAACTCCGCGGCCGCTTTTACGACTTTCTGCCGACCGGCGCGCGCAACAGCGATCCATCCTGGCAGGGTACGAAACTCGCTGTCACCTACCATCCTGCGTTCCTTCTCCGAGACCCACGCCAGAAAGGCGAAGCCTGGAAAGATCTGCAGATGGTCATGAAGTACCTGGGACTGGAGCCTCCCAAAAAGAGCGAGTAAGCTTGGCAACCCGTCATGCCGAGCGGAGTCGATCGTTCGCGCCGCGAATGGTCATCGGAGTCGAAGCATCCCTACCAGCGGAAGTACTCCGTAACGAATGCCTGGACCTGACCACTCTGGTTTATCCTTCCAATCAATGCCCGAATTCTGCGACGTCGCCGTTCCCGTGCCGCTGGACATGGTCTTTACTTATCGTGTCCCCCCGGACGCCGCGCCCGTCGTCGGTGGCCGCGTCCTGGTTCCGTTTCGCCAGCAGCGCATGACGGGAATCGTCGTCGAACTGCACGACCGCAAACCTTCCGTCATCACGAAAACAATTCTCGCCGTTCTCGACACCACCCCGGTGCTGGACACTCAGTTGCTGCAACTGGGTCGCTGGATCGCCGACTACTACCTCGCTCCGATCGGCGACGTCTTCCGCACCATGCTGCCCCTGAACGCCGAATTCAAACGCGCTATCGGCTACCGGCTCTCGGAAGCTGGCCAGATGGCTCTGCACCAAGCCGGCGTCTCCGGATCGTCCGCCCGTTCGAATCGCACTCCCGAAGAACAAGCCGCTGAATTCCGCGTGCTCGATTATCTCGCGGGCTGTGAGTCCGTGCTGCATGGATCGGATCTCGTCCGCGAGGAGACGCTCCGTTCCGCCACTCGCGTGTCGAAGTCGGTCCTCACTGGCATGGTCCGCAAGAAGTGGCTGGCGCGCGAAGATATCTCGGCGGCCCGGGACGCCACCCGCACCATCAAAGTCGTGCAGCTGAAATCGGCCGAAGGCAAACTGAACGACAACCAGAGAAAGCTCGTCGATGCGCTGACAGCCTCGGGTGGAAGAGTTCCAGTGACGACTCTGCAATCCCTGGACGTTCCACGAACAACGCTCGCCACGCTGGTTCGTCGCGGGCTCGTCGAAATTCACGATGAGCCAGCAGGGTTTTCGGTCTCGCACTCCAAGCCGCGGCCATCGTTGTTCGATTTCGATTTAAATGCCGCGCAGAAATCCGCCCTTTCTCGCGTGCGCGAAGCGGTTGCGGCGCGCAAATATTCCGGCATGTTGTTGCACGGCGTCACCGGATCAGGCAAGACCGCGGTGTACCTGGCTGCAATGCGCTCCGTGCTCGAAGCCGGCCGTTCCGCCATCCTGCTCGTCCCGGAAATCGGTCTCACTCCGGCCGTGGCTGCCGACTTGCACCAGATCTTCGGCGATGAGGTTGCCATCCTGCACTCCGCGCTTTCCGACCGCGAACGCGCTGAGCAGTGGCACCGCATCAAGCGCAGCGAAGCCCGCATGGTCGTTGGCACGCGCTCGGCGGTTTTTGCTCCGGTCGCCGATCTCGCGCTGATCATCGTCGACGAGGAGCACGATTCATCGTACAAGCAGCAAGAAACGCCGCGTTATCATGCCCGCGACATCGCCGTCGTGCGCGCCCGCATGGCGAACGCCGTCGTCGTACTGGGCTCGGCAACACCCTCGCTGGAATCTTATTTCAACGCAAAGAAGAACAAGTACGCACTGGTCGAACTGCCAGATCGCGTCGAGCAACGCCCGCTTCCCGAAGTCGAAATCATCGACATGCGGCAGGAGTTCCAGGAAACCGGCCAGGAACAAGTCATCTCACGCAAAGTCGCCGCGGAAATCAAAGATCGCATGGACCGCAAAGAGCAAGTGATGGTCCTGCTCAACCGCCGCGGATACTCTCCCGTCGTCCTCTGTCGCACCTGCGGAAAAAAACTCGAATGCCAGAACTGCGCCATCGCACTCACTCATCACAAACGCGAGCACAAAATGGTCTGCCACTATTGCGGATTCACCGCGCCCGTGCCCAAAGCCTGCGTCCACTGCGGCAGCGAGTACGTTTATTTCTTGGGGACCGGCTCGGAGAAACTCGAAGAGTTACTGCACGGCATGTTCCCCCAGGCGCGCATCGCCCGCCTTGACCGTGACACCGTCCGCAGTCACGAAGATTTCGAGCGCGCACTCAACGGCTTGAACGAGGGGCAACTCGACCTTCTCGTCGGCACGCAGATGATTGCCAAAGGACACGACATTCATGGGGTGACGCTAGTTGGTGTGGTCGGTGCCGACGTTGCGCTCGGCCTTCCAGACTTTCGCGCCGCCGAGCGTACCTTCCAGCTACTCACGCAAGTCGCTGGACGCGCCGGACGCGGCCAGACTCCAGGCAAAGTCGTGCTGCAGACCTATTTCCAGGACCATTACGCGGTGCAATACGCCGCCCGCCACGACTTCATCGGCTTCTACGAAAAAGAACTGCAATTCCGTAGCTGGATGCACTACCCACCGTACTCCGCGCTCGCCAACGTGCTCGTCCGCAGCGACAAACTCGACGACGCCCTTCAGTGGTCGGGAATGTTGGGCAAGTGGTTCGATTCCACTCGTCACGAAGGCGTGCGCGTGCTTGGTCCCGCTGCCGCTCCCATCATGCGCCTGAAGCGCGACTATCGCTACCACTTCGTGCTCAAGTCGCCCAGCCGTGAAAAGCTGAACACCACACTCCGCGCCATGCTCGCCTACGCCGCACAAAAAAAGATTCCGCGCACGCAGGTCATTGTCGACGTCGATGCACTCTGGCTAATGTGATTGTGCTCGCCAATCACTCTCGCGCATGCCGCTCGTAGGCGCGGTTCTTCGCGTGAACAGGCGATCCTGTCAGTCACATGCCCCTAATGTCGATGCCAGCGCAGCATCCAGCCACGAAGATGAATCGCCAGCTCTCGCAGCGTGTCCCACAGATCGTGCATCGTTTCCCGCAGCGGATGGTTTCCGAGCGGAGCCAGACTCAGCGTGCACACCAGCATGAAGAGCGCAAACAGCGCCAGCCACTGCCGTACTCCCGTAACTCGCGGGAACTCCGCTACCACCGGGCGGCGTAGACTGCTCACCTGCAGCAGGATCGCCCACACTACCCATCCGGTCCACAGATAGTAGGCCATCGGCAGAAGGATCAAAATCGCCAGCCGCGACACGAACCAGTGCGCGCGCGGCGAAAGCGAGTACAAGATGTGCCCGCCATCGAGTTGCCCGCCAGGCAGCAGGTTCAGCGCCGTGGCAAACATCCCCACCCAGGCTGCGATCGCAACCGGATGCAGCAGAATGCGATTCATCGGAAGCCCCGCCACCGCGCTTCCTGAATTCACCAGCGCCAGCCACCCATGAACCCATCGAAAAATCAGCGGGTATCCAATTTGTATGTCCGGTTCTCCGGGATGGAACGTCGGCATCATCGGCTTCGACCACCCCAGCGAGATCACCAGCAACGACACCGCCACCACGAACCCCGCAATCGGCCCGGCGATCCCAATGTCGAACAACGCCTTGCGAGTTCGAATGGGAGACCGGATCAAGATCACGGCTCCCATCGTGCCGATCAGTGTCGGCATCGGAATGAAAAACGGCAACGTTGCATAGATGCCGTAACGCCGGCAATAGAGGTAGTGCCCCATTTCATGCGCCAGAAAAAAGAACATCACCGCTGCTGCAAAAGGCAGTCCCCGCAGAATCAGTCTCGGATCCGAGAGAATCCACCCCACCGGAAACAGCGGAGCCGAGTCGTCACTCAACGACAGCGCCGGCAAATTGTGCGCGAAGTTGTACTGCATCCGCGCGCCGGTGACCAGAGTCGTGAAGCAGGTTGCCAGCAACAACAACGCATGCAACCAATATCGCGCTCGTGGAGGCGGTCCCTCCGGCTCCGGCAACGCGTGGTAGTACTCGATCGTGGAAGTGGAAATCGGGGAACTAGGTTCAGACATGCAATTCTTCGGGGCGACTCTTGGTCAGTGCCCAACGTCGCACACTTCTCTGATGCTACTACGACTGGTGCTACGACGACTGGGACCAGATGCGGTCTGCGATGCGAAAGCGCGGCGTGTCAAAATTCGCGCGGGGTGGTTAGCAGGAGTCAGAACTTCAGCTAATCGATTGACTGCAGTTCTTTTCCCGGCTTGAAGCGCACGGCCCTTCCTGGCGGAATGGACACTTCTGCGCCGGTGCGCGGGTTGCGCCCGATCCCGGTCTTGCGCGGACGCACGTTGAACACTCCGAATCCGCGCAGCTCAATGCGGCTGCCGCTGGCGAGAGCCTTCTTCATGCTCTCAAACACAGTTTCCACGGCCAATTCGGCCTTGGTCTTGGTGATGCCGGTCTTGGCCACCACTTCGTTGATAATGTCGAGCTTAATCACAAGCGGCTCCCGCGTGCAGGGTCAAGATGGTCCCTCAAGTGATTGATGCTATGGGAGATAAGTAAGATTGTCAACGGGAGCATCTAGCCCGTAAACTGTCACGCACCGTAAAGCGAAATCACCGAGGGAATTTGCTGCCGAAACCGTAGATCACTTGTTTTGGTCCATGGCCGCTGGCAGAAATCCCGGAAGTGCGCGGCTTCAGCCGTGCGGTCACACCGTTTTAGATGGAAGAGCGGGGTTTCAGGCCACGCGTCAGGCGGTGGAAAATTCCTTGGGATTCAGCCCCGGTGGTGGTCTCTAGCTCACGCGCAAGTACGTCGCGTAGATCTGATCCTGGACTTCAGTGAAGGCGAGCAGTTTCATGATTCCACTACTCGTGGTCACGTGCCATAGCCCGGAGCCCATCTTCTTCGCTGCCAGCAATTGAGCGCGCGTCACCGCCGGTTGCTCAGCGTCCGTGACGTCAAACAGCACCACCGGCCCCACCAGCAACGCGACTGTATCCGGGTGCTGGGCATCAATCGCCTCCAGCCGAGCCGTCAACGGGCGCTCCAGCTCAATGCAGTCGCCGTCCTTCCAATTCCGCTGCACGCGCGCGAAACTTCCCGCAGAAGCCGCTTCGCGTTTCCCATTCACTGAAACTGACGCTCCCTCTGCCCACACCGGAATCCGCAGGTTCACCGCAAACTCCGCTTCCCGCGAAGTCCTCATTTCAAACTCCACGTGCGCATCGTACGGATATTCGCTCTTCTGCGTCAGCTCAACCCGCGCCCCACTCTGCACCCACTCTAGCGTCGACGGAATATAAAGATTCACATAAACCCCGCGCCCGTCGCGGAAGTATGTGTTGATGCGGTAATCGGCCGCGACCTGCGGCAGCGTCCCCGAGCAGCACGCCCACCGCTGCTCGTGATAAACCTTTCGCCCTTTGAAGTTGTAATCCGAATAGTAATAAGTCCGGCCATCGGCCTCGAGCGGCAACGACCCCAGCACCGTGTTGTACATCACCCGTTCCATGCTGTCGCCGTAACGCGAATTGCGAGTCACGCGCAGCAGGTAGCGCGTCAGCTTGAAGTGCGCATACGACCCGCAAGGCGTCTCAAAACTGGCGTGGCTGCCAGTCAGGCTCTTATAGATTTCCGGGCTGCCGGGAGCACGCAGCGTCTCGTCCGCTCCCCATCCACCGGTGGCGAAACTCTGCGCCGCGACGAAATCAAATCCGTTCTTCGCTGCCCGCAGATGCTTCTCGCTGCCTAGCGTCAGGTACGCCTGCATCGCCGAGCTCAGCGAATTCACGTGGCTGTAGGCGTGTCGCCCTTCCAGATTGCTGTGACCTTCGGCCAGCGGATCGTAATAAGTATCATCAAGATACTGCACGGCAAGTTTGCGATACTGTTCTCCCGCCCCGCGCTGGTACGCCAGAAACAGATTCTCCGACATGGTGTACGACTCATCCCACGTGTACGAGTCATCCTTCACATGGCCGGCCCGCCAGCTCTGCCCGTGTTCAATCGCTTTCCCCGGCAAATGCGGCAGCGCAGCCTTCGTGGTCTCCTCCAGGATGGCGAATGCGTCCGGATCGCCCAGATACTTATGCGAGTCGATCAGCCCGCAAACCAGTTTGTCGTAGGTGTAAGCCGGGAAGCGCGTGTTCTCATAAAAATCGCCGCCAATCGTCTTGGCATACAAACGATTCAGCCGCAGTACTTTCTCGCGAGTTTCCGGCGATCGGTTGATAGCGTAAGACCGGGCCAACGCAGACACCCACTGCCCGAACGTGCATCCCGGGGCAAAACCGATTTCAAAAAGATGATCCTCATTGTGGGCGTCGTACTGATACCATCCGCCCAAGTCCGTGCCTGGAGCCGGTTGCCCGACCATCTGCCGAAACGGCTTGAGCAGGCTGTCTTCGCTCAGTGACATCAGCAGATCATGGGTCTGCCGCAGTTGCCCCTCGTGCAGGGCGCTGTGTAGCGTGACATCGCCGTAGCCGAACTCCTGGAGCGGGCCGGGTTGAATTGGATCAGATAAAAATGGGGAACGAAACGCGAGCGCCGAACTCCGCAAACCGGGAATTACACTCGCAGCCGATGCCAGCGTAACCGACTGCAGAAATTTTCTGCGGGAGACGGCATTCGAGGGAGACATTATTCCTCCCCACCTAGGCTTCTTTTCGGTGAGTTGACGCCAGACCGGGTTCACCATATCTCGCGCGTTCTTTGCACGAGAAGTGGGGAAGTGTTACCGCTGGTTCTCCCCTTCTTTGAACATATACTTGATCGCCGGCTTATAGATCATCAGGTTCGCGTCGCCGTTCTCACGGTTCACCTTGATGCAATTCCGGTCGTACCATTCGATGATGCCGCGCACTTCCTCGCCGTCGCGCAACACAATCACCATCGGTGTCCGCGATTGCATCTGCTTCTGGTAATAAAAATTTTCCGCGTTCGTCTGCTCGGGCGGTGTGGGCTTCTTACCCATGCCTCCACCCATCTGACGATCGCCTCGTTCTCCACGATCCATGCGTTCTCCGCGCTCGTGCCGCTCCGGCCGCTCGCGTCGTTCCTGCGGCACCGCTGCGGCGTTATGGCTATTGTAATTCTCCGCGCGCGGCAGCGTTGGCCGAATCAGCTTACGGTTGGCAAAATTGTCTTTATCGGAGATGTCGGCCGGCATCGGATCCATGGTTTCCTTCATCGTGGCGCTACCTCGGTCAGACTATCTTGGGATACACGCATTCGCGCAAACCGCCGCACCCGGGAGCCCTTGGAGGTATTCAACGAAGGCGTGAAATTTTCACCTAACCTAACACAGGAAGCCCGCCCTGACAATCCTTCCTTCGTGCGCCGGGCCCCGGCGTGCCAACTCCGCCATACGCTAAGAATGTCGATTCTGCCCGTCCGATTTTCGAGTCGCTAATTCGTATTCGACAGGTCCGCCCCGCGGCGTTCCCTGCCGCTCCAGGTGACCGCCGCCACCAGGCTCGCCACCAGCAGCACCGTCCACGCCAGCACCGGCGGAAACCTGCCGCCATACCGCCCTTCCACCAGCTTTGCCTGTAGCACCGCATTCTTAGATGAAAGAAGATTTCCCAGCTGATAGGCGAACCCCGGAAAAGTTCCGCGCACCGTCGGCGGAGACAATTCGTTCAAGTGCGCCGGAATCACTCCCCACGCCCCCTGCACCATGAACTGCATCAGAAACCCGCCGACCGCCAGCATGGGAACGCTGCGCGAATAGGCCCACAGCGGAATCACCGGAATCGCCAGCAGCGCGGCGATCACAATCGCCCGCCGCCGCCCAATCGTCTCTGACCACGTCCCAAACAATATCCCGCCCGCCAGCGCCCCCAGGTTCGCCACGATGGCGACGAACATGACGGCCCGCGGTCCCAGCAGATGTCCCTTGGTCAAGAACGTCGGATACAGATCCTGCGTCCCGTGACTGAATGAATTGAACGCAAACATCAGCACCGTCATCAACGCAAACGGACCCAGAAAGGTGAGCAGATTCTTCCCCAGCCCGCCCGCCACTTTCTTGGCATCTTTCTTCGCAACTCTCCCCTGCAGCCACGCCGGCGATTCGTCCACACGTGCCCGAATGTAGATGACCAGAAACGCCGGCAGCGCCCCAATCACGAACATCCCCCGCCATCCCACATACTGAAACGCCGTTCCATAAACCAGCGCCGCCATCAGAAATCCGACCGCATATCCTTCCTGCAGCAGTCCCGAAAAGAATCCGCGCTTCTCCGAAGGCAGCGTCTCAAACGCCAACGCCGCGCCCACGCCCCATTCCCCGCCCATGGCGATTCCGAACAACGCGCGCGTGATAATAAACACCTTCAGCGACGGTGCGAACGCCGATGCCAGCTCGAACACCGAATACGCGACGATGTCGACCATGAGCGTCACCCGGCGTCCGAACCGGTCCGCCATCATTCCAAACAGAAACGCTCCCACCGGCCGAAACGCCAGCGTGATGAAAACCGCTTCCGTCACCGCCGAAACCCTAGTCTGAAATTGCGTAGCCAGCGCGCTGATGCAGAAAGTCAAAATAAAAAAATCAAACGCATCCAGCGACCACCCCAGAAAGCACGCAATAAACGTATTCCGCTGCACCGGAGTCAGCCGACGAAAATTCTGAATGAACTCCATATATTGTTCCGAATATTGTTCCGATGCCTTCCTCGAATACGGTCGGGAAGGGCACGACTTCCAGACGTGCCGCTATGAGACCCCTCCACTGCGGGCTTTAGCCCCTGAGAGCCTTCGAGCCTCGTCGCAGCGTCCCGGGGATGCTAGCATATGTCTTTCAATCAGCAATCAAAAACCAGCAATCAACAATTTCTCCATGCCCGACCTCGACCTCCCGCAACGCCAGTCGCCCGATTCGCTCATGCTCACCGGCTTCTGGTATCGCGCGCTCCCTGCCGACCGCCTTCACCGCAACCATTTATACAAAGCCACGCTGCTCGAAATTCCTCTCGTCGTCGGCCGCGATCGTGCCGGTCGCCCTTTTGCCCTGCGCGATTCCTGCCCGCATCGCGGCATGCCGCTCAACTGCGGTCACTTCGACGGCGAAAATCTCGAGTGCGGATATCACGGCTGGCAGTTCGACGTTCACGACGGCCAGTGTCAGCTGATCCCTTCGCTCACCGCCGACCAGAATCTCAAAGTCGAGCGCATCTACGCCGGCAGTTATCCCTGCGAAGAGCAAGACAGCTTCATCTGGGTATTCATCCCCGATCCGCCCGCACCCGGCGCAGGATTCACCCCGCCCGCCGAGCCCTCAGACGAAGCGCCGCAAATCGAAAAGTTCTCTGATAAATACAAGTCCGCCTACCTGCAAGCCGAAATGCCCGTCAGCGTTGACCACGGCATCATCGGCCTGATGGACCCCGCACACGGCCCTTTCGTTCACCAGGCCTGGTGGTGGCGCAGCCAGCACAGCATTCACGAGAAGAAAAAGAATTTCGAGCCCATCCCCAACGGCTTCCGCATGAGCGCGCACACTCCCAGCTCAAACTCCGCGCCCTACAAGCTGTTGCGGCTATACGCCGACGCCGATACCATCACCACCACCATCGATTTCGTGCTGCCAAACCTGCGCACCGAAACCATTCGGGCCGGAAAATACTGGTTCTCCAGCCTGACCACAGTCACGCCCATCACCCGCAATCATTGCCGCATCGACGTTGTCGCCGCCTGGAATCTCTTTCGTTGGGTGCCATTCGTTCCAGAGGTGTTGAAATTTGTCTTCGCAAAATTCGTCGAGCAAGACCGCCGCACCATGGAACTGCAAGCCGAAGGCCTGCAGCACAACCCGCACATGATGCTAATCGACGACGCCGACCGTCCCGCCAAATGGTACTTCCAACTCAAAGCCGCGCACCTCGACGTCAAACGCACCGGCGCCGGAATGAAGCACCCAATGTCAGGCCCTGTCACCTTGAAGTGGAGAAGTTAGGTCACTCGTGTGGGGCGGACACTCCTGTCCGCCTAGCCGCCAAATCGGCTCCGGAAGCCGCGGAGCGGCGCTAGAATACAGCCCACAGCTTGCCCTGAGCCCGCCGAAGGGGCGCAAGCCATGGGTACCTGAATAGGGAATCAATCAGCCCCGAAGGGGCGAAAGAAAACGCAGTTCACCCCTGCGCGCCATCTCCCACAAGAAAGTCCAGCGCCTCGTCCCGGGTCTTAAACGTCGGCAGCTCCCGTTGCGAGAAGCTCTTGAAGTGTTCGTAAAAAACATGCGGCAGACTTTCCGTCCCGATCCATGCCGATCGCTTCACATAAGGCCGATCAAGCACCAAAACTTCCTTCGCCCGCGTCGACACTTCCTTGTCGAAGTGCGCTCCCGTCACGTCCGTCAAAATCAGCAACGACCCCGGCGCATGTCGAGCCACATCAGCGCGCACTAAATCGAGCAGCACCAGCATCTCCTTGGAAGTGCAGTGACTGAAATCCGTCACGTAGATCGCATGCCCCTTATGTTTGATGAAGCGCAACCGGTCATTGAGCGGCTCGCCGGATTTCGCACTGGCGTTCACTTTAAGATTTCCTCCACTACGCCGTAAGCCCCGTCCAGCGCCGCATCCAGCCCAGACGCATCCTTGCCCCCGGCTTCGGCCAGGTCCGGACGCCCGCCGCCCTTGCCGCCAACTTTCTGCGCCACCGGACCAATCACCTTCCCCGCCTGCACCCTCCCGGTAAGATCTTTCGTGACTCCCACAATCAGCGCGACATTACCATCCGACGCCGATCCTAGCACCACAACTCCCGAGCCAATCTTGTCGCGCAACTGATCTACAAGCGTCCGCAACTGCGCCCGCTCCAAATTGTCCACCCGATGTGCCAGCACCTTCACGCCCTTCACTTCCTTCACCTTGTCGGAAATGTTGGCCGTCCCGATCGATGCCGAAGCCGACTTCATCCGCACCTGATCAAGCTCGCGCATGAGCCGCTTGATCTCGTTATCCTTCTTCTCCAACTCCGCCTTCAACGCGTCGGCCGGAGACACCGTCTCGGCGTGGACAGAAGCCTCCTCGGCACCGGGTGCCCCATTCTTACGCGTTTTGTGCGCAAGAGCGGGAACCACAAACGCCGAGACAACGCCTTCCAATTCGTGATCCTTGCGAAAATGCGCCAGCGACCCCAGCCCCGTAATCGCCTCGACCCTCCGCACCCCCGAAGAGACGCTCCCTTCCTTCAAAATCTTGATCAGCCCAATCTCGCCAGTAGCCGCCGTGTGCGTCCCCCCGCAAAGCTCGGTCGAAAAATCGCCGATCTTAACCACGCGAACTTTGTCGCCATACTTTTCCCCGAACAGCGCCATCGCATGATATGTGTTGATGGCCTCATCGATGGGCACGTCGGTCAGCGTCTCGACCATCACGTTGCGCAGCAATTCCTTGTTGATCAAATCTTCAACATCTTGCAACTCTTCATCTTCGACCGCCGTGAAATGCGAAAAATCGAACCGCAAATGATCCGGTGCCACCAGCGACCCCGCCTGCTTAACCTGCTTCCCAAGTACCTCGCGCAGCCCAGCATGCAGCAAATGCGTAGCCGTGTGATTCCGCATAGTGGCGACACGCCGCTCCGTATCCACCACCGCATCGACGCGATCTCCTACGCGAAGTGCAGATTTCGCGACGACCTGATGCGCCCGCACCCCCTGAATCGGCGAATAACATCCGTTTACGTCGGCAACGACAGTATTATGATCATCCGAATAAAACCATCCCCGATCTCCAACCTGCCCGCCCGACTCCGCATAAAACGGCGTGTGATCAAGAATGACCTCGCCCGATTCGCCAGCCTTCAGCTCCTGCACGCCCTGCCCGTCGTGAATGATGGCCAATACTTCGCATCCGTCCGACCGGGTCTTCCGATACCCTTCAAACACAGACTTCGGCAGTTGCTGATAAGCCGGATTCGCCGTCTGCTTCGCCGCGCCTTTCCACGAAGCCCGAGCGCGGGTCTTCTGTTCCTCCATCGCATGATCGAACCCTGCCCGGTCAAATGCGATTCCCTGGTCGCGCGCCGCATCCTGCATGAAGTCGAGCGGCATCCCAAACGTATCGTAGAGCTTGAACGCATCCTCACCCGCAAGCTTGTCGGCGGAACTCTTGAGCAACGCCTCGAGTTTTTCCAAACCCACGTCCATCGTGTGCGCGAATCGTGTCTCCTCTACCTGCACCGCCTTCGAAACGCGCTCAGCCGTCTCATTCAATTCCGGGTATGCGTCCCGCATCAAATCGCGCACCGCGAACACCATCTCATAAAGAAACGGCTTCGTCTGCCCAAGCAACCGTCCATGCGTGATCGCCCGCCGGATAATCTTCCGCAGCACATACCCCCGCCCATCGTTTGCAGGGAGCACGCCATCGGAAATCAGAAACGTCGCCGCCCGCGAATGATCCGCAATCACGCGCAAAGAAGCCGCCGATTTCGTGTGCGCTTCCTTGTTCAACTCTTTCGTCAGCGACGTCCCGGTCAACTCGGCCGCCCGCTTGATCAGCGGCGTAAACAAATCTGTATCGTAATTCGAAATCACACCCTGCAGCACCGCCGCAGTCCGCTCCAGCCCCATCCCTGTATCAATGGACGGCTTGGGCAGCGGATTCAGTTTCCCGCTGGCATCCCGATCAAACTGCATGAACACCAGATTCCAGATCTCGACAAACCGCCCGCAGTCGCAAGCAAATGCGCAATCCGCGTGTCCCTGATCCGACGCGGCCACGCCCATATCGTAGTGAATCTCGCTGCACGGCCCGCACGGCCCGGTGTCGCCCATCTGCCAGAAATTATCTTTCGCGCCCAATTCAAAGATGCGTTCCTTCGGCACACTCTGCGCAACCCACAAGTCGTAAGCTTCGGCATCGCGCGGCACGCCACCCTCGCCATTGAAAATCGTCACGTACAGCTTGTTCGGGTCAATCCCAAACCATTCCGGTGAAGTAATCAGATCCCAAGCGTAGGCAATCGCATCTTTCTTGAAATAATCGCCAAACGAAAAATTCCCCAGCATCTCAAAAAACGTGTGATGCCGGTTGGTGAACCCCACGTTCTCCAGATCGTTGTGCTTGCCGCCCGCGCGCACGCACTTCTGCGATGTCGTCGCCCGCCGGTAGTCGCGCTTCTCCAGCCCAAGAAAAACGTCCTTGAACTGGTTCATCCCCGCGTTGGTAAACAACAGCGTCGGATCGTTCGCCGGCACGAGCGACGACGAATGCACCTCCCTGTGCCCCTTCTGCACAAAGAAGTCCAGAAATCTACGCCGAATTTCAGATCCAGTCAGCATGAGAAATTAATTCTAAACGAAAACCCCGTCCGTACCAGTGAGCCGCAAAACCTGAAACCACAGAGGACACAGGGAACGCAGAGGGACTCGTCCCCTGTGTTCCTCTGTGACCTCTGTGGTTAAAAGTTTGCTAAACGCTTTCGCTCTCCAGCGCGCTCAAAGTCTCCTCATCCACATCCCATTTCTTCAAAATCGCGAAGATGGTCTTCGTCCCGAATCCCGCCCGCATCAGCTGCCGAAAAATGCGCGCCGTCTGCTTCTGATCTTTCGGTTTCACCATCCGCTTCTTGCGCAAAAATTCCCGCGCCTGTTTCTCCTCGCTCACACCTTCATACGCCGTGTTCACGGCATTCTCGATCACCGACCCATGCACCCCGCGCGTCTTCAACTCAGTGATCACGCGCATCCGCCCCACTTTCTGGTTGTCGCGTCGCAGCGAAGAGTAATATGCCGCATACTGCGAGTCGTTCAAATATCCCTGATCCTTCAGTCGCCGGACCACCAACTCCACCAGCGTCTGCCCATATTCCGAATCGGCCTCTTCGATTCGCGCCCGCATCAGCCGCTTCAATTCGGCGACCGTCCGCATGCGCCGCGACAGCGCCCCCACGGCATACTCGTAGAGTTCATCTTCGGAATAGTTCTTTCTCTTGGGACGCGCGAACGCCATACCGTAACGATATCGCAAATCAGCGAGCCGCACAGAAATACCCGACAAAGAAAAAAGGGCGCGTTAGGAACGCGCCCACCCAAGGAGACAACCCACAGCAAAAACTTCGGAAGCCGAAAGGCGAAACTACCGTCCTCCAAACCCCGCCGACTGCATCGACTGCCGCGAAATATCCGCCGTCGACGCAATGCCCGCCATGCGCAGCTTGAAGTCGTCGGCGTTCGAGGCGTTCTCGACCGCCGTCTCATAATTCACCAGCCCCGCCTGGAACAGATCCCACAGCGACTGGTCAAAAGTCTGCATGCCATACTGCGACGTGCCCGCGGAAATCGCGTCGCGAATCGACCGCGTCTTTTCCGGCACCAGTACGCACTCGCGGATGTAAGCCGTATTAATCATCACTTCCACGGCCGGTACACGCCCGTCGCCGTCGCAGCGCCGCACCAGTCGTTGGCTCACGATCGCCCTCAGCACGGCCGCCAGCTGCATACGAATCTGCTTCTGTTCCGGTGGCGGAAAAATCGAAATCACGCGGTTAATGGTTTCGACAGCATCCAGTGTATGCAGTGTCGAGAACACCATGTGGCCCGTTTCAGCCGCATGCAGCGCAGTCGATATCGTTTCCAGGTCGCGCATTTCGCCCACCAGAATCACGTCCGGATCCTGACGCAGAGAAGCGCGCAGCGCCGCTCCGAACGATGGCGTGTCTACGCCCACCTCGCGCTGGTTCACGTAGCCTTTTTTGTCGCGGTGCAGAAATTCGATCGGGTCTTCAATCGTGACAATATGTTCGGCGCGCGACGAGTTCACCCGATCCACCATCGCCGCCAGCGTCGTCGATTTACCGGAACCCGTAACTCCCGTCACCAGGATCAGCCCGCGCGGCATGTCGCAAATCTGCTCCACCACCTTCGGCAGAAACAATTCGTCCAGCGCGCGAATCTTCGTCGGAATAACTCTGAGCACCAGCCCCACGTTGCCGCGCTGCTGGAAAATGTTCACACGGAACCGTCCCAGCCCCGCCACGCCGTACGCCATGTCGATTTCCGTGGTCTCTTTGAATTTCTGCTTCTGTCGCGCCGACATCATGCTGAACGCCATGTTCAGCATGTCTTCGGCGCTGATGCGCGCCTGGTCCGTCAACGGCACCAACTCGCCGTCGATGCGCAGGTGAGGATAGTTTCCCACCTTCAAATGCAAGTCGCTGGCTCGCCGTTCCGTCGCTATCCGAAGCAGATCATCAATATTCATGCGGTTGTCTTCCCCTGGGGAAACACGCCCTAGCGCTCTCTACCATCATCGCCCGAATCGTGACCTTACCCAAGATGACCTAAGTAATGTCCATCATTCGGCGTCCAATCACTTCGATGATCGGACAGAACTTTCAGTGCGGCCGCGGCGGTCAGATTAGTTCTTCTTAGTTCTTCGCCGCCAGAGCGCTTCCCGAGCCGTCCGCCGTCGCCAGCGCCTCTTCCACGCTGGGGATCTTCCATCCCTGCAGCTTCTTGCTCAAGCTGGCGGCATCGTCCGCCGCGCCCGTCTTGCGATACGCCACGATCAGCAGTTTCATCGACAGAGGATTCGCCGGATCTTCTTCCAACTGCCCAATGGCCTCGGCATATTTCGTCTGCGCCACCAGCAGCGTTCCAGCCGCACCGTGATACGTCCTCTGCGTGTTCACGCTCGACGCCGGCAAAGCCATCTTCTCCAGTTTCGCCACAAACTTTTCAGCCGCACTGAAGTCGCCCGAACTCACTGCGCGTTCCACACGCACCCGCAGCACCTGCGCCTTCTCTTCATCCAAATCAAGCAGCGCGACGCGCCCACTCGCTGCGGCCAACAAAGTTTCCGCCTGATCCAGATTCTTCAACGCCGCGGCCTGATCCGGCTCATACATGGCCATCACTCGATGCGCCCGCGCTTCCCAAATCCACTGCTCCATGGCACGCGCCTTGGCCGCCGCATTCAGATACGCGACATCCGCTTCCGCATATTTCTTCTCGCGCACATAAGTCAGCGCCTGCTTTTGCAGATATTCCGCCTTCGCCCCATTGCTCGGAGCCTCGCGAATCGCCTTGTCATATTCACGGCGCGCCGGCGCCTCATCGCCCATGAGCGAATACGTCTCCCCCAATTCTTTTTGCGAAATATAAAATGTCGGATCAATCTTCAGCGCGATCCGGTATTGCTCCAGCGCCTCCGGATATCGCCCCGCAAAGCGCAGCATTTCCCCGTAAGAATCATGCGGATTCGGCTCATTGGGAAGAAACTCTATGTACTTCGCCGTGTACTCCAGCGCCTTATCGAAATCTCCCCGCCGCGAATACAAATATCCCAGCTGGTTGTAGCAGGTAGCGTAATTCGCATCTTCGGCCAGCGCCCGCTGCGTCAGCTTCATCGAGAGCTCATATTCATCCTGCCAGCGAAACAGCCAGTAGCCGACCAGAAAGTTGAGCCGCTTGTCATGCGGATACATGGCGAGCATATCGTTCATGGCCATAATGCCTTCCACGTAGCGATTCTCGCGCACGCCCGCCATCCACCGGATCAACAACTGCTCGCCCGGAGTGACCGCATGCGTCAGCGCTTTCGCTCTCGCCCGATCACGCGCTTCTTCCGCAGGATCGTTGGTCGTAAAACAAATCCAAACATAAGCCTGCGCAAACTTCGGATCGGCTTTGATGGCCTGGTTCCAATCCCTCAGCGCCAGATTCCACCGATGATTCTCATACTCGACCATCCCGCTCTCAAACGCCCGCGAAGCCGCCTTCGAAGCAGTGGTCACAGGCAATTTGACCGCGCTGGCTTGGTCGGAAGTGCTCGCAGCCAGCGCCGACGCTCCCAACACTGCTGCAAGGCAAAAGAAACCGAGAGTATTCCGTGGATTCATGGGGGTTGCGTTGCTCTCCCCAGAATAAGAGAGACTGAATCCTCATCTAAGATTACGTCGGTAATGGCGCCATGCGATTCCCGCGAAAATGAGTCTGGGGCTGTTCTGGCTGGCTCCTACCCCGCCCACAAGCGCAACGGAGATTTTTCGTTAAGTTGCCATCCGGACCGCTCTCGCTCAAGAATTCCTACCTGAACAGGTGGTGACTCTCCTTCCAGGGCGTGATGAAATTCCCAGGCAACCTGCATCCGGGGGTGCCTCCCGGCACTCGGGCGGGATTCCAACTTGGGGGAGATCGCAATGCGATTCACGAGATCGCTGTCGATGTGGATGCTGTTCTGTGGCTTGATCAATACGCTCGCCTTAGGACAAGCCGTGCTCACCGACGACTCATTCACCTCGTCGGCTACTCCCAAAGTGAACTATGGCACCAGCATTGTCGAGGTGATCGGTGCGGGGTCGAACACCTACCTGAAATTCAGCTTCGTTGGCCTGCCCTCCGGTTTGAACGGGAGCAACATTGCTTCCGCGAACGTTGTACTCTACGCCGATGCGGTCGCGGCCGCGGGCACAATGGACGTGTACGCCGTCAATGGCGCGTGGTCAGAGGGCACGATCACCTACAACAGCGCGCCTGCACTGGGAAATTCGATCCTCAGCGCCGTTCCGGTGAAGAAGACAGGGTATGTGTCGCTCAATGTGACCTCGACGGTGCAGGCGTGGCTGAATGGGACGTTGGCGAACAACGGAATTGCGCTCGTGCCGAGTACGGGCAGTTCGATCGTGGCCTCGATCGACAGCAAGGAAAGCATCCTAACGAGTCATGGGGCCCAGTTGAATCTGGTGCTGGTGTCGGGGGGATCGCCCGGGCCGCAGGGACCGGCCGGACCGCCGGGGGCCCCCGGAGTGAGTGGCGCTCCCGGTGCGCCGGCCGGTCAGGGGCCCCAGGGTTCCCCGGGACAGGGTTTCAATTTCAGGGGACCTTTCAGTGCGTCCACAACGTACGCGGCTTATGACGTGGTCACTTTCAATGGCTCGGCGTATGTGGCCAAGGCAGCAACCAACCCTGGCGACCCTACCCCAGATAAAAATGCCAACTGGAGCTTGATGGCGCAGCAGGGCGCGTCTGGCTCGACGGGCCCGATGGGGCCCCCAGGGCCCGCGGGAACTCCCGGCCAGGTCACCGAATCTGAGTTCCTCGCGTTAGTAGCCCGGGTTGCGGTGCTGGAGTCCACGCAAGGCGTGACTCCGCCACCTCCGCCGCCGCCGCCGATTCAGGAGTCCGGGCGGCTCGACGTCCCGGTTGGCGGTAGCCCGCAGGCGCTGGCATTCGATGGGGCAAACATCTGGGTCGCAAATTTCGGAGGCAGCGTCACCGAACTGCGCGCGAGCGATGCCACCACCCTGGGCACTTTCCCGGTATTAGGCGCGGGCGTCTCCATCATTTGTGCTGCCCAGAAAATCTGGGTGGCCAGTTGGGGAGACGCGACGGCAGATACTTCTGGAAATATCACGGAACTGAGCGCATCCGGCCAATTGTTGAACGTCATCAACCTTGGCACCGATCCGAGTTCGGGAGCACCTATCGAGCCCATTGCACTGGCGTCCGACGGCACCAATGTTTACTTTACCGTGCTAAACAACACCACCTACCGAGCCATAGAGAATGGCGGCATCGTCACTCTGGGAAACACGCGCAGCATCGCTGATTACCTTCTCTACGATGGCACTCAGATCTGGGTCAGCTATGGAGGTGCCAACACAGTCTCGGCGGGCGGTCCGCTGCTCCCCGTAACGCAAGTATTTACTGTCGGGCAAAACCCGGTTGCGCTGGCCTTCGATAGCGTCAACATCTGGGTTGCAAATAACGCGGATGGTACGGTTACAAAACTCCGCGACAGCGATGGCGCGAACCTGGGAACTTTTGCCGCAGGAAGTACGCCTTCGGCGATCGCGTTTGACGGCGCAAATATCTGGGTGACCAACAATTCCGCTAACACCGTCACCCTGCTGCGAGCAAGCGATGGTGCGGGCGTGGCAACCTACAACACGGCCGCATCTCCTCTCGGCATGGTTTTTGACGGCAATCACATGTGGGTGGGAACGACCTCGGGGATCGTAAGTAAGTTCTAGCGGATCACGGGTTCGTCCGTTGCAGTTGTCGGCAATGTGGTTGCGTTTTTGATAACCGGCAATCGCACTCTCCGGCGGCTATGCGTGCGCGCCCGATCCGCGCGGCGTGGCCAGAGGTTGCATACCCAGAACCCCCATGCCCGCAACCTCTTCCCCTCGGCCTTCCGCGCCAGCCCTTCCAGTTGCGCCCGCACCTTCTCAATGTCCTTCATGCGCTCGGTGATGCCGCAGGTCACGGCGGAGGAATCGCCGGCTCGTAGTGCCGGAACACGAATCCCTTGTCCTTCAGCATGCGCAACCGCTCGGTCAGCACCCGCGACGAAATGCCGCTCACGTTCTTCAGCGCACCGAACCGCGATCAGTGAGCATCCTTCGAAGGGCCGTTGTCGCGCAAGAGAATGACGTCGGAGACAGAATGAAAACGCAGCAGGGCCAGAATTTTGCCGTCGGAGGACCAACGAAAATCCTGGATGCTTTCAGAATCCTTGAAGTCAGTGAGCTTTCGCCCTTTTGACCCGTCCACCGGCTGCATCCAAATGTTGTTCACTCCCGCGTCCTCGATGACGAAGGCAACGGATTTGCCGTCCGGAGAAAAACGGAATGCGGCGCTGTCGGGAGGTCCTTGAGAATGGAAGACTGCCTTAAGAGTGGGGTCGAGATCGAGATTGCGCACGCCGGAATCCAGGCTGGCGAGGACGATCCGGTTGGAGTAAGCCTTCGATTCAGGATTCAACACGTCGGTAAATACCGCAATGGTTTTACCGTCGGGGGAAGGTACAGCCTGGGCCATGAGCGAATTCGGAGGATTCGCTCCCGGCACCAGTTCGGGTTTGCCGCCGCCGGAAGAGATTCGTAACACGCCGCTCGTGAGTCGGTCGCTGTAGTACAGCCACTTTCCATCCGGCGAGCATCCCCAGAAGCTGCCGAATCCCCCGGGGGTGAGCGGCACAGCATCGGAGCCGTCGGGGTTCGCCCGCCAGACTCGGTTGGCGACTCCTTCGCCGTGAACCATCCAGTTCAGGGCAATCCAGCGATCGTTGTCGCACGATACAGGAGCGCTGATCCAGGCCGCCGGATCGCTCAGAAGGGTCACCGCGTGGGTGCCATCGGTGTGCTGCCGGACCAGGTGATCGCCATGCGAGATGAGCAATTGCCCATCCCCTGTCCAGGAGAAGCTCGGGAGGGACTCACGGGCCGCGATGCCGGGCACAGGAGTAAGGGGCCCGGCCCCGCTGGGCGGCATGAGAACGATCTGGGTCGAAGTCTCCTTCTGCACCGTTGCCAGCGCGTGACCATCGCCTGCAATCGATAGAGAGCTGTGGTCGGTCAGGTCGTTCGTAATGGGATGAAACGTGCCCTCGGGGTAGGAGAACAGCCCGATCTGAGCTTGCACCGACAGATGCTCCCCGCGGGGCACATAGTTGACAAAGATTCCTCTTCCATCCGGCGCCCAGGCATTGTCCAGGATGATCTTGTCGGTGGAAGCGACGAAGGTCTCCACGCTCCCTTGTGCGAAATCAAAGAATCGAATCTGGCTGAGAGATTTGCTGTTCAACGTCAAGTTCGAAATCGCCAGGCGTTTGCCGTCGGGAGACCAGGCGAGTTGGGCAGGGGGGCCACCGGGCGCAGGTTCCACATACAACACCTTCTCGCTCCCGCCGTCGGCGTCGGCTTCCAGCAACCGCCACTTGTTCACTTCAGGATCGTTGTAGCGGCAATACACGATGCGCTTGCCGTCCGGGGAAAATACCGGGCCTCCGTCGACATCCTTGGCCAGCAACGCGGGCGAACCGCCGAGAAGCGGAGCGCGGAAAAGATTAAACGCTCCTGTGGTGCCTGCGCTCTCTCGGAAATAGAAAGAGTTGCCGTCGGGAGAAAAGACGAGCGAAGCGAACGATTGTCCCGATGCCGGGAGAACTTGCGTGTCACTGCCGGTGGGAATGTTCCGCAGCCACAGGCTTTCGCTGCCGTTGTCGGATTGGACGCTGAGCAGAAACCTGCCATCCGGAGAAATCGCGGCGTTCTGCACTTTGCCGGTACTGGTTAGCTGAGTGATGGAAAAAGTCTGAAAAGGGGGGGTGGCAGGGCGTCGCACGAGAGTGTATACGCCGTAAACGGCGGCGGCCGCGATGAACAGGCCGACGAGCAGAGCAGCCCCGGTCGCGGTCTTGTGTCCGCGAGCAGCGGCGACGGCAGAAGACGATGCACTGGAGGGAGTGGATGCGTCAACAGCCGAACCTGCGGCTGTCGAACCGGCAGGACCGGACGATCGTCCGTCCGATGCGCGTCCGTCCGATGCGCTCGCCACAGGGACTGCGGTCGAGGCTCCGGAAGAAGCTGCAGATGCGTTGTTCGACGTGAACAGGCGCCCGCTCGAATCCAGATCGCGCTTGATGCGCTGCAGGTCCGTCCCCATTTCAGCGGCTTGCTGGTAGCGCAGATTGCGATCTTTCTCCAGCGCCTTGTTCGTGACTTCTTCCAGCCGGGGAGGCAGATCGGGATTCAATCGCACTGGCGCGACGGGAGATTTGTGGAGAATGGAGTCGAAGATTGCAGCCGAGGTCTCGCCGCGGAACGGCAGCGTCCCCGTGGACATTTCATAGAGCACGGCGCCGAAGGAAAAAAGATCGGTGCGATGGTCCAATTCTTTGCCTAGCGCCTGTTCGGGCGACATGTAGGCGACCGTGCCCAGGGTGGTGCCGGGACTGGTGAGGTGCTGGTCGGTGCCTTCGGCGGTAACCTGCAATCCCGCGAGCTGAGAGGAGCCGACTTGATCCCCCTTGACCTTGGCCAGGCCGAAGTCGAGCACCTTCGCGTGACCTCGCTTGGTGACAAAGATGTTGGCGGGCTTGATATCGCGGTGCACGATTCCGGCAGCATGCGCGGCATCGAGGGCGTCGGCAATTTCGATTCCGAGCCGCAGCATCTCGTCAATTTCCATCGGACGGCCGCCGATCTTGTGCTTCAGCGTCACGCCTTCGAGAAACTCCATGGCGATGAAGGCATGGCCGTTTTCTTCGCCGATGTCGTGGATGGTGCAGATGTTGGGATGATTGAGAGCGGAGGCGGCCTGAGCCTCACGCCTAAATCGCGCCAGCGACTGCGCATCTTCGGCCACTTCGTCCGGCAAAAACTTGAGCGCGACGAAACGGTGCAGTCGCGTGTCCTCGGCTTTGTAGACTACGCCCATGCCGCCGCCGCCCAGTTTTTCCAGGACACGGTAGTGCGAGATGGTTTGGCCGATCATCGAGGGAAAATCCTACGTCCCGTGAGACAGCCGAGTCAATGACCGAACACATCCGGGAAGCTGACCCAAAGGAAAAGCCGCCCATTCGTGGGCGGCTTCCTGCTCCAAGACTGAGACTACGCGGCGGTCTCTTCTGATACCGGCTGGAACGGCTCGTCGTAGCTGCCGCCATAAATCGACGGCACTTTCGATCCCATGGGCCGCAGATACGTGGCCAGCTCGCCGCGATGATGGATGCTGTGGTTGTTCAGAAACGTGAGATAGAAAACTGAGGGCATATTGAACACGCCGAAAAAGTTGACGGGCGTGAGCAACTGCTCGGCCGACATGGCCGCCACGCGGGCAATGCCGCGCTTCGTATTCTCGTCATACCAGGCCACCACTTCAGCTGAGGTCTGCGGCTTGTGGTCCGGTGAGCCCGTGTTGAACTTCAGGTCGGCAATTCCATCCAGAAACTGAATGTCACTGTTGGCCAGGTGCCAGGCCAGTTCCTTCGCCGTGCGCGCCTGCGGATCAGGCTTGTAATCCGACTTTGCGTCGGGCACTGCTGCGATTACTTTCTTGGTGGTTTCTGCTTCGCGCTTGAAGCCATCGAGCATGAGGGTTCGAAGGCCGAGGACAAATTCAGGAGTGATCTGGGACATTTTGTTCTCCTCGAGGGTGTTATGTTTTTGAAGTCGAAACGGTCGAAAGGGGCGCTGGTAGCGCCCCTTCGCTGCTTGAACTGGCATAGATGACTATGCAAATTCGGACGGTGCAAATTATACCCCGACCGGCTGCTTGCTGCCGGCTTTGCTGCCGACCGGGACCGGCGTTAGCCAGCCGTGCCGGTCGCTCTTCTCGCCGCGCACGATGGCGTAAAACTCTTTCTGCAGCGCCTTGGTGATGGGGCCGACCGTGCCCTTGCCCACCTTGATTTTGTCGACCGAGCGAATCGAGGTGACTTCCGCGGCGGTGCCGGTGAAGAAGGCTTCGTCGGCGATGTAGAGCATTTCGCGCGGAATCATCTGCTCGACGATGGGGATGCCCAGGTCGCGAGCGATCTGCAGCACCGAGTCGCGGGTGATGCCGGGCAGCACGGAGTTGCCCAGCGGCGCGGTGATCAGCTTGTCGTGATGCACCAGGAAAAGGTTCTC
>Ga0210383_10000091_pt1 | contig 100889 bp, 84 predicted proteins | sample IncBWC14OmetaG_FD_160072 | JGI IMG/M metagenome (GOLD analysis project Ga0210383, IMG submission 160072) | Forest soil microbial communities from Barre Woods Harvard Forest LTER site, Petersham, Massachusetts, United States - Inc-BW-C-14-O ...
TCCAACGCGACCTTTGCTTTGAAGTCAGCGGAGAATTTTCGGCGGGATTGCTTTTTCATGTTGAGTTGTTAAATTTAAAACTTTTATTTAACTAACCCAGTGGTCCGATTTTTAGGGAGTATTATAGTTCGACCGCCGTGCCCATTGACGGAGGCGAAAAACTTCCAGCCGAAAATGGTTTTCCCGGGTTATGGAGGCATGGAGACCAGCTTATAGAAATTTGACGCTGCTATTGATCATCTGAAATGCCGTGTTGAACTCATCCGATGGGTCACCATTATCCTTAATTGTGTCCTGAAATGAAATAATTCGGGATTTGTCACCACCGGGGGCCAGGTCGTAAAAGTCCATGATGATTTTGACTCCGGCCAATTTGACATGCAGCCGCTTGCCATTGGTCAATTGATGCCCGAATTCTTTTTTAAAATCTTCCAGCGTACAATTGTTCTTGCCGAATTTTTCAACCATCGACTCCATAAGGGTATTCAAGGGGACCCGGGCATCCAGCTCATAAAGCGTGATGACGAGGTTTTTGCCGTTTAATGACCAGGTTTTCAACCCGGTACTCTTTTCGTATTCAAAAGACAAGTGCCTGGGATAGTCGAAAGAGAGGGATGCCGCATCGAATCTTTTGCGGTCGGATAGTATGATGAAAATGGATGGCTTGGCTACCGTCGAGTCCAGCGTCAATGGCTGTCCTTCTTCTGCCTGATAGGTCTTCCCGTTGACAATTACTTCGAATCTATTCTTCGGTTCAATAGCACCGCTGTCGGTTGCTTCCTGGGCACTGACGTTCAAAAAAGAAAAAATCAGCATCAGGGAAAAGGGAAAAAGGAGTTTCACGTCGATCGTTTTTTGGTTAAATAAGTCATTTTCATCCGGTAATCGGAACAAAAGCTAAAGAAGACAAGATACTCTTTTTCCCCGGATGACCCCGCCAATTGAAATATTCAATTCGAACCAAAAAGGAACGCCTGCAGCCGTTTGTAAAGAATTTCTTCGGGGATCACTACTGTATTGGCTTCGACCAGCACAACATAGAACCGTTCGTAGGGCGTACTCGTCAGGAAAAAACATAGCCAGGCTGATCGGTTCATATCTGAAGTATTACCTTTAAGATATAAAAAGAATCATGAAATCCGTTATACTTCTTTTACTACTCCTTCCGATCGGGCGAACTCATTCTTCTATATCGGGGAATCCGCCGCATTTTATCGCCATGGAATACAAGGGCATGTCGAATTGTATCTATAAAGTCTATGTGGTCGATAGCCTGATTTTCGGCGCGAAGGTGAACGGCTATATAACCGTGGAGCCGAATTATGGCATCGGTAAGTCTATTCCGAAAGAAATTATGCACGATCCCGAATCTTATGTCGACAAAAAATTGGATAAATATGACACCCTTTTGTCGGATGCTTCCGCTTTCCTGAGCGCGGATAAGGATAATTTTATCATTCTAAAATCGGATATAACCCGGGTCTACAATAATCCAAAGAAAAAATCCGGTATGGGATATTATCCGCAGTCAGGCAGGATCGAAATAGAGACCGCCAAAAGCGCCGGAAATTTCAAAGGGAACAGGGAGCTGATACTTGTAGGCGATCAAAACCCCGATGTGGTATTGGGGTTGTTCAGGTAATGCTCCCGTGTCGGGGATCACTAAATAGGGTTATTCCACTTCGATCGGCGCCATCCACCTGAATGAACCCCATTCGAGGACAAGCGTACCGTGCCGTTTATCGCCGGGCAGGATGGATATGGTAAATTCTTCCACCGGCGCAGGGGCAACTTCGCTCATGATCCTCACTTTACCCAGGTCAAGTGAACGATTGTACTCCGTACCCCACTCTCCGGTCTGCTTATTCACAATCAGATCGACCCCATTTGTATGCGGCGCGGTAAACAGCGTATAGGTGCCCGCGGGGACCTCCATCCCGGCAAGCCTTATCGGCGTCGACGTCGTAAACTGCGTAGCCGCATTTGCGCCTGTCCTCCATACATAGTCGTAAGGTATCAGATCACCCAGCAAGGTTCGCCCGCGCAACAGCGGCCTCCCATACTCAACAGTGAGGATCGAATTGCCGATCTGTGCCCGGACGGTATCCCGGACGCTTAATGACTTTACGTGGCCAGCTTGTGTCTCCGCTGCTTCCCAACGCTCGGCGATGCCTTTTACGTCCGGTGGCGTGACAAGCCGTTTTACCCGGACATCGTAAGTCGTTCGCGCGCCTGAATAACTGAGCATGTTACCCGCAGAGTCCATCATAGCCTCGCCGGTTCCGGCAAGCCAGTCGTGTGTTATCTCCATCTTACCCCCGTCAAGCGGCTTTACAGTGACGTCTCCCAACGGAAAACGATCGAATTCCCGGTCAATATAAAACTGCCGCATCACCACGGGCTTGCCGGCCGCAGCCTTCGATGCCGCCGCCTGCTTTGACACCGCTGCCTGCTTCCACGCCGCGGCGAAGTAAAGTTCATAAAGACTATACATTTGCGGGACATGGGCTACCATAATGCTGCCACGCGTCGGAAAATCGCGATTTACCGTACCGGTGCTATCTGTTTTAGAAAGATGGACCTTGTTACCTGCAACATCGGCAACGACTTTTCGATCACGCTGAGCAGACGGTTCGCTGGGGGTGTGAATGTTCATTTCAAGATGCCTTATACTGCCGTCGTCATTAAGCTCGACCACCGTGTGACGTACGCGCACACTCGAAAAGCGATCAACTTCATCGCTGGTTACCGTATTACCCTGCCGGCTTATGCTCTCGATTGAAATCGTATCCCGCCCAAGCATGGTGAGAAATCCGTATCGTTCTACCTTTGGTGCGGTACAGGAACACAAAGAGAGCATTGCGCTTAGAAAAAAAATTAACCGGTTTCGCATTAGTTTATGTTAACATCGATAAAATCAATCTCCACCTTGCCATTGGTGACAGGGTTTTTGCTGATCAGGTACGTCAGGGTCTGACAAAAGTTATACATTTCCTTTTGCTTTAACAAACGTTCAGGCTCGCTTTCCCCCACATAGTTCTTTGGGATAGCCATTTCAATGGACCGTTTGATAGCGCTCAATGTGGTGGGGATGTCATAAACATTTAAAACATCGGAGTCGTCCTTTGAATAACTCAGGTAAAAATTATACTTCCGGGTTGTGGTATCGACTTCCATTTGTTTCAGCCCTTTACTGCTAAGATAGGCAATGACCTGATCATTAAAATCTTCCGGGAGTTCACCTGGCAATACCACGTGCAAAATAAACGTGCTGTGGTCCCTGCCGTTCGCGAAACGTTTTGGCGCATTAAGCAATTCCCGGCATACTTTCAGGACAAAATTCTCAAAATACCCGATCGCGATCGCCGTCGACGGGATAAAGCTCAATTGATATAGTTTCGATTGCTCCTCGATATGCGCCCTGACACCGTCAACCGCAACGGGTAAGCTTCCATAACCATCCGCTTTACTCTTGTCGAATTCCGGCAACGTAATCCCGTAAAAGTCCGAGGGCAAACCAAGCCCCTTCTCTTTCAAAAGAAAAGCCCTGTCTCTGCCCAGCCGGCCCACATAAAGTCCAAACTCGAAAATAACGTTGTCCCTTGCGATCGACTGGAGGTCATCCCGCTTTAACTGAAGATCGTCCGCTGTTGCTACCAGGATCGCAAAATCGAAAAGTACCGCGCCCTCCGACAAGGATTCGAATGAACTTCTGTTCATCTTAAAAAATCCTTCGTTCCATATTTGACAAACGGCTACGTCGGACAACAGGTCCTTGACAACGCGGGCGGTAGCGAGTGCTTCGCCGGAACTTCCAATAAATATTCCCGGTTTCATGCGGTGCTCATCATTTGTTACAAATTTCATCGTCAACCTCATATTCATACCCACATTTCCCATCTCCATCTTTACAGAACGGGCAAGGGTGCAGATCTCCGTTCGTATCAAAATAGGCATGCGTGTCCATTCCCCGGCATCCCAACAGACGATTTTTATAATCGGGATACGATACAAGCGGATAAGTTCTGTACTTTTTTTCATTCGTATAGTCCCTATAGAACTGCCCCAGCAGCTGGACCTGGGGCAATGCAAGCCTTACATCGCGATTCCGATACCTTCCTTCGGCTTTGGGCTCGAGAATCTGTACGAAAGATACTTTCAGCTGTCTCGCAAGGTCCATGTATCCATCCAAAAACTGCCGGCTTAGTGTTCTTTTCGATACACATAAGGACAAACAGGTAAGCAGGCCTGCCTCTTGTGCATGTTTGATCGAAGCAAGGGCGCGGGTATACGTGCCGGCGACACCTCTGAATTCGTCATGGGAATTTGCGTGATGGCTATCCAGGCTGATAACCAGACCGGTAAGGCCTGCCTGCTTTAGTTCCTTTGCTCTCGACAGATTGAAACCGGCGCCGGAACTGATTATCCAACATTCCGCTTTACTGCCGTAAGTCCTTAGAAGGGAGAGCAAGAGTGGATATCGACTCATGGGTTCCCCACCCGAAATAAAGAGCTGACCGAAATACCTGTCTCTGAAATAATAACTCAGGTTATGGTGAATAATGTCTTCTGAAAGGGTCTCGGGTTTATTTATCTCATCCCACTCAAAACAATGTTCGCACTGCAGGCCGCACTTTTTTGTAATCGCTATGAAAAGTGTGTATAGATTTGCGGTAGAGGATTGCGTTGTCCTTATAATTACTTGTTTAAGGTTGTATTCAAATGGCTTTGATGGGAACCCCGGGAGATACAGGTCCCAATAATATTTACCTTCGTGATGGAAAAGTTTTTTTATGTATGGGAATTCGCCGGCATTCTTCAGGTCCGGAAGCAACTTGCGAGCAACCCTGACCGGGTTTTTAACCGTTCCCGGCCCTGTAAACAAAAGCCTTAAAAAAAGCCAGCTTACCCGAAACTTTAACAACAAAAACCGGATGCTTCTTTTCATTTATCGGGCATTTTATTGTTTTACCAGACCCACCACGGCGTCGAAGTCATGTCGCCATACACCATGACATCAAAAAGGCAGTGAAAAATAATACAGGGGATTATGCTTTTGGAATAATTCCTCATCAATCCCAACAAAAAACCCGTTATTAGAGTAATTAGAAAAAGCCAGCCCGGTCTTGTGTCGACAAAAGAGGCAAACAGGGCTCCTTTATAGCTGGCATGAATAAAAGAGCTGCCTAATGCCTTTAAAGCAAAATTCCGGACCGGAAGCTTCGTGTAGATAAACCCCCGAAAAATTAATTCTTCGCAAGCGCCGATGAGGATGGCGATACCTGCAAACGAAGTCAATCCGGTCGGCCAGGGCGTGTACGGAAGATTCCGGCGGTAAATGCCTGCCGCAGCAACCGCAGTGGTGACAGCTATAACCGCCCATATAGGTAAGCTCCGACCCTTACGAATGCCAAAAATCTCCGCAAGCATCTTCCAGCTACACGGCGACAAGGAAATAATCATCAATACCTGGGCGGCCAGCAAACAAAGAAATGCCCACCCTATTTCCCGTTGAGCAAAAAAAGAAAACAAGACCAGGCATACCGCAATCGACGATACCTGCATTCCATTCGAAAATTTCCCGTGGTAGGTTACTGTTGTCATTCAGGTTGGTTTTTACGGGATAGGGCCTTAAAAACCAAAAATGCGCCGATGACCGGAAAAAATAGCAATAACCAGCCGGAACCCAGGCATATTCCCCAGACATAAATATTGCAATTCGGGCAGGCACTGATCAGGTTTTGATATTCTTTTGAGGTTCTATCGATTGATTGGTATCCTTTACTGGTTACTCCCAGGTATCTCAATTCGTTTAGTTTGCTGAGCGCCGCCGAGTTGGCCGGTTTGGCAAAAACGCTCATTGAATCAACGTACAAGGAAAGAGATTTTAAATGGGTAAAATTGCCGGCCCAGTCCATATTGGTAATCGTATCTACAGGCATCAGCGTAAGATTCTGGAGCCCGGGGTTCCGTTCGGCAATTTTTGAAAGATCAGCTATTTTTACATTCGATATCGTGAGGTCCGTTACATCATGAAGCGGTGCGAGATTTACAGTAAAGTCCCTGCTCGCGTTATTGTCAATATTGTAATAACCAAAAGACTTCAGATTTTTGAAAGCAGCGAGCTTGTTAAAATCGATTGACGTGGAAGGCCGGTCTTTTTGGGTATTATCAATTAATTGAAGCTGCCTGATCTTGTCCTTGTTTTTGATCAGGTTGAGGTTGTTTAGTGTCGTGTCATTGAAAATAGATATGGATTCCACGGAATCCCCGAAGGCTATTTTAGCTGCCTCCGCGCCTCTGGAGACAATGTTTTTCAACCTGGGGAGCGCCAATTGACGATAAAAATTGGATGCCGTGCCGGGACCGCCTTTGACAAAAACAGATTTAACCGAACCCAGATTTAGTACGCCCAGTTCCTGGAAAGAGGTACAGCATACAAGAATATCGGGCGTGGTAAATCGCATTAACTGGTAAGTCTGGTCGCCAATATTCGTAGAATCACCGTCCTCTTTATCCATAACATAATCCGGAATAATACTTATCCGCGGGTTTATTTGTACATATCTGGTTAGCTGATTGTACCAATCTTTGCTTATCCCTTCCTTCATCAGGCAAATTGTCTCGAGACTCCGGATTTGGTCATTCGTAAGCGTATCAAGTGGTTGATGATTATCAATACTTAACCCCTTTAGTTCCTGATTGACATAAAGCCTGTCTCCTGAAATCTGTAAATTCAGGCTCTCGGGGATTTTCTCCTTTGTCCCGTAGTAAAAATTGAGATTGGTGGAATCGTTTGGGGAGATCGTTAAAATGGTATTTGTACCCAATGGAATACAAGCCGGGTGATCCGCTTCTAAAAAAGCTATATAAAAGGAAGACAGTTCGATAACCACCGCCGGCTGCTGGGATGTGAGGGGCACAACCTTTCGATAACCATCATTGCCTTTTGGCTTTTGTATGATCCACCAAAAAAAGGCCGTAATTATAACCAGGCAAGCCAGTCCGATACCCAGCGTCTTTAACCTCACAGGCGCCGGTTTTCTTTTTTTCTTCCGGTATAGATCGATGGATTTGGAAAGCAATTTAACATCGGAGGTAAACGACACATGGCGGATGGTAAATGTTTGGATATCCGGAAGGAATTTCAGTTCGGCTGCCAACTGATCAGCCGGGGGGATCGGCGTATTTTGCAGAAGCACAGGAATGATCGGAACGTTATACTTTTGCGCGGTAGTAACCTCAAAGATCACGAAATCTTTTTCTCCGGGTTTTTTATGAAGTTCCAGCCATTTTGCTCCGATCACAACCAATAAAACACTGGAGTCGATGATATTGCTTTCAATATATTCCTGGAATTTTACACCGGGCGGAATATCCTCCGTATCGTAAAAAACCTGTTTGCCGGAATAGATATCTTTTAGCGCGTCAGCTAACCGGCCGGCCATTCCCGGATCGTCTTCCCGCTTGTAACTGATAAATATCTTGCCGGCCATTTCCCAAATATGTCTGAAAAAGTTAGCAAAAAAAAGGGTATTTTAACCCTTTTTGTGTCAATATTGCACCGCATCCACCTGTTTGGACCGGACAAGCGCATTATATTTCGCGATCGACCCTTTTATGGGCGCCAGCTTCGCCTTCTCAGTCGTCCATTGTTGTTCCAGGTCGGCAAGCCGGTCCCTGGCGCCGGCAGTTACCCGGGGATCGGCCGCATCGATATACCGGTATAGCGAAAAGAATTCGATGTTGAGCTTTGCGGCATAATTGATGAGATCCTGGCCGCCCGTCGACTTTGTTTCCAGCACGTTCGATTCCCAATCTTCGAGACTCTTCGCGATCCGTTTTGCTTCGTTTACCAGGGTATCGGCGTCTTTCACGTCCCTGTACGTCTCCGCCTGTGCCAGGAGTTGCCGACGCGCCTTTCGCATGTTATTGATGGTACCATGGACATCTGATATGTCCGCGGCGATCTGCTCCAAAATATCGTTTTGGTCCACCCAATCGGATTCCGTCAGCCCTTCGATCAACGGATTGGGCAGCAGGGCGACCGGGGTTTCCGAGCTTTGTCCTTTCGCGGTCAACACGGCTTTGTATTCACCCGGCCTCACCTGGGCGCCGTGATACGGCGCGGTCATAAATTGGCCCTTGATCTCGGGTTTCAAGGGTAAACGCCGGAGATCCCAGAGGAAACGGTTATGCCCTTTGGCAACTTTCAAGAGGGGTGCCGGCCCGCCTGGATAAGTCGAATCTTTTTGATTGCTATAGCTTCTTACCAATCTCCCGGCGGGATCATAAATCGATAAGTTAACGGTATCCTTCTCCGTGATCCCGGGCAGCGTATAATCGAAGATCACTCCCGTTGGTGCGTCCTGCCCGGCCTGCGGGTCTTTCCCGGGCAGTTCGGTTCCTGCTCCGTATCGATAGGACGACTTGGGATGGAATAATTTCACCGCATAAGGATCGTTCTTCCCAGCCAATTGCTGGATAACGCCGATATCATCAATTATCCAGAATCCACGACCCGCCGTAGCGGCTACGAGGTCATTGCCGTGTATCAGGAGATCGGTGACCGGAACGACCGGCAGGTTCAACTGCATGGGTTGCCAGGAAGCGCCTGCATTGAATGAAATATAGAACCCGCGCTCCGCGCCGCCGTATAGAATGTTCCTGTTCGTATTGTCCTCACGGATCACTTTCAGGAAATCGTCCTCGCGGATACCGGCGGCAATTTTTGTCCATGTTTTGCCGTAGTCAACCGTCTTGTACGTATAAGAGCCAAAATCATTGAATTTGTACCGGGTGCCGGTGATATAGGCGGTGCCTTTATCGAATGAAGAAAGTTCGATACTTTGAATAAGGCATTCCGGCAAACCCGCGGGCGTCACGTTGGTCCAGTGCGCGCCATCGTCCCTGGTCAAATACATCAGACCGTCGTCGCTGGCCGTCCAGATCTCTCCCTTGACCAAAGGGGATTCCATCACATAATAAATGGTATTGTACACTTCCCCGCCAGCTCCCTCATTGGTGAACGGCATGCCGCCGTCGATTTGTTTGGACTTTTCATTGCGGGTCAGATCAGGGCTGATCACCTCCCATTTCAGGCCCCCGTTGCTCGAGCGGAAAAGCCGGTTGCCGGCATGATAAACGACGTGCGGATCATGTCGCGAGATCAACACCGGGAAGTTCCAGTTGAACCGATACTTCATATTCGCGGGGATATTCGCCATCATGTTGGATGGATAGGCCTGGATGCTCTTCACTTCGTGCGACTTCATGTCTGTGCGTTCGATAAAGCCCTGGTACCCGCCTCCATAAACCACATTGGGGTCGTTGGGATCGAATGCGAGATAAGCGGATTCCCCGCCGGGCCCGAAGCTCCAATCGCGTTCGGTGATCTCGCCTTTGTTGCTGCGGCTGGCAATGATCACGGAAGTATTGTCCTGCTGGCCTCCATACAGCTTATAAGGAAATTGATTATCGATGTTTACCCGATAGAATTGCGCCGTAGGCTGGTTGTTGATCGAACTCCAGGAATTCGCGCCATCATAGGTGATCTGTGCACCGCCATCGTCTGCCAGCGCCATGTTTCCAGGATTGAGCGGGTTTATCCAAAGTTCATGGGTATCGCCGTGTTGGATTTTGATCGCGTGGAAGCTGTTGCCGCCGTCGATCGATTTTTGCACCATATAGTTTAAAACGTATACCACATCCGGATTTTTGGGGTCGGCGCTGACTTTCGTGTAGTACCATGAACGGCTGACGAGGTCCGGGCCCTGGCCGTGCAGGGACCATGTTTTGCCGCCGTCGTCGGAACGGTAAAGCCCCGCTTTGGGCCGGTCGGTTTCAATGATCGCAAACACTTTTTGCGGGTTCGCTCTTGATACGGCCAGACCGATCTTACCCATCTTCTCCGGCAAGCCGGTCTTGAGACGCTCCCATGTTTTTCCTTCATCCGCGGACTTCCAGATGCCGGAGCCCGGACCGCCGCTCACGACCGTCCATGGATAACGGCGATGTTCCCAGGAGGCGGCATAAAGTATGCGCGGGTTGTTCATGTCCATTTGGAGGGACGCGATACCAGTGCTATCGTTTATATAAAGGACCCTTGTCCAGGTTGCGCCACCATCGATGCTCTTGTAAACACCCCGTTCATTATTGGGTCCGTGCACCGTGCCCTGCGCCGCTACGTACACAATATCCGGGTTGTGCGGGTGGATCGCGATGTCGGAAATATGTCTTGTTTTTTCGAGGCCAACATTTTTCCAGGTCGTACCGCCATCCGTGCTTTTGTACACACCGTCGCCGTAAGTGGTCATCACTCCCCGAACGGCATGTTCGCCGGTTCCCGCGTAGATTACATTGGGATCCGATTCCGACACGGAGATCATGCCGATTGAGCCGGTTTTGAAAAAGCCATCGGAGATATTGTGCCAGGAAATGCCCGCATCATCGGTTCGCCAGACGCCGCCACCGGTATAACCCGCATAATACCGCTGGTCGTTGCCCACGACGCCTGTTATGGTATTGGACCGGCCGCCGCGAAAGGGACCGACATTCCGCCACTTCAGGTCTTTGAAGAGAGAGTCGGCGATTTGGGCGTGAACGGAAAGGCTGACGACAATTAGCAACGTTAAAACAGATACACGCATGGGGATTATTTTAGGGCGTTGTTCAGGGAGTTCTTCAACAGTTTATTTTGCAGGAGCGCATTCAACGCGCTCAATTGTTGTTCTAGCTCGCCGGAAAGCTCTTTAAATACGGCATAAGAGCCGGCGGTCGGTTTGGCATCCCCCGTCTCGACACTACGCCCCAGCGCTGCCAACCGGTTGTTCAGCCGGATAGGGAAGTTCAGCGGGTCCTGGCCGCTTTGATTCTTTACCTGGTAAAGATTTTCTTCGATCTTGCTGAGGCCGGCCAGGAGTTCTTTTTGGGCCGAATTTCTGTCCTTTGCGATCATGGCTTTTAGTTTTCTTATGGTAATGACGGCCTGATTCGCCTGGTTGGTCGCATCGCGGATTTGCATCGCCAGCTGGAACTGCTCACTCACATCGGCGGCGGTCACGCCTTTGAGCCTTGGATCCAATTTTATTTCAAAAGACTTTGTCAGAACCTCTGTGCCCGCGGTAAAGCGCACCTGGTAATTCCCGGCAGGCGCCATCGGGCCATCGGTCGGGCTGGCGCCCCATAAGATCATCCCTTTAAAGAGGGCCGGCGCCGGGTAACGCAGGTCCCACCTGAACGTATTGAGGCCCTTTTTGATGGAGGGCGCTTCCGGCCGGAGGTGATAACCATATTCTTCGTCTTCCTGCGTGTCGGCGAGCGAATCAGCGCTGGATAGATGTGTCATGCCCACAAAACTTTTCACCAGCTTTCCGCCTCCGTCCAGGATCTCAACTTTTAGATCCGTGGTGCTGTCTTTCAGGTAGTATTGAAAAACCGCGTCCTGTGCATGCCGGACCGCCGCAAATGGCTGATAGAGGTGGATTGCCGAATCGGCGAGAGAAGCCTGGTATTCCCGCACGGGCGCCACGTCGTCCAGGACGTAGATGGAGCGGCCATGTGTACCCAGTACGATGTCCTTGTCCGTGACGGCGATATCCGAGACCTGAAGGTCAGGAAGATTCAGTTGTAAAGGTTCCCAGTTGTCGCCGTCATTGAAAGACACATAAACGCCATGTTCAGTCCCCGCGTATAGGAGGCCGGGCCTTACGATGTCTTCCCGGATCGTGTGGACGTAGTCGTCGGACCGGATGCCGGTGATTATTTTTTTCCAGCTCTTGCCGAAGTCGTTCGTTTTCCAGATGTAGGGGGTGCGGTCGTCCATCTGGTAACGTTTTGCGGCCACATAGGCGACCCCCGGGTTGAAATGCGATGCCTCAATGATGCTGACGCGGGTGTTCTTCAACATATCCGGCGGGGTGATATTCTGCCAGGATTTTCCATTGTCCCTTGTCACATGAACAAGCCCATCGTCCGAACCGGCCCAGAGGGTGTTGACATCCTGCCGGGACGGGGCGAGGGCGAATACGGTGCCGTAGATCTCCGGCCCATTCATATCCCGGGTGATCACACCGCCGCTGACACCCAATGTCGTCGTATCGTTGTAGGTGAGGTCGGGGCTTATCCGGTCCCAGCTTTGTCCTTCGTTGGTCGTTACCCAGACGTGCTGCGAGCAGGTATAAAGACGCTTATGATCCACCGGCGAGAAGACGATCGGGTACGTCCATTGCCACCTTTCCGGTAATACCTTCGCCTCTTCGCCCGAAAAAAAACGCGGGCAGACCTGCACATCCCTTATCTGGCCGGTGGAGCGGTCGAACCGGGTCAGAAGCGCGCCCTGGCTGCCGGCATAGAAAATATCCGGATGATCGGGGTCCTGGGCGATATACCCGCTCTCGCCTCCACCCACGGTATAGGCATAGCCCATACCCGGTTTTATAGAGTTTTCGTTTGCGATCATATAACGGTAATCCTTACTCGGGACGGCAATCGTTGAATTGTCCTGTTGGGCGCCGGCTACCTGGTAGGGGTAGTCGTTTGTTGCGATGATGTGATAAAGTTGGGCTGTCGGGAAATCCTCATCCGACCAGGTCGTACCGCCATCCGTCGAGACGGTACCGCCGCCATCGTCCGCTTCGGCTAAACGCATCGGATCCGTGGGGTCGATCCAAAGGTCGTGATTGTCGCCATGGGGAAGCTTAATGGCCTTGGGAAAGGTCTTGCCGCCGTCAGTGGATTTGTAGAAGTTCACGTTGAGGCCGTAGATCCCGTTGCTGTCTTTTGGGTCCGCCACGATCCTGGAATAATAAAATGCGCGCTGCCGGAGCTTACGATCATTATTGACCAGTTTCCAGCTGGCGCCGGCGTCGTCCGAGCGAAAGAGCCCTCCGTCGTTTGCCTCAACAATTGCCCAGACCCTTTTTGGATTGACCGGAGAAATGGTCACACCGATTTTGCCGATCGGACCTTTCGGCATGCCGGGGTTGGTCGTCAGTTCGCTCCAGGTCGCCCCGGCGTCGGTCGATTTATAAAGACCGCAGGCTCCGCCTCCCCCCCACATTTTGTAGGGTGTCCGATAGACCTGCCAGATGCTGGCATAGATGACGTCGGGGTTCGTCGGGTCCAGGGCGAGGTCTTCGGCGCCAGCGCTGTCGCTTTTGTAGAGCAGCTTTTTCCAGGTGGTCCCGCCGTCTGTTGTCTTGAAGACACCCCGCTCTTCATTGGGGCCGTAGGGATGTCCAAGGGCGGAAACATAGACGATATCGGGATTGGTGGGGTGAATGCGGATACGGGAGATGGCCTGCGTGTTTTTGAGACCGATATTTTTCCATGTCTTACCGCCGTCGGTCGATTTATATACGCCGTCGCCCTGCATGATATTTCCGCGAAGCTCGGTCTCCCCCATGCCGATATAAACAATGTCAGGATTCGATTCGGATACGGCGACCGCGCCAACGGAAGAGCTGGCAATCTGCCCGTCCGTAACGGGTTTCCAGGTAAAGCCGCCATCGATGGTCTTCCATAGTCCACCGCCTACGGCGCCGAAATAGTACTCCATTTTGCGCCGGGAGCTGCCCGCTATGGTTAAGGACCGGCCGCCGCGATTGGGGCCGATGTTGCGCCAGGTCATCCCTTTGAAGGGGGTCGACGGGGATGGATGTGCGGGTGATGGCGAATCCTGGGCATTCAGGGACATGCCGGCGAATGAAAGGATGACGGTAAGGCGTGCCCACGCCGGTAGACTTTGTTTTCTCATGTGTTTTTGGTGTAGTTATGGTTCGGAAGGAGATCAAATTAGTTGATTTTTTTTATTTTGCTTGTAGAAAAGCAAAACTCCTCCACGGCTTTACGTCTGTCACGATAAAACAGGGTGAAACATAAGTAAGGTTGGGCATATGTTGGCAAAAATACTTAGAATTGCGAACCTTTATGCCAAAGCTATCGATTGTCATCCCGGTTTATAACGAAGCAAAAACTGTTCCTTCCATCCTGAACAAGATCCGCGCAGTTCAGCTGATCGACGATACTACCAAGGAACTGATCGTTGTGAATGACTGCTCCACCGATGCGACGGGGCAGGTTGTACGGGAATATATGGCGGCAACGCCCGACCTCGACATCAAATTCTACGAGCATTTGGTCAATCAGGGGAAAGGCGCCGCCTTACATACGGGGATCGCCCGGGCTACCGGCGATTATATCATCATCCAGGATGCCGATCTCGAATACGACCCGGCCGACTACAATAGTCTCCTCCGGCCGATGGTCGATGGAGTAGCAGATGTTGTGTTTGGAAGCCGGTTTATGGGCGGCAAACCGCACCGGATCCTGTTCTTCTGGCATACTGTCGGGAACCGGTTCCTGACCTTCCTCGCGAATCTGTTCGGCAACCTGAACCTGACCGATATGGAGACCTGCTACAAACTCTTTCGTTCGGAGATCATCCGGCAGCTCAACCTCAAGGAAAAGCGCTTCGGGTTTGAACCCGAAGTAACCTGTAAGGTTTCGCGCATCCCCAATATCCGAATCTATGAGGTCGGGATAGCCTATTATGGAAGAACATACAACGAAGGCAAAAAGATCAACTGGAAGGATGGGTTTCGCGCAATTTTCTGTATCCTTAAATATGGATTGTTTAATTTGTAGAATAAAGGGGGTTTTTCATGCGAAAATTTTCCCGGTTCCTTGCTTGCATCGTACCGATCGCCCTCGGCTCTTTTGTGGCCGTTCGGACGAGCGCACAGGGTTCCGCCCGGGCGACTGACCCGAAGCTGGCCCCGCTTCCAAACTTCCAGCCGGAATGGGTCCGGGATTATGCGCCTTTTCGCATCGCGGGCAATCTCTACTATGTGGGAACATATGACCTCGCGAGCTATCTCATCACCACCCCCGCCGGCGATGTCCTGATCAATACCGGCCTGCCCGGGTCGGATACGATGATCCGCAAACATCTCGAAGCGCTGGGCTTCCGGTTCAAGGATATCAAGATCCTGCTGGCTACCCATGCCCATTTCGATCATGTCGGGGCCATGGCGGCGATCCGGCGGCAAACAAAGGCGAAATTGATGATCGAAGCGGGAGACGCCCCGGTCCTCGCCGACGGCGGCAATTCGGATTTTATCTTCGGCGGTAAGGGACCGCTGTTCGTTCCGGTCAAAGCGGACCGGCTGCTCCGCGATCACGATACGGTTCGATTGGGCGGTATGGAGATCATCGTACTGCATCACCCGGGGCATACCAAGGGCGCGTGCAGTTTTCTGTTTACCGTGCGGGATGAGCGGCGCTCCTACCGGGTGCTGATCGCGAACATCCCCACCATCCTGGACTCAACCCGGTTTCCGGGCATGCCGGCCTATCCGAATGTCATGAAGGACTATGCTTACACCCTTGACGCCATGCCGAAATTGAAGTTCGATCTTTGGTTTGCTTCGCATGCGAGCCAATTCGATCTGCAAAAAAAGCATCATCCCGGCGACCCGTACAACCCGATGGCATTTGCCGACCGGGCGGGATATGACGCGGCGATCAGCGAGCAGCAAAAAGTTTTTTCTACCAGGGTTAGTGCATCATCGCAATAGTGTAGCTTGTACTTCTGCCCCCGGCTGGCTCCTTCTTCAATACTCCCTGGCCGACCAGGTCATTGATGTCTCTTCCCGCGGTATCCTGGGATGTATTTGTCAGCGCGGCCCATTTTGATGAGGTTAGGTTGGTTTCCTCACCGTCGAGTAGCTTTTTCAGCGCTAACCGTTGGCGGTCGTTGAGGCTCATTCCGGCGCAATGCTGCCAGAATTTGTGTTTTTGCAGGATCAGGGCCAGGGTCTCATTTGCGTGTTGTATGGCCCGGTTCAAGGAACCTAGAAACCATTCGATCCAGGGGGTAATTTCCAGGGGGTCGGAGGAATTGATAAAGTTGGCGGGACCGGTGGAACTCAAACGCATTTGGCCGGTAACGCTGTAGAAGCGTTCTCCGCTTTGGTTTGCCCGCGCGAGCATACCCTCCATAACGAGCTCGCCTAACCGCTCATTCCCGGATTCAAACAGCCGGATAACGACCAGCCAAAGCTGAGCCACTGCGGCTTTGATGACCGGATCGGTGTCTGTCGAGGAATTGACCCAATGGATCAGCTTAGTTAATTTACGATCCGAGGCTTCGCCGGCGGAATGCTGAAAATGAACTCTCGTTTTTGTCCTTGTTTTTTCGACGGAGGGGAACAATTCCGAGTGCCATCGGAAAAGGCGGTCTATTGTAAGCGGAGAACCATATTGTCCGGCCGCGTCACGGATCATCGCGGCGAATCGGGCATCGGCGAATGATAATTCGTCCTGTGAAAAGACCTGCCGTTGTGCTTCTTCGCGTAGCGGTGTCCCCAAACCCTCCAATCGACCGCAAAATCGCCCCTGATCGTACCGGACCTGAGCTAATAAACGGGCGATCTTCCCCTGATCCCAGGCAAAATCAGGCTCTTTTTTGCTATGATGGACATAAACAGGCATTTATCTCCGCAAGATTTGCGGTAAATATAAGGTAAATATCTCCGCGGCGAGTGCGGAGATTAAAATTTCCTTACTCCGTTCGAAGGCTTTTGATCGGATTGGCGACCGCCGCCCTGATCGCATGGAAACTCACCGTCGCAAGCGCTACCAGTAACGCCAACAACCCGGCAAACCCGAACATCCACCAGTGCAATGAAATCCGGAAGGCGAATGTCTCCAGCCACCGGTACATGACCCACCAGGCGACCGGCGTTGCGAGCACAAAGGCCACCGCCACAAGCTTCAGGAAATCCGTCGACAACAACCGCGTGACCCCGGTCACACTTGCGCCGAGCACTTTCCGGATGCCGACCTCCTTGCTGCGCTGCTCGGCGCTGAACGCCGCCAGCCCAAACAAACCCAGACAGGAAATAAAGACCGCGATCAGCGTGAAACTATTGATGATGTTGGCCGTGACGATCTCCGTCTCATACTGCCGCTGAACCTCTTCATCCAGGAACGAATATTCGAACGGGACGCCCGGGGCATTCCGGCGCCAGATCTTTTCCATCTGCGCCAGCAATGACCGGTAATTGGTACTGTTGCAGCTCGCCATGATCGTACAAAGCGACGGGTTCTTTGGATTACAGATGAGCAGGAAGGGATTCTGTGCCTCATGCAAGGACGCAGTATTGAAATCCCTGAACACCCCGATGATCTCGAACATATCCCGGGGATCCTTCCCGTCCCCCGAATATAGTTTCACGCCCGGCGCCTTTGCCGGAGCCAGCCCGAGCCGCCGGGCCAACGTTTCATTGATGAGCACCCGCCCCGAATCATTGTCCCCGAAGTCCCGGCCGCTGATCAGCTGCAATCCGGCGGTGGGAACAAAATATTTATCCGTCATCATGTCCTGTGCATCCGGCCCCGTGGCCATACTCCCGCCGGCCAGGAAGACATTAAAGTCGCGCGTGATCGGCTTTCCCAGCTGACTGTTGGCCGCCGTCACCCCCCGTACATCCGGTAATAATCGAAGCTCGTCCGCAAATTCTCTCGCATCCACCCCGGACGTATAGATATTGAAGATCACCTTCTGCGCCTGATCAAACCCCAGATCTTTATTTTTTATGTACTCCATCTGACGATAGATGATCACGATACCCGAGATCAGGATGATGGATATGGTAAATTGAAAGACGACCAGGATTCGGCGCAAGCCCACCGCCGATACCCGGTTGGAGAAATTTCCTTTGATCACCTTCACCGCCTGGAACGCCGAAAGATAAAACGCCGGATAGCTGCCGGACAACAACCCCGTCCCCACGATCAACCCCAACAGAACGAGCCAGAAGCGATAGTCCCGCACCAAATGCAATGAAATGTCCGCTCTTGTGAGTTGATTAAAGCACGGAAGTAGCAGCCATAGGATCGGCAACGCCAGCAGGATCGCCGCCAGCGACAACAACAGCGATTCCCCGAGGAACTGCCGGATCAGGTTCCCCCTGCCGGCGCCGATCACCTTTCGCACGCCTACTTCCTTGGCCCGCCTAAACGCGCGCGCCGTCGTCAGATTCATAAAGTTGATACAGGCAATAAGCTGGATCAGGATCGCGATCAGCATCAGGATCGATAAAAAGGAGGCGCTAACGGACCGGCTCCATTCATGTTCGAACGCCGACGTGGTATGGATGGAAGAAATGGGCAGCAAATGAAGCGCTTTCTCCATCCCTAACGTCTTTAGCCGCTGCTCCCCGTGCGTAACCAGGAACGGTCCCAGTTTCGCCGACAGCGCCCGTGGATCCGCACCCGGCCGAAGCTGCACATAGGAATACATCATGTTCTGTCCCCCCCAATCGCCGATGCGGCCGATGATCTGACCGATCAATCCGCTGTTCATCGTTATAAAAAGATTGGCTTCCAAATGCGATCGCCCCAACGGTTCGACGACCCCCGTCACCCGCAGATGCTCCTCTCCGGCCTTGTTGTTAATGACGATCGTCTTGCCAAGCGGATCTTCGCCGCCAAAAAGTCGGGACGCCGTCGACTTGAGCAATACGACAGAGTAAGGCTCCTTCAACGCACGGTCCGGATCGCCCTCCAGGAAACGATAGGTGAAAAGTTGAAAAAAGGTTGAATCGACAAAAAGGGCCTTTTTTTCATAGAACGATCGGTCCTTGTATTTCAACAGGTGCTGATCCGCGCCGAAAATTGCGGGATCGAAGGCGCGCGCATATTGAACGACTTCCGGGAAGTCATGTTTCATGGTCCCGGCGATCGGCGGCGAAGAGGTTAGCATCTGATGATGATCGCCGGTTATTTTCATTACCGTCACGATCTGGTAAATGTCCGCGGCATGCGTTTCATGGCGGTCATAGCTGTACTGCTCATGGACATACAGCAGGATATAGAGGCAGCAGACCGCGCCGATGGCCAGTCCGATGACATTGATAAAGCTGAAGGTCTTGTTTTTTAGCAGGAAGCGGATGGCGGTCTTCCAATAACTTTTTAGCATATGATCGGTTTATTCGGTTCGTAAGCCAAGAGACGCGGAGCGGCTCACTCGCTACGCAAAGATCCCGCCGGGTTCGCCAGCGCCGCCCTTATCGCGTGAAAGCTCACCGTCGCGAGCGCGAGGCCCAGGGCCAGCACACCCGCCAGCGCGAACATCCACCACTCCAGCGAGATCCGGAAGGCGAAGGTCTGAAGCCATTTGTGGGCCGCCCACCCCGAAACCGGCGCGGCGATCAGAAAGGCAATCCCTACCAACCACACAAATTCCTTTGAAAGCAACCGCGTCAGACCGGTTACGCTCGCCCCCAGCACCTTCCGGATACTGACTTCCTTGCTACGCTGCTCGGCGCTAAACGCCGCCAGCCCGAAAAGGCCCAGACACGAGATGACCACCGCCATCAGCGTGAAGGAATTGATGATCCGCGAAACGGTGATATCCGCGGCATAGATGTGACCGACATATTCGTCCATAAACGCATACTCGAACGGTACGCCGGGCACATCCTTCTTCCAGACCTGCTCCATCCGAGCCAGCAATTGCCGGTAATTATCCGTATTGGTATGCACAATGACCGTCGGCCAAAGGCCGTATCGCGGGTTGTTGATCCAGACAAGAAATCCGTCCAGATCGCGGTGAAGAGACCAGAAGTTGAAGTCTCTCATGACCCCGACCACTTCCACCACCCGATCCTGGCTGTCATGCAGCTTTGTCCCCGGCGCAGTGGCAGCTGTCAGCCCAAGGTGGCGCGCAAAGGTCTCGTTGATCACCACCCGGTCTGAATCGCCCTCCCGGAAATCCCGGCCACTGATCAGCTTGATGCCATTGACTTGGAGAAAATACCGGTCGGCCAATACATATTCCGCGTTTTTCGAATGCGCGACGTCATCCCCCGGGAGCGACCAACTGTTGTTGAAGACATAAAAGGTCCCAAGCGGTTTGCTGGAATTGCTGACCTCTTTTACGCCCGCAAGCGACCGGAGGTCCTCCATAAAGGCGGTCAGCCCGTTGAACGAATCACTGGCGTTGAAGGTGAACAGCAGCCGCTGGTCCTTGTCAAAACCAAGGTCCTTGTTGCGGATATAATTCAGTTGACGGTAGATGACGATGATCCCCGTGATGAGCACGATAGACAGCACAAACTGGATCACGACCAGGACCCGCCGGATGCCGCCATTCGAGATCTGATTGGTCAATTGACCTTTCAACACCCGGATAACATTAAAGGCGGAAAGATAAAATGCCGGATAGCTACCCGCTATTAGTCCGGTGAACACGATCAGTCCGGCCAGCATGAGCCAGGTGTGATAATCTTTTAAAAAACCCAGCGTGACGGTTGCTTGCGTGATCCCGTTCAACCAGGGGAGGGCCAGTACCAGCAGCGGCAGCGCAATCAGCACGCTCAACAGCGAGAGCAGAAACGACTCTGCCAGGAATTGCCGGACCAGATCGGCCCGGCCCGCTCCGGCCACTTTCCGTACCCCGACCTCCCTGGCCCGTTTGGAGGCCCGTGCCGTCGCGAGATTCATAAAATTGATACAGGCGATGACCTGGATCAGGACCGCGATCAGCACCAGGATGGAGAGGAAAGTTGACTCAACAGGGGTTCCGATGCCCGGGTTGTCAAAGCCTCCGGTCGTATGGACGGAAGCGATGGGCTGCAGATAGAGCCGTTCGTGGACATCCCATTTCCTGAACTCGTCGCTCGTATATTTCCGTTCAAGCGCCGGGAGTTTCCTTTCAAGCGCCGCCACATTGGTGCCGTGACGGAGTTTGACATAATTCGACATGAACGTCTCGCTGACCCAGGAATCCCAATCCTTAAAACGTTTCCCCATCCCTTCACTGTTCAGGGTTATAAAAAGCTCGCTATACAAGTGAGACTTCCCGACGGGGTCAACCACGCCCGTGATCGTGTAGTTTACCTTGTTTTGGGCCGTATTATCAAGGGTGATCGTCTTGCCGACGGGGTCTTCATTGCCGAAGAGCTTTTCCGCCAGCGGCTTTAGTAAGACTGCGGTATTGGGTTTGTCCAGGGCTGTATGCAAGTCGCCGCGGACCGGCCGGTACGTGAAGATGTCGAAAAAGTTGGAATCGACGATAAAGGCGTCTTTGATATAGAGATGCCTTTCGCCGTAGCTGATCAGGCTTTTGTCCACCCCGATGAACGGGATCACCCGCGTGTACGCCGCGACTTCCGGCAGGTCGCGTTTCATCGACGGTCCGACCTGCATTGCCGTGATGGCGACATTGTATTCCCCGTCCTTACCCTTGTCAATCCGGTTGACCCGGTAGATATCGTCCACATCGGTGTGGTGCCGGTCATAGCTGTACTGATCCCGGACATAGAGGAGGATATAGAGGCAACTGAAGGTCCCCGCGGCCAGCCCGATGATGTTGATAAGGCCGTAGGTCTTGTTGCGCAGCAGCGCCCGGACCGCTGTTTTCCAATAGCTTTTCAGCATCTTATTTTGCTTTACGGATATAGATCGATCCAAACTGCGACTGCAATTCGAGCTGCGAACCGCCGCCATTGATCTTCCCTAAAATCCAGTCGTCGATCTTGACCTGGTGAAAATGGTCTTCATTCTTTGTCTCCACTTTCGGTCTTGTCTTGTCCACCTCTATATCGAAATCGGTGAACATTTCGCCGCGGTCGCATTTTAGTTTGAGGTTGGCCTTTGTGTCCGCCGGGAGCGTGACGTCGATCTTTCCGTTGAGATTGGAGAAAGCCATCGCAGCGCTGGCATCCACCGACTTGAACTTGACGATCACGTCGCCGTTCACCGTATTGGCCACAACCGAACCCGAAATACCCGTCGCGGTGATGCCCCCGTTGACATTGTGAAGCTCGAGTTTGCCGCTGACGTCGCTGACGGTTATTTCTCCGCCATTGATCGTACCCAGTTCGATCCGGGTGGTGTTTTGGGGGACTTTTATCACCAGACCTGCCAGCTTGTTCTCTGCCGAAGAGCTGATCCGGACGGTATTGTTGTCTTCATCGGCCCGGACATCCATCCCGCCCGTGCTTCCGATCCGTTTCATCCCCCTGGCATCCTCATCGCGATCCTCATCCTCTTCCTTTGACGAATCCATCAATACCTGGATGAGTACGTCCTTTCCTTCATAGCCGATCACCTTGATCGAGCCTTTCATGAGGTGGGCTTCCAATGTCACCGGTTTTCCGGGTTCGCTCAGCGGCACGGTCATTTCTTCGGAGTGCTTCGATTGCGCTGCCAGCCGGCTGACAGTGCCTATCAAACAAATAAATAAAAGGGCTCTTTTCAGTGTTTTCATTTTTCCTTGATTTATGCTTGTCGTTTAATATATATGTTTCCGTTCATTGTTTCGAACTTGAATAGCTTACCGCCTTCCCCGATCCGGATCTGTTTGTCGATGATCAGCTGGTATTCCGTTCCCCCGCCCTTCTTCTTTACATTCTTTGTGACCTTTACGGGCAATACCTCCCATTTCGGAAAATCGGTAAAGAAAGAGCCGTTCCAGCTTTTGAACTGAAGGTCCGCTGACAGGCTTTGCGGGAAGGTGACGGACAGCTTGCCGTTCAACGTATAGAACTCTGAATTGTCCGGGGGGGCATCGAGATAATTGACCGTCAGGTCGCCGTTGATGGTATGGGCCCAGGTGGCCCCTTTGGCGTCGCCGATCGTGATCTTGCCGTTTACATTGTTGACATGCAAGGCGCCGGTAACGCCCTTGACCGTGATATCGCCTTTGTTCACCGTAGAAATATCCAGGTTCATGTGGTAAGGGACCTTGACCGTAAAGACCAGGTTAAAATCGTAGGGGATCTCGTCCCGGTCGCCGTAGCGACCTCTCCGTTCCCAGCGATCACAGTTGCGACAGGGCCGGGTATCAAAGGGCGCGGCAATATAGACGACGATCGTGTCGGCAATGGTGTCAAACGCCAGCTTGAATTCCTTTTTCCCGATGTTCAGGCTCTCGCTGTCGTCGGCTGTAAGCCGTTCATCCACTTCGATCAGGACCTTGTCGCCGGAATATCCTTCCACATCCAAGGACCCGTTGAGGTTATACAGGGCCAGCACGCCGCCGCTCGTCTTCTGAAGCGAAAATTCTTTGCTGATGTGTTGCTTGAACTCCTGTTGTTGTGCCTGGACATCCATCCGGGAACAGCAGATCAGTCCCGCTCCCGCGAGCAGCGGGAAAAATAGTTTTTTCATGTCAATTTGTTTTTACGTTAACCGGGTGATGGTTTCTTCGATCTTGGACCTGACCATGCCGTTGAGGTCCTTCTGTAGTAATAATTTTTTAAAGGATGGGATCGCCCGTTTTTCCTGAAGTTTCAGCATCACGTCGGCCAGCGCGGCCTGGACCAGTGGTGATTCCTGCTGCAGGATGGATTGGATCAGTCCTTGTCTCACGACGGGATCCCGGGCAAAATGGGTCAATGCTTCCAGTGTCGTCAGCCGCACGTTGATATTCGGATCATTGTTCAATGTTGCGAGCAGCGCCGTGGCGATATTCGGATTGACGTGCGTGATCTCGCTGGTAAAGCTAACGGCGCGGAGGCGTTCGGATGCGGAAGGGTTTTGCAACAGCGACAACATCATCAGCTCCCGCATCTCATGTACCTGGGTAGTCAACGCGGCCAGTTGTTTGGTTTCGGATGCAGGCTTTTCTTTTACTGCAACTTCCTGCTTCGTCGTATCGGGTGCAGTTTTCAACACCACTGGCGCCGCCGGCTCCCGCACAACAACCGTTCTCTGCCGGTTGATCATCATTCCCAACCCAAAACCTCCGAGTAAAAGCACAAAACTGAATGCCGTTGCCAGGGCCGGCCGGATCGCGAACCATTGCCACACGGTCGCTATATTCGAAGTCCGCTTCTTCTTTTCTTCGGTGGCCTTATAACTTTCCAGCATGGCATTGAACTGGGTTTGCATTTCCCCGGACGGCTCCGGAACCGGCATAAAGCTCATCAGCTCCCAAAGTTCACGGCTGCCCTCCAGCTCCCGCCGGCAGTCGGCGCATTCGCTGAGTTGTGCCTCCAGCTCGGTCCTTTCGGTCCCCGTGAGCCGGTCATTCCACCAGCGCTCCAGCAGGTCTTTATGTTTTTCGCATGACATACTATTCAGTTTCTGTTTGCTGTTCGAGATACAATGTTTTGAGCTGGCTGATCGCCCGGAAGATGCGGACCTTCACCGCTCCGATACTGATGTCCAGGATACCCGCGATCTCCGCGCCTTTCAACTCCTGGAACCGGCTGAGCACCAGGATCTCCCGGCTTTCCGGGCTCAGCGCCGACATCGCTTTTTGCAGCGCCTGCACCGCCAGGCGCTTTTCTATCCGTTCAAAGACCTTTGTATCCCCGCTCAGTTTTTCCTCCAGTTCCGCGATATCGACATGACCGCCCGATCGCCTGCTGCCTTTGAAATGATCGCTCAGCACGTTCCTCGCGATATGATACATCCAGGTCTTGAACTCGCCTTCACCGGTGAACGTGTGCCTTGATTTCAGCAGCCGGTAAAAGACCGTCTGCACCATATCCTCACTTGATTCCCGCTGCCCGGTCATATGAAAAAGGAAACCATATAAGGGCCGGTGGTAACGCTGGAACAGCAGCGCCATCTTATCCAGATCCCCGGATTTCACTTTCAGCATGAGGGCATTATCCGATAGTATATTCAAGTAGCCTGGTTGATATTCGTAATGAATGGAAACTTCACGGCGGAAAAAAGGTTACCTAAAATGTAAGATTTATTTTTTCTCCGGCAAAAATTCTACCTTTCGTCGCCAAATCGTGCATAAATCATTAATGTCTAACGCCATGAGAAAGTCGATTCTCGTCTTGCTGACCGCTGTCATTTGTCTTCCCGCCTTTTCCCAGCAATCTTCCGGCCCGATCTTCGTGATCCCCGAACCGGTCAGCCAGAAGCTGAACCAGGGAGTCTTCACCTTACCGGGCTCAATGGTGATCGAAGCTCCGGGAGAACCCGAACTTGCTCAAACCCTGACCGATCTCAAGACCCGGCTTAGCACTGCTACCGGCTATACCGTAAATATCTCCCACGAGACCAATCCGTCGGCCGTGATCCGGCTTGTCCTTAACAAGACCGCCGACCCAACTCTCGGCGAGGAAGGCTACACCCTGACCGTCACCCCCACCGGTGTCAGTATCCATGCCAACAAGGCTGCCGGGATCTTCTATGGCGTCCAAACGTTCTATCAGCTACTGCCCAAGGAGATCGAAAGCAATAGGCTGGTACAAAACGTCACCTGGTTCGCTCCCTGCATCACGATCACCGATTATCCCCGGTTTGGCTGGCGGGGTTTGATGTTTGACGTTGCCCGTCATTTCTTTACCAAGCAGGAGGTAAAAGCCTTTATCGATGAAATGGTCAAGTATAAATTCAATCTGCTGCATCTTCATCTGACCGATGACGAAGGCTGGCGGGTGGAGATCAAGAGTTTGCCGAAGCTGACCCAGGTTGGGGCGTGGAGAGTGAAGCGGGAGGGAACTTTTGGGTCGTTTGACGATCCGGCCCCGGATGAGCCAAAGACCTACGGGGGTTTTTATACGCAGGACGATATCCGGGAGCTGGTGCAGTATGCAAAAGACCGTTTTGTGAATATTCTGCCGGAGGTGGATATCCCCGGTCATAGTTTGGCCGCCATTGCGTCCTATCCCGAACTGTCCTGTACCGCGGGCGCCGATGCCTACCGCGTCCGTTCGGGGGAGAAGATCATGAACTGGTATCGGGGCGGCTTCTCGGCGCTTTACGACAATACGCTTTGTCCTGCCAACGAAAAAGTATATCCCTTTCTCGATAAGGTCTTCACCGAGATCGCCGCGCTATTCCCCTTCCCGTATATCCATGTCGGCGGCGACGAATGCGCCAAAAATTTCTGGGAGCAAAGCGATGCCGTCAAGCAATTGGTAAAAAAAGAAGGACTGAAGTCTATGGAGGAGGTCCAAAGCTATTTTGAAAAGCGGGTGGAGAAGATCGTGGAGTCGAAAGGAAAGAAAGTCATCGGCTGGGATGAGATCCTGGAAGGCGGGCTGGCCCCCAACGCTGCCGTCATGAGCTGGCGCGGTGTCGCCGGCGGGATTGCGGCGGCCAGATTGAAGCATTCCGTGGTGATGAGCCCCACGACCTTTGTCTATCTCGATTATATGCAGGGCGATGCCGCCATCGAGCCGCCGGTATATGCTACCCTGCGGCTGAACACGGTCTATTCCTATGAGCCGGTCCCCGACAGCGTCGATCCCAAATATATCATCGGCGGTCAGGCCAATCTCTGGACGGAGCAGGTCTACAATATGCGTCACCTCGAGTATATGGTGTGGCCGCGCAGCCTGGCCGTGGCGGAGGATTTCTGGTCGCCGAAGGAAAAGAAGGACTGGAATTGGTTTGCGCGTAAGGTGGAGACCGAATTTGACCGGATGGATGTCGAGCAGGTCAAATATTCCCGTTCGATGTTCGATGCCATTATAACGCCCAGAAGGGACCCCGCGGCCTTTGACACCGTGACGATCGACCTGAGTACCGAAGTCGCAGGGCTGGATATCTATTACAGCTTCGACAACTCCAATCCGGATAATTTCTATCCTAAATATACCGGTACGCTATCGATCCCCAAGGAAGCTGGGTGGCTAAAGGTCATCACGTATCGCGATGGCAAGCCGATCGGTCGGCAGATCAATGTGACGATTGGAGATCTCCAGCGGCGTGTCGGTCTGGTGGGGATGAAGGAGAAGATTGCGGATTAGGGGGCGCGAGGGAACCGGAATGTGAACTGCGGGGGTCGATGTGCCTGGAAACGCGATTTGTTTAACTGCGGCGAATTCGCCGCAGTTAGAATTTTTGCCGGCCGGCACATAGGTCCGGGCCGAGCCGGGCAAGAGCCGACAATCGGAGGTAGACGTCAATGATTCCTGAACAGGTCAATGATTCCTGAGCAGTTCCAGCATCTGCCGGTCGAGCTTGTGTCCATACCAATCCTCATATGCTACATCGGTCCGCCCGGAATCGAGAACCCCGAAATCGCCGATGAAATTCCAGGGTGCAAAGCCAATCCCCGCGGCCTTCAGGATATCCAGCACATCGGTGAACCACGCGACAAAAATATCATGCGGCGTCATCTTCCAGCACCCGCACTCGCCGCAATGGACCCCCACGCCCTGGTTCACGAGATCGATCCAGGGCTTATAGAAGGTCTCCAGCATCGCCCGGCTCAGGTATTGATTACCGACCTGTCCCGGCCATGCGGGTAACGGTTCATGTTCAGGATCCTTGTTCGCCCAGGGGGCTTTATAATGCGAAATTTGATGCGGATAATATCCCCGGCAGCTTTGCGCGACCCCAAGGTCTTTCAGTTCCGGGGTGACGAGGCTTCCGCCCCAGTTGCCGTCTGCGATGATCAGCCGGTCCGGGTTCTCCTTACGGATTGCCGCGGCGGCGGCTGCCACCGTCTTTCGATACAGTTCACCCGGGAGGGCTGTCGACGGCGAATGCTGGTCGTTCATATCTTCCCGCATCGCCGGTTCGTTCAGCAGGTCGAAGCTGATCTTGTCCTTTGGCATCTCCTTGTATCGATGCGCCCACATATTCCAGTGGAAACTGAAGGCATCCAGGGCGGCGTTGTCTTTCCACAAATTGAACGGTTCGTGAAAACCCGCATTGATGCAGTATCCGGGCGCGCGATGCAAGTTGAGGCTGACGTGCATCCCGGACTGCTGCGCGAGATGGACGAGGGCGTCGATCTGCTCCAGCTTCTGCGGATCGGTCTGATAGACTTCTTCCGGGGTGATATCCTTTGTGCGGTCAAATTTCAGGTAATAAGGGTAGGCGATGGGGATGCGGACAAAATCAAACCCCCAGTCCTGCAGCCATTTGAAATGTTCCGCAGTGGTCGGCTTATAATTCGGCCTTTCATTCGGCGAATAAAAGTCGAGTAGATTGAATCCCTTCCATCGGGGTAAGGGATTTCGGGGTAAGGGATTTCCGGGGAGGACGCCGGAAGGGGCTGCGGGAAGGGCTTTCGAAGGTTCTCCCGAAAGGGTGCGGGAGAGGCCCAGCGTGATGACCCCGGCCGTCCGGATAAATTTTCTGCGTTGCATACCGAAAGGTAATCATTTTCAATCCGCCTTCACCTCATACCAGGCGATTCCCCATTTGCCCGGATGCAAATAGACATTGACCGAGTCCCCCGTCTGTACCGAACGGTAAAACGACCAGGGGACCAGAACATTCTTCCCATCTGAAAATCTACCCCAGGGCGAAAGTTCCAGGGTATACGTCGTACTCTTCCCGTGATTGATATGTTTTCCGTCGATGCCGACCCTCGAGATTTCTGACCGTTGGTGGTCGAATGTGCAATTGGAAAAGATCAACGCATTATAGCTATAGAGCCCCGCCAGGATCAGCATCCCGACGTACACCGCGAAAAGATTTTTCTCGCCTGCCATGGCAGCCCGGCAAGCCGCGGCCCACACGAGCAGGACAACCACGGATAATCCCAGCGTAGCGGCCCAGAATCGTCCGTCAAATGAATAGATATTGAATCCCCGCATCACGGAAAGGAACGCCGCAAGCTCCGCGATAATGACAACCATCAACAGGGTGGGATAGGGCTTTCCCTTTGACACATACAGCCGCAGGATCCCTTTGTAAGACCACGTCAGCCAGATCGCCAACAATGGGAACGCCATCAGGATCCATATCACCAGGTTTGGCGGCCGCTGGCTGATCAATGCCCACGCGAAAAAGATCGGAACCACGAACGCCGAGTAAATCATGAGCTTCCGGGCCTGCGATAGCCGTCTCTTCCGGTCCTCTTCCGTCAATCCATACCGTTCGTCATGCAGCACCTCTTCTGTTACTTCCAGGGCTGCCTGAGCGTTGATATCCGGAAATCGCTCCTTCAGCCAATCCAGCAGCTCGGCCCGCCGCTCCACCGTGCCGGGGATCGATAGTGATTTTTCGCCGTTCTTTCGCACGAGCACGATTCCCTCCTTATCTCCCCGCCGGAATCCGGAGACCTCATCCAGCAGGACCGAATTTGTGGAAACGCCATTGCAAACCGTTATCGAATATTCGTCGATGGTCAACCGCAGTCGGGAAGCCATGCGGTAGAGCAGATAGCCCAACCCCATCAAAATGACGGCGGGGATCAGCAATGCGGGATTGCTCATATGAATTGCCGAATAAATGCAAAAGACGCCGAGGCCGGAGAAGCCGGCACAAACAAAATAATACAGGACTTTATTGCCCTGGGACATCTGATATTCCATTCTCCAAGGAACAAAAAAAATCGGACACCGGGAAGGAGATGGGGATTTTTTTAGGAATGTCCGGTTCCGCTTTAGGAATGACCCGTTCCGCCAACCCGGACGTACCCGATCTTCCCGAATCCCGCCCTGACGATCGTTGCGGGATACCGATAGGCGTAATAGCCGTCAAGATTGAACCAGTCACCGTAATAGTAGTCCCATGGCCGGAGACCGGAATACCAGATATAATAGTCGGGCGGAAGCTGGGAGTCAACGAGGGGGCAGGAATTGCTGCTGTCCGGTTGGGCATTGTTCGACCCGTAGGCACCGGCGGGGGAATAGGGGTCGGATGAATCGGAGGTTCCCGAACCGGGAGTGTTGGAACCGGGAACGTTTGACCCGGGGATGTTGGAAACCGGATAACCGGGCTCCTGCTGGTATAAGGGCCGGTCGCAGCCGGCAAGGGCTGCCGTGATCAGGACAAGCTGGATACAATTGGTTTTTTTCATGTGGTGTAGCGGGGTTGGCGGTACTAAAATACTCCTCCTTTCCCGCGCTTTCCGTTACGGGCTCGTTATACCCTCGTTATTCACTCGTTATCGGAAAATGCGCGCATGGGGCGGTGTGAGGGGGGATGTGCGGAGGAGGATTCGGTCGGAGGGCTCAGGTGTTTTGTGGAGTAGGGTTTTTTGTTAATACTATAGGAGCAGCCTTCCTTTTTCTCTACATTTAGCTTATGAAAGGATGGGGATATCTCCTGGTTGTGTTACTGCCGGCCGGTTCTGCTTATGCGCAAACAGCTTCCGACTCGACGTTCTCCCTTTTTTTCAACAGCAGCCTCAACTTTAATCACGCCAACGATCCTCACATCAACCACTGGTTGAAAGAATATGGTTATCCCGCCGAGCCGCACGTCCCGACCAGCCTGAGCTTTGAAACAGCGGCCATGCCCGCCAATTCGCGGTTTCTCTATAGCGTGCATCTGTCCACCATCACCAACGCCAGCGACCTGACTTCCTTCAACCTCGGAGGCGGAGTGTTTTACGCGCTCGTGAAGACCCCGCATTTCATGCTCTTCCTGGGTACCTCAGTGGGTTATCACGCCGACATCATCACGCTGAATGGCAACCTGCCGCCAACCTACGAAGACCTGTCGGTCAAGTACAATACCCCCCTCGCGCTCCGGCGCTGGGGACTTTCGGTCGACCCCCTGATGCGTCTATTCTGGTATCCGATTCGCTTCGGCAGCGTCCTCCAGGTCGGCATCACCGGCGGCGCAGGCTACGCGGTCAATATGAACACCGGATGGCGGCTGGGCTACTACAGCAACGAACACGGCAGATACGACCATTTCAAAAAGCTCATCAACAAACCCAGCGACCAGCAAAAAGTCTCCGAACACGGGTTCGTCCTCAGCGCCGGCCTGAGCCTCCGATTCAACTTGCATTAAAAGGTCCCTCCGGTCAGCTGCCGGATGCGCCGGGAACTCCCGGAAAGCAAGAACCCCCATAGAAATGGGGGCTCGGTTTCACCATTGAAAACACTTCTTACGATAAACTTTTTTTATGACTTGCTGATCAGCACCGGGCTGCTTTCGCGCGTCCCGTCGGCTTTAACGACGGTCAGGATATACATGCCGGAGGAAATATTTTGAAGCGGGAAGGTGACGACCACTCCGCTGCCCGTTGCCGTCGTCTTTTCCTGCATGAGCCGCCCGCTGATACTCGACAGCAGGATCGTGACCTGGCTTCCCGTCGTTTCGCCGAGCGAAACATTCACATAATCATGCGCAGGGTTGGGGAAAAAGCTGACTTTCGCGATCGTTGCGGACTGCATCACAACCACCTGGGAATACATATAGCTGTCGTCCATATTCACCAGTGTCAGACGGTAGTAGTTCGTGCCGGTCAACGGCTGCTCGTCGGTATAGTTGTAGTCGGTCTGAACCGCGCTCTTCCCTTTCGCCTGAACCGTCCCGACCTGCTCCCAGTTTGCACCGTCAGCGCTGCGTTCGATCGCAAAGTGGCTGAAATTCATCTCCATCTGCGTGTTCCAATTGAGCGTGATCGTATGATCATTGTTAAGAACCGCCGTGAAGCCATCGAGGATCACCGGCAGGGTGACATTCGAAGTCACACCGGAACCTACCGTCGCGGGTCCATAGAGAGAAGGATTGGTGCAGCTATGCGCATATCCGGCACCGCAGTTCATATTGAGGCCGGAAGAGGCATATGACTTGGCGGAATTGCCGTTTGCGTTGACGTTGTGCTGGTAGTTATAGTTCGACCAGTTGTAGTATACGTTATTCTGATTGGCGACCGCAACTGAAGAATTATCATACACATTCATCGTCGGCCCGCTGACGGTGAAGATCGCCGAGCTGCTCATCAAGCCGTCGCCGATCTGGATGCGGCTGTTGCTGATCAGATCGACCGTTGTGCCGGCGCCGCCATTCGACGTCATCGAAGCATTATTATACAGGTCGATCGTGCTGGTGGTCAACGTCACATTGTAGCTGGTCGTGATGGAAGACGTATTGTTAAATTCAAAAACCGAATTGGTAAGGGAAAGCGGCGCATTTACGACAACCTGTGCCGTTCCGGTGGCCAGTAGATTGGTGCCGTTGAAATTGGTCGTCGTCACGCTTCCGGTATATTGGAGATTGAGGGTCTGGCTGGCGATCGAAACCGTCCCGCCGACGAACGTACAGTTCTGACAGGTTTCGGACTTATCTACCGTGAGCGTGACGCCCGAAGCGATATTGATCGTACAGGCAGAACAGGTGATCGGTAATTTGGCGGACCAGTTTGCATTGGAGGTGATCGAGTAGCTGGTCTGGGCCATGGTGGAATTACCCAGGATCTGGATCAGGGTGAAAATCATCACAGCGCGTTTCATGTAGGATACGTAGATGTGTTTCATGAACACAAAGGATACTAACGCCTTGCCAAAACGCAATTAGTTGTCAATTAACCATATGCAAATTTAAAAGCCCGTGTCCTTTTCCGCCACTAGGAAGAGATTCCCATTTTGGGTGAAATTCCCTTTCGCATTGTCTCCTTATGATTCGATAGCTCCGAGATCAGCTCTGCCACCAGTGAAGTCCACCCGGTCTGGTGACTGGCGCCCAACCCGTGACTGGTATCCCCATGAAAGTATTCGTAGAACAAGAGCAGATGCTGATTTCCCGGCTTCTGATAGAACCAGTTGTACTTCCCATGCAAGGGGCGTCGGCCCGCCGCGTCCTTTTTGAACATGCTGACGACTCTTTCCGTGAGATGGCCCGCCACCTGCTCCAGGGTTTGCTTTTTCCCCGATCCTGCCGGATATTCCACCAGTATGCTGTCCCCATAATATTTCCCATATTGCGTTATCGACTGGATGATCAGATAATTGATGGGTATCCACACCGGGCCCCGCCAATTCGAGTTGCCGCCGAAAAAGTCGGACGTGGAATCCCCCGGGTCATATTTGATATGGTAGTCGACGCCGCCGATATTGATGGTATACGGATTCTTTTCGTGATACTTTGATAAGGCCCGGATGCCGCCGGGAGAAAGAAACTCGGCCTCATTGAGCAGCCGTTCCAACAGGAAGATCAGCCGCTTCTGCGGCACCAGCGACAACAGGATGCGTTCTCCGCTGCTGTGCTCTTCGTTTGGCCAATAACGATTGTTCTTCAGCCGGTAGCTCTCGAACCACGTGATCCGTTTTCTAAAATCCCCCAGCTTATGGAGCATATTCTTCTCGATGATGGAGACGGCAAAAAGGGTCGTCAGCCCTACGATCGACTGGATCCTCAACTGAACCGGGGACCCGCCGATGGATAAGGTATCATAGAAGAACTTGTCTTCTTCGTTCCACATCCCCTGCTCGTTAAGGGCCTCGGCGATCAGCACGAAATGTTCAAAGAACTTCGTCGCCGTATCCTCAAATGCTTCATCTTTCATCGCGATCTCCAGCGCCATGTCCATCATATTGAGCGCATACATCCCCATCCAGCTCGTCCCGTCGGCCTGCTCCAGCTGCATATCTCCGCCCAGCGAATGACTGCGGTTGAATACGCCGATATTGTCCAGTCCCAGGAAGCCGCCTTCGAACATATTGTTCCCATTCGCATCTTTTCGGTTGATCCACCACGTGAAGTTGATCAGGAGTTTTTGAAAGATCCGCTTCAGAAAGCCAAGGTCCCCCTTTCCCGTTCTTTCCTTCTCGATCCGGTAGACCGTCAGCGCCGCCCAGGCCTGTACCGGCGGATTCACGTCGCTGAAATTCCATTCGTATGCCGGGATCTGGCCGTCCGGTTTCATATACCATTCCCGCATGATCAGCAGCAGCTGATGCTTTGCGAACACCGGATCGACCAGCGCCATCGAGATGGTCTGAAATGCCAGGTCCCAGGCCGCATACCAGGGATATTCCCATTTGTCGGGCATCGCGATGATATCCTGGTTCTTGAGGTGCTTCCAGTCATGATTACGGCCATGCAGTCTGCCCACATTCACGGGCGTAATCCCGTCACTTGTGTTCAGCCAGCGTTCCACGTCGAAATGATAATATTGCTTGCTCCACAGCAGCCCCGCAAATGCCTGTCGCTGCACCGCCGCCATCTCCGGCGCGATCCCCGCCGGCAATACGGTCTGATAAAAAGCGTCGGCTTCTTCCTTGCGGCTGGCGAACAACCCGACGGGATCTCCCCCGAAAGGGTTCTCGATGATCTTGTTGCTTAACCGAAGGTAGATGGATCTGGTTTCTTTCGGGCCAAGCGTGTATTGGTAAACGGGAGCGAACTTGGTGCCGGATTTTTTGTTTTGGAGCAGGTCGAGATTCTTCCGGCGGATGACCGCATCGTGAAAGGCATCTTTTACAAACGGCGTTTTATTTGGCTTTCCGGTTACTTTCTCCGTGTTGGTCTCGTTCTCGGTAAACAGACAGTACTGCGGGGATTGAAAATATAGGTAATAAGATCCAAGCCGGCTATGCGTTGCCCGCACGGAATTGCGGTCCCGCAGGCTGATCGCCGGCTTTTTCTCCATCCCGTCGTAACTCCAGCGATTATAGAACCACAACGTGGGAAGGACGGTGATTTCCGCGCGCTTATCGTTACGATTATGGATATCGATCCGGATAAAGATATCCCGTGAATTTTGCTTCGCGTACCGGATGGTCACGTCGAAATAGTCCTCATTGTCAAATACGCCGGTATCCAGGATCTCGTATTCCGGCTCCTCTCTGGACCGGCGGCGATTCTCCTCGATCAGTTTTTTATAGGGGAATTCCTGCTGCGGATATTTGTACAGGTATTCCATATAATAGTGGGTCGGCAGGTTGTCCAGGTAGTAATACAACTCCTTTACGTCTTCTCCGTGATTCCCTTCTGTATTGCCCAATCCAAATAGCCGCTCTTTCAGGATCGGGTCCTTCCCGTTCCATAACGCCACGGCAAAACACAGGTTCTGGAAGAAATCGGAGATCCCGCCCAGTCCGTCTTCGCCCCAGAAGTACGTCCGGCAATGCGCCTGGTCGTAAGGAAAATATTGCCAGGCATTTCCGTATTCGCTATAATCTTCGCGTACGGTCCCCCATTGTCTCTCGCTCAAATAAGGTCCCCACTGTTCTAAAGGTATTTTTTTGGTCGCATTTACTGCGAGTCGTTGATGTTCTGCGGTCATGATGATAAGTCGTTTTTCTCCAGGTCCCTTCACGTTTTCTCCCAATCTCTTCCCGTTTCGCGCCCGAAATTACTAAAAAGCCGCTCCACTCACCAAATTCGGCCAAAAAGTCCGACCTTTGAGACGAAAAAGCAGAAATTTGACATTCAAAGAATTCGGATTAGAAGAGAGCCTTCTGGAAGGTATAGACGCGTCGGGATATGAAAACGCCACCCCTGTGCAGGAACAGGTCATCCCCCTGATCTTAAAAGGACAAGATATTATCGCCTCCGCCCAGACGGGGACCGGCAAAACCGCCGCCTTCCTCCTGCCCATTGTCAACAAGCTCATCCAATCCAGCAACCCTGATACGGTCAATGCCCTTGTCATTGTTCCCACGCGGGAGCTGGCGATCCAGATCGCACAAAATATGGAGGGGCTTTCCTACTTTACCAATGTCAGCTCGATCGCCGTCTATGGCGGTGGTGACGGCAATAATTTTTCAACGGAAAAACAGGCGCTTTCGCGCGGCGCCGAGGTGGTCATCTGCACCCCGGGGCGGATGATCTCGCACCTCAACATGGGATATGTAAAGCTATCGGGTCTGCAGTACCTCGTGCTGGATGAGGCCGACCGGATGCTCGACATGGGTTTTTACGACGATATCATGAAGATCATTTCCTTTCTGCCGCCCGTGCGTCAGAACCTCCTCTTCTCCGCAACCATGCCCACGAAGATCAGGGACCTGGCCCGTAAGATCCTGCACGACCCCGCGGAGATCAATATCGCCATCTCCAAACCGCCCGCCAAGATCGTCCAGCGGGCCTATGTTGTACACGAAACCCAGAAGATCCCGCTTGTAAAATGGCTGCTGAAGTCCAGCAATAATAAGAGTACGCTGATCTTCTGCTCGAAAAAGCACAACGTCAAACAGCTCACGATGGAGCTCCGGCGCTCCAAATTCAACGTCAATGAGATCCACTCCGATCTCGACCAGTCGGCGCGCGAAGAGGTGATGATCCAATTCAAAAGCCAACGGCTGCCCATCCTCGTCGCCACCGATATCCTCTCCCGCGGGATCGATGTCGACAACATCGAAATGGTGATCAACTATGACGTACCGAACGATGGAGAAGACTATGTACACCGGATCGGCCGCACCGCGCGCGCGGAGACGGACGGTACCGCGGTCACGTTTATCAGCGAAAAGGAACAGAATAAATTTAAGACCATCGAAGAACTGCTTGGTCATCCCGTTAATAAAGACGTAGTACCGGAGCAGTTTGGTCCCGCTCCCGAATATCATCCCGGAAGCAGGGGCGGAAAAAGCGGGAGAGGGAGAAGGAACCAAGGTCGTGGAGGATCACCCGGTCAGGGTCACTCCAACCCATCGCGGCATGGAGGTCAGAACAATTCGCCGCGCCGCGAAGGCCAGCCGGGCCCGGGGTCAAAGAACCATCATCCCCCAACCCACCGCCAGCCAGATCAGCACAATCACCGGCGACGGCAGCCGGGAGAAGCTCAACAAGGCCCAAGTCGCCCCGATCACCCCTAGGTTGATCCCGATATTCTTCCAGCCGTCCTGCCAAAGGTCTTTCATCATATACAACGCTGACGCGACGATGATCCCAACGACTACCGCGTTGATGCCTTCCAATGCGCGATAGACCATCGCATATTTTTTCAGGTTGTTCCAGATGGGGTAAAAGAAAAGCACCAGCAAGGCGCTTGGAAGAAAGATCCCGGTTGCGGCAATGAAGCATCCCATGATCTGCAGCGCCGTCCCCCGGTCCTTCATGGCGATCCCGCCCATATAGGTTGCCACCGAAAACACCGGTCCCGGGATCGCCCGAACCATACCCGCACCTGAATAGAAATCGGCTCTGCCGATCCGGATAATATTGGGATTCCGCTGGATCAGCTTCGTGGACTGCGGGCGCGCCACAAATTGCTCGTACATCATCGGGATCAGGACGTTCCCGCCGCCGAAAACCAGGCTACCAAACCGGTAGGTGTTCTCGAAAAGGTTCAGCGGCCTCCGGTTCGGCCAGTTGTTCTTTCGCGCGAGTTCGCTGCTCGCTCCCGCCAGCAAAAAAATGATCGCAAACAGCCAGATATTCCCCCACTTGATCTTCCTGGTCAAAATCTCCTTCTGCGGGATACGCCGGTCACTCAGGTTCGTCACGAAGCCGCCCAGGACCAGCAGGATCGGGAAGATCCATGGCCACTTGAAGAGAAGGAACGTTGCGATGGCGCTGACGATCAGGATCACGCGGGTGATCGTATTGTGAATGGAGAACCGGTAGGCCTTCTGCGCGGCAAAAACAAGAAAGCCGATCGTCATCGGAGCGATGAAACGGAACACCGCAATACTGGCCGTCGGGAAGAACGAGAACAACCCCATCAGTACGCAGGCCGGCACCGTCCAGATCAGTAACGTCAGGATAGCCAGCACTACCCCGCCGCGTTTATAGCCGATCAGGGTCAGGGTCTGGGTCGAAGACGCGCCCGGCAGCAGCTGACAAAAGGCATTGTAGTCCATCAGTTCCTCTTCGGTCACATCCCTTCGCTTGTGTACAAAGGTCTTGAGCATCATTGCGAAATGCCCCTGGGGACCGCCGAATGCCGTGAGACTGTACAATAGTACGGCCCTGAGGAAGGCGATATGACGGATTAGCACTGTCATTTCACCACAAATTATTGATTATTTTCCTATTCCTTTCCTACACAATATGTTAATGGAACAAATTATTACATATAGTAATTATCGATAATACCCGCTCTTCTCGATTTCTTCGCGTACGGGGTCCGGCAACAGATAACGGACGGATTGACCCTTCTTTAGCTTGTTGCGGATGTCGGTAGAGGAGATCGGTAACAGGGGTGCATTGAGAATCCCGACGTGTTTGGCTCCCGGGTAGGAAGGAAGCGTTTCATGCTCCGGCCGCCGGTAGACATAGATGGGGTAATGGCGGAGCAGCCATTCATAATTCTTCCATTTGGTCAGGTTCTGAAAGCTATCGCTTCCCATGATGACAGAGAACTCTTCTTTCGGATATTTCTCTTGCAAATACGCCAGGGTATCCACCGTGTAGGAGGGTTTGGGGAGTTTGAATTCGATATCGGATGCCTTCAGCCGGGTTTCTCCTTCGACCGCCAGGCGTACGAGGTGCAGCCGATGATATTCATTCAACAGGGAAGCCGAGGGCTTCAGTGGGTTCTGTGGCGAGACGACGAACCACACCTGGTCCAGGTGTGCATGCTCGAGAATAAAATTGGCGATAACTAAATGGCCGTGGTGAATGGGGTTAAAAGAGCCAAAGTACAACCCGACCTTCATTGGATCCCCTCCTCCATAAAGATATTTTCGGCTTCATCAAGACGCAGGCTTAGATTATAGCCCGCAACGGTGATTGAAATCGGGTCCCCGAGGGGTGCAATCTGCTCTACCTTGACTAATTCCCCGGGCACACAACCCATTTCCATCAATTTCAGGAAAAGATCGTTGTTCTCAAACGAGTGAATTCTTGCAATGGTTCCCGGTCCTAATTCTGATAGTCGCTTCATTCTATTTGGTTGGTTTGCCCTGAATCGGCCTCTGGGAAAATTCGTCAAATTGCTTTGCCGGCGAATTTCCTGTCTTTACCTTGGGGCCGTAAAACTATGACAATCTCCCCTACCATCCGGTTTCATTTTTTGCAGAAAATAAGCTTGCGGGACCGCGGGGGGATAAAGACAACGCTTATCACGCTGTTTAAAAAGGAAGGAAAACGGCTCGGCGAACTGCAATACATTTTTGTCTCCGATGCCCGGCTCCTGGAAATCAACCGCCAGTTTCTCCAACACGACTTCTATACCGATATCCTTACTTTCCCCCTTTCCAAACCCCGCCAGCCTGTCATCGGGGAGATCTATATCAGCGTCGACCGGGTTAGGGAAAATGCCCGGGAATTCGGGACCACGATCAAATTGGAGATCCTTCGGGTCATCTTTCATGGGGCTCTCCATTTATGTGGCTATGGTGACAAAACACCCGCTCAGGAAAGAAAAATGCGCCAACTGGAAGACAAATATCTTATGTTTCACGTGAAACAAAAATAATCCACTTGCGACTTCGTTCCCCGTGGAACGTTCACGGTTCGATCTCCAATATACCCAGCCACTCCTTTTTGTCCGAATCTGCCGAAATTGCTCGGGGGTGAATTACCTTTGCCAAATGTTTCCGGAATACGATGTAGTTGTAGTGGGTGCGGGTCACGCGGGCTGCGAAGCGGCTGCGGCTGCCGCTAACCTGGGGTCGAAGGTCCTCCTCATCACCATGAACCTGCAGACCATTGCCCAGATGAGCTGCAACCCGGCCATGGGTGGGATCGCAAAGGGACAAATCGTTCGGGAGATCGACGCCATGGGCGGATACTCCGGGATCGTCAGTGACCGGAGCATGATCCAGTTTCGGATGCTAAACCGCTCCAAGGGTCCCGCGATGTGGAGCCCCCGGACACAAAACGACCGGATGCTCTTCGCCGCCACCTGGCGTGAAATGCTGGAACAGACTCCCAACGTCGATTTTTACCAGGATATGGTCAATTCCCTGATCGTGCAAGGCACCCGGGTCTGCGGTGTCGTCACCGGTCTTGGTCACCACATCTCTGCCAAAGCCGTCGTTGTCACATCCGGAACTTTTCTTAACGGCGTCATTCATATTGGTGAAAAAAGGTTCGGCGGCGGCCGCGTCGCGGAAAAAGCCTCCACCGGGATCACGGAGCAACTCGTCGGTCTGGGTTTCGAAAGCGATCGGCTCAAGACCGGTACTCCACCCCGCATCGATGGCAGAAGCCTTGACTACAGCAAAATAGAAGAACAAAAAGGCGACCAGGACATCGTTGGTTTTTCCTATCTCGACACGCCCAAACCCCGGCAACAGAAAAGCTGCTGGATCACGTATACCAATTCTACCGTACACGATATCCTCCGGACCGGCTTCGACCGTAGTCCCATGTATACCGGCCGCATCGAAGGTGTAGGTCCCCGCTACTGCCCGAGCATCGAAGACAAGATCAACCGCTTTGCCGAAAGAGAACGACACCAGCTTTTCATCGAACCCGAAGGCTGGAACACGATCGAAATCTATGTCAATGGATTTTCTACGTCGCTCCCGGAAGATGTGCAATATGCGGCCTTGAGCCAGGTCCCCGGATTTGAACGGGTCCGCATCTTTCGCCCCGGCTACGCCATCGAGTATGATTATTTCCCCCCTACCCAGCTCAACCACTCGCTGGAGACCAAAAACCTCAGCCATCTTTTTTTCGCGGGCCAGATCAACGGCACGACCGGTTACGAAGAAGCCGCCTGCCAGGGCCTCATGGCCGGGATCAATGCCCACCAGAAAGTCAATCACCTGCAACCCCTTATCCTCAAACGCAGCGAAGCCTATATCGGCGTCCTGATCGACGATCTCATCAGCAAGGGGACCGAAGAACCTTACCGGATGTTCACTTCCCGTGCCGAATACCGGACCCTCCTCCGCCAGGATAACGCCGACCTCCGCCTCACGGAGGCCAGCTACCGACTCGGCCTCGCTTCTCAGGAGAGAATGCAGCGCACCATCGACAAGAGCAACGGCGTGGCTGCGATCCGTTCCATCCTTAACCAGTTCTCCCTTGACATTGACGAGACCACAAACTATCTCCTGGAAAAAGAGACGGCGCCCCTGACCCAGAAGCAAAAGGCGGCTCAGCTACTCCTCCGACCGAATATCGATCTCCGCTCCATGACCGATGCCATCCCGCTTCTTAGTGAGGCACTCCACGCATATACCCCGGATATGCTTGAACAGGCGGAGATCCAGATCAAATACGATGTCTATATCGGAAAAGAAAAGGAGCTGGTCGACAAAATGGCTCAACTCGAGGATCTCCTGATCCCCGATAATTTCAATTACGATAAGCTTTCTTCCTTATCGAATGAAGCCCTCCAAAAATTCAAGAAGATAAAACCCCGGACGCTCGGCCAAGCCAGCCGGATCAGCGGTGTCAACCCCAGTGACGTCCAGATCCTGATGGTTTATATGGGTAGGTAATTGATAATCAATTATTTATACGCGAACCATGTGCTGGTGAGGCGCGCGAACCATGTGATAGCGGGGTTTCGGCGAGCGCCACTACAACCCATAGCGCGCGCTGATCTCCAGCATTCGTTCGATCGGCTTCCGCGCCGCCGTCATCAATTCCCGATCCATCAGCAACTCCGGCTGCTCATATTCCATACACAGATACAATTTCTCCAGCGTATTCAGTTTCATATGCGGACAATCATTACACGCGCAGTTGTTTGTCGGCGGCGCCGGAATGAATAGCTTGCCCGGCGACGCCAGCTGCATCTGGTGCAATATCCCTGCCTCTGTTGCCACGATGTACTCCTGCGCCGCATCCTTCCTCGTATAATTCAACAAGGCCGTGGTTGACCCTATATAGTCCGCCTGACGCAATATCGGTTCCTCACACTCCGGATGAGCGATCAGCTTTGCATTGGGGTGTCGCACCTTTAGCCGCGTGATCTTCTCCAGGCTAAAGATCTCATGCACCATACAAGCCCCGTTCCAGAGCAGCATGTCCCGACCGGTCTTTTTGATGAGATAAGCGCCGAGATTACGGTCCGGGGCGAAAATGATCTTTTGGGCCCGCGGGAGACTCTCTACGATCTTCTCCGCGTTCGATGAGGTACAGATAATATCGCTGAGCGCCTTGACCTCTGCCGAACAATTTATATAGGAGATTACGAGATGATCGGGGTGCTTCTCGCGAAAGGCCCTGAACAAATACCCCGGCGCGGAATCCGCCAGCGAACAACCCGCCTTCAGGTCAGGCAATACGACCTTCTTGCCCGGATTCAGGATCTTTGCCGTTTCAGCCATGAAGTGAACGCCGGCAAACACGATCAGGTCAGCTTTGGTCTTTTCCGCCTGCTGCGCCAGCCCGAGGCTGTCCCCGATATAGTCCGCCACATCCTGGATGTCCGCCTCCTGATAATAATGTGCCAGCACGATCGCATTTTTTTCCCGTTTCAAGCGTTCTATCTCCAGGAAAAGATCGAGCTCCGGCGAAACCGGGATGTCCAGGAAACCTTTTTCGGCGATGTTTATATCTGCCATAGTATTTAATAATAACTATTATATTTTTATAAAGAACTACTACTACTATTCGTGTGCATTCGTGGATAAGAATTTCCTACCTGCCTGCGAATCATCCAAAAGCGTTACTTATGCACCGTCATCCACAATCAACTAACAACCGTCCGCCCGCTTTTGATTAGCGTTTTCCCTGCTTTTCCACAGCGGTGGAAGATTTCGGGGTCCGGATAACTTCTTTTGACTTCTCTTCCTGCTCACTGTCAGCGACTGTGGAATAACTGCAGGTTTGTGCACGCTCTCCTGTCGACGTTCGGTGACGCCGAAAGTTACCATCCAACTACAACCAGGGTCCAAGGCGCCCCAACCCCCCCTTGTCCACGCGGTAACACCGTTTTCCACAATTTGTTCATAAGCAATTTTTGGCCTATTTTCGCCCTCCCAAATCTGAACTAATTCAGATTCGGAGACAATAGAGGTATACCATTTTATCCGAAAATACAACGGACAAGTAATATTATGTCAATTATTCAGTCAATTCGGGAAAGAGCAGCCTGGTTAGTTTTTGGTTTGATTGCCGTCAGTCTTATCGGCTTTCTTTTGATGGACGCCAGAAGGAGTAATTTTTTTGGCGGTGACCGCACCACCGTGATCGGGGTGGTGGATGGGCAGAAAATCCAGGCTGACGATTTCAACCAGCAGGTGAATAATATCGAAGAAAGATACAAGAAGCAGCAGCAGGGGGGATCGCTTTCCGATGAGATGCAGGAACAGATCCGCGAGAGCGTCTGGAGCCGCACCGTTCAGCAAAGTCTGCTTAGCAAGGATTATGCGGCACTCGGAATGGAAATAAGCGACAAGGAGGAAAGCGATATGCTTGCGGGTCAGAATGTGGTCCCCGAGATCAGACAAGCGTTTACTGACCGCAAGACGGGGATGTTCGATCCCCAGGCCGCCGCTGCCCAGATCAACCAGATCAGGTCGATCTATAAAGGCGGACCCAAGAAAGGCGCCAATGCCGATAACAGCCAGTACGAAATTGCGAAATCGTTCTGGGAAGACGAAGTACCTCAATTTCTCGAGCAGCGGCTGCAACAGAAATTCCTGACCTTGCTCGCCAATAGTGCCTATGTACCGAAGTGGATGGCGGAGAAAGAGAATGCCGACAACAGCCAGATCGCTTCTATCTCTTTTGTCAACACACCCTATTATACGGTCCCTGACAGCGCGGCAAAAGTTTCGGATGCCGAGATCATGGACTATGTCAATCAGCACGCGGACGAATTCAAACAGGAACAAAGTCGCAGCGTGGCTTATGTCACGTTCGATGCCAGCGCTACGAAGGACGATAGCGCGGCTGTGCGGAAACAACTGATCGACCTCTCCAAGGATTTTGCTGCCGCCAAGGACCCGGCTTCCTTCCTGAACCGCGTCGGCAGTGCGGTCGAGTACCCCGATACGACAGTGGCCAAATCCATGGCCAAGGTACCCTTTAAGGATTCGATCTTCGCCCTGCAGAAAGGGGGTCTTTTCGGACCCTATCTTGACGCCGGCAACTATACCGTCGCCAAGCTGATCGATGAACGTATGGTTCCGGACAGCGTGGAAGCCCGTCATATCCTGGTGGCGACGGTGGATCCCGAAACCCGCCAGCCGATAATGGACGACAGCGCCGGGAAAAAGAAGATCGACAGCATCCGCAACCTGATCGAGAAAGGTGGCCAGCGATTCGATAGCGTCGCCTTTCATTTGTCGGACGATAAATCCAGCGCGATAAAAGGCGGCAAGATGCCCTGGTTCGGGCCCAATCAGATGGTAAAGGACTTCCAGGATTTTGCCTTCGGCCATAAGGTTGGCGACAAGGGGGTCGTCAAAAGCCAGTTTGGCTGGCATTATATAGAGGTCCTCAACCAGAAAAATTTTGAGCCCGGCTACAAGGTGGCCTACCTGAGCCGGAAGATCGAACCCAGTCAGAATACGGATTTGGCTGCATCGGGCCTGGCAAGCCAGTTCGCTGGCGTAAGCCGTGACGCCCGGACCTTTCAGGACAACCTCCAGAAGCAGCATTTGCAGCGGCTGGTAGCCCCCGATATTGCTCCTTCAGCCATTACCATCCTCGGCCTCGGCGCGAGCCGCCAGCTCGTGCGCTGGGTCTACGATGCAGAATTGGGCGATGTTTCGCAGCCTTTCCCTGTCGGCGACAAATATGTGGTTGCCCTTCTGACCGAGATCAATAAGGCCGGCGTCATGTCGGCAAGCAAGGCGCGGGCCCGTGTAGAACCGATCCTGCGCAACCGCAAAAAGGCCGAAATCATTTCGAAGAAGCTGGGCAGCCCGGCTACGCTCGATGCGGCAGCCAGCAGCGGCAACCAGCCTATTATGCACGCCGATACCGTCAACTTCGTTTCGGGAATGATCCCCAACGCCGGCCGCGAATCAAAGGTCGTGGGCGCCGCCTTCGATAAAGGGCTGACCGGCAAACCAGCTTCCCCGCCCATTGCCGGAAATAGCGGAGTGTTCGTCATCCGGGTAGAGAAAGTCAGTGCGCTCTCCAATCCCAATGGGGATATCCTGCAACAACGATTTGCATTGGAACAGCAGCAGCGGCAGGATGGCTACAGGGTCATCCAACAAATGCAGCGGCTCGCGGACATCAGCGATAACCGCGGTAAATTTTTCTAAACCGAAGGGCCGGAAGGCCCTTTTCTTTTTATCGTATCTTTGCTCCGGAATGAGCGAAGACATTATCAATCGAGTAGCACAAAGCGGTCTGCTGACGCTTGACCTGGAAGACTTCTACCCCCGGGAAGAGATCGCCGTCTTTGATCTGAAACCGCTGCTTTTCCGGGAAATGATCCTGAAGGAAAAGGAATTTCGTGCCGGTCTCGGGGACATCGACTGGAGCCAGTATACCGGGAAGATCCTGGCCGTCACCTGCACCGCGGATGCGATCATCCCTGCCTGGGCCTACATGCTGGTGGGGGTCCATGGGCGGCCGTATGCCCGCGGCATCATCCTCGGCGACCGCCAGGCAGCTCTTCAGCAGACATTCCTCGCCAACCTGCAAAACATCGATCTGGAAACCTATACAGATAAACGAGTCATTGTCAAGGGTTGCGGTGACCTTGCGGTAGGGCCGTTTGCCTACCTGGAAATAACGCGGCTCCTTCAGCCGGTTGTGAAGAGCATCCTATATGGAGAGGCTTGCAGCAATGTCCCGGTGTACAAGAAGAAATAACTTCGGGGTCCGGGCCGGTCAGGCGCCATGTGAACCCATGATGATGGACCCTACAGTAAAATAAATAATAAGCCCGGTGACGTCTACAAGCGTCGCCACGAATGGCGCCGAAGAGGCGGCGGGATCGGCGCCGAGCTTTTTCAGGACCAACGGCAGCATGGCGCCCGCAAAGGTGCCCCACATCACGATCCCGATAAGCGCGAAGAAAACAACAAATCCCACCTTTATCCAATGCACCCCATAGCTGTATATATGTAGCTCCTGCCAGATCGTTATCCGTAAAAATCCAACCGTCCCGAGAATGATCCCAAGGGTAAGCCCGGACAGGACCTCCCGCCGCATCACCCGCCACCAGTCTCTGAAACGAATTTCGCCGACGGCCATCGCGCGGATAATGATCGAAGAGGCCTGGCTGCCCGAATTGCCGCCGCTCGAAATGACGAGCGGAATGAAAAGCGAAAGAACCAGCCATTTATCCAGCTCCCCCTCAAACCCCTGCATTGCCGTGGCCGTCAGCATTTCTCCCAGGAACAGGATGATCAGCCAGCCAGCCCGTTTGCGAACAAGCCGCTTGAAAGAAATGGTTGTATAAGGTTCGTCCAACGCTTCGGAACCCCCGATCTTTTGAATTTCGCGCGTGCCTTCCTCTTCGGCTAGTCTCAGCACATCGTCCAACGTTACGATCCCCAGCAGGACCCCGGTGTCATCGGTGACCGGCAGCGCGTACCGGCTGTTGTTCCGGAAGATATTGATCACCGCCTTTTGCGAGTCGTTCACATTCAGGGCCAGGAACTGATAGTCCATGATCTGCGCCACCGATGTCGACGGATCCACCACCAGGAAGTCCTTTATATTGATGTCGTCGATCAGGACGCCGTTCTCATCCACCACGAAAAGCCAGTTTAACGTCTCCGTCGCCTGCCCCCGCTGCCGGATAACCGCCAGCACGTCCCGGCAGGTTTGTTCCTTCGTGATCTCGAGAAAATCGGGTGTCATCAGCCGGCCGACCGAACCTTCTTTAAATCCCAGCAGCTCCAGCGTCTCGGTCCGGACCTCCGGCGTCAGAACCTTCAAGAGCTCCTTGACATGGCTCTTCGGCAGCTCTTCCAGAAAAGCCGTCCGGTCATCGGGCTGCAGGGCATTAAGAAGCTCCGCCGCTTTCTCCTCCGGCAATGACTTAATGACTTCTTCCTGCTGTTCATTCTGCAAAAGCTTGAAGGCCTTCGCCGCGTGATTGGGATCAAGTGCCTGGAACAGCTTCCCGGCCCATTTGGCATTGCGGTTGGCAAATTCCGCGATACCCTGCGGGGTTACCTTGTTCAGCTTGACAAACTCCGTGATCTTGTTGTGCTGGAGCAGGTTTTTGATGTCATTCATTTTGAGCATAGCCCAAAAGTAAGTAACCGCGCTCTTTCGGCGAGAAAGTCCACAAGTTATTTTAATGTTATATGTAAAGGGAGATCCCCCTCTGGGCCGGGCGGCCCTCAGGGCGAAAGCAGCCCATCCGTCCTATGCACGACGATATTGGAGCCCGAGATGAGATTGCCGCTCAGCCAATTCACCGGAACGCTATTTCCACTGGCCGAATACTGAAGCACACCATTGTTTTGGCCGACCGTCACGGCATTTCCAAGCACATCGAAGACCGGGCCGGGAATCGGGAACGAGTTGGTGAGATAGAATCCCTTGATGATCTGGCCCTGCACCAGTGCGATGAGGGTATTGATATTCGCCGAATCGATCGCGCCAAGACTGTCATACCCGGCATTGATAAAAGCTGAGTTGACCGGGGCCAGGATCGTATAACTTCCGGTTAACAGCGTTGAATCATAGAGGTTAGTGATCGCCATGGCGGCGGCAAAAAAGGTCAATGTGCTGTCGGACTGCAATAACGTGGGAAGCGAATCGGCTGCTGTGGGGACCAGCGAAGTCAGGTAATAGACCGATGCTTTTCCAACTGGGATTGGCGTGCTGACCGCGGTCGCGGAGGCGTTCAGCAGCAGTAACCCCGACGTGGAATCCTTCTCGATATACAACGGCGTTCCCAATTCGGTCGGAAAGGCGGTATACCCGCTGTCGGGGTTGATCGTGGGCGACAAAACATAATCGTACCGCAGCATCTGGTCCAGGATATAGGCACTGGTGGAATCGATCACGGCGGGAGTATATCCGGCCTGCTCCAGGACGGCGTTGGTGGGGAGCAGCAAGCTGGCGGTTGTATCCTTTAGCAACCCGACATCATTGGCGTCGATCAGCATTTCGTGGAATAACGTCAGACTGGTATCCGAGTTGACCAGCGTTTGGAGGGGTGTGATGGGGATCGGTTTGGCGGGCGGTGCTTTCTTACACGAAAGGAACCCGAGGAGGAGCAACAATATCCAAACGCGTTTTTGCATAACTACAATTTCTCGTAAAGCGCCCTCAGCCGGTCACGGGTCATGATCTTCTCCCAGTCCTTTCCAAGCGCATTCTCCCACAACGGCTTCATGACTAAAGAAACGTCAATCATGGCGTTGAATTGTTCATCCGTCAGCCCTTTTGTGATGTGTTGCGGGATATCTATCCGGTTCTTTTCCACCATCTTCTTGAATTCTGTCACCCCTTCCGGATAGAACTCCTCCAGCTTGTCAAAAACGATACAATTCCCGATCCCGTGTTTGGTCCCCAGGAGATAAGAAAGCCCATAACTGACCGCATGCGCCACTCCGACCTGGGAATAGGCGATGCTCATCCCCCCGGCGTAGGAAGCCATCATCAATTTGTCGTCGCTATCGGCATCCCAGCCCTGCTTTTTAACAAAGACCTCCTGGCAAAGCTGCAACGCCTTCTCGCCGTAGGATTTGCTGAACTCATTCAGATAGGTACCCTGCAAACTTTCGATACAATGAATATAACAGTCCATTCCGGTATAGAACCGCTGATTGACCGGCGCGTCAGCCGTCAGCGCCGGGTCCAGCACGATCTGATCGAACGGCGTAAAGTCCGAGTTCATCCCCAGCTTTTTGGTCGGCCCGGTCAGCACGGTGGTCCTTGAGACCTCTGCCCCCGTCCCGCTTAGGGTCGGGATGCCTACTTTGTAAACCCCGGGCTGCTTCACCAGATCCCAGCCCTGATAGTCCGCCGACGAGCCGGGGTTGGTCATCATCAGCGAAACCGCCTTGGCCAGATCCATCGCCGATCCGCCGCCGATACCGATGATCCCGCTGACTTTTCCGAATTCCTGTTTCAGATCATCGGCCAGCTTATCCACATACGAAGTCTTCGGCTCATAGGTCACATCGACGAAAATGATCTTATCCTTTGCCCGCAGCGGGATCCGCCCCGCCAAAGGCTTATTTTGAAAATAATGATCCACGAGGAAGACCATCGGGGCGTCTCCGTGCTGCCCACCCCCTTGCCGCCGGGGAGTTAGAATTTCATCCAGCTGATTGAAACTGCCGCGGCCATAGATGACATAGCCGACCATTTTGAAGTTCCGGAACGCCATTTCGAGTTGATTTGAGCAGCAAATTTACGGTAAATTCGCGACCAACGCTGCCGCCCCGAAAACACCTGCGCTATCTCCCAGAGATGGTTTTAGCAGCGGAACCTCCACGCGATTGTTAAAAATAAACCTCCCCAGCTCGTTCAATCCCAGCGTATACAGCGCATCTATATTGCCGACACCACCTCCCACCACGATGACCTCCGGATCGAGCAGGTTTGTGACGACAGAGATTCCCTTTCCGAAGAAGTGACAGAGGCGTTCGATCGTCGCCGTGGCAGCGGCGTCCGATCTTGCGGTGTCCCGCGCTACGATCTCCTTTAGCGGAAGGGAATGCCCGGTCAGCCCCCGATAATACCGTTCGGTTGCAGGCCCGGAGATGACCGTCTCCACACAGCCGGTCTTTCCGCAATAACAGGGTCCGCCTGACTCATCCAGGAAATTATGGCCCCATTCGCCGCCGATCCCATGACGCCCGCTCCAGATCTTACCGTCTATGACGATCCCCCCGCCGACACCTGTCCCCAGGATGATGCCGAATACTGTCCGCGCACCGGGAATTTCGCTGCTGACAATTCCCCAATGTGTCTCCGCCAGCGCAAAACAATTGGCGTCATTGGCCAGAAGGACGGGGATGCCGAGCCGGGCCGCCAGGTCATCCTCCAGTGGCTTGCCGTTCAGGACGACGGTATTGCAATTTTTCATCACCCGGAGAGTTGGGTCCAGGACGCCCGGGGTTCCAAATCCGATCGCGCGTGGCTTCAGGCCCGAGCGCTGCTCCATTTCCCCGATGAGGCAAGCGATCCGGTCGAGAATATGATCATATCCTTTGGATGATTCGGTATCGAGGCGGGTGCGAACAATGGGGCGGGGATGGTGGATGGATTCCAGGATCGTGCCCTCCATCTTGGTCCCGCCAAGATCGATTCCCCATAATGGTTGGTTCATCCTTAAAAATAGGGATTACCTATTTTAGCAAATTCACGGACCGGCGGGAATTTTGCGGGAAGGCGCCGGCGCCTACAGCAACCTCGCGGCCCGCTCCAGGTCTTCCGGGGTATCGATTTCCACGCCCATATAATTCGTGATCGCCATCCGGATCGGAATGCCGTTCTCCAGGTAACGAAGACATTCGATCCTTTCAACGGCTTCGAGCGGGCTGACCGGCCAGCTGGTGAACTGTAACAGCGCCTGTTTACGAAACGCGTAAACCCCGATATGTTCGTAATAAACCGGGGCGGCTGCCGGGTCCCGCGGGTATGGGATGACGCTCCGGCTAAAGAAGAGTGCATTATTGTTCTTGTCCATCGCCACTTTCACATAATTCGGGTCGTCGATGAACCTTTGTTCCTTTAACACCTGCACCAGCGAACCAACCTGGATCTGGCCGCCATCCGCACCCCGGAACAACGCCAGCAGGATTTCCAGCGGCTCCCGCCGCACGAACGGTTCGTCCCCCTGTACGTTGACCACGATGTCTACGTCCATATCCGCGGCGGCTTCGGCGATCCGGTCGCTGCCGCTCTCATGCGGGCGTCTGCTCATCACCGCGGCGCCGCCGTTATCTACGACCTCCCGGTAGATCAGTTCGCTGTCCGTCACGACGACCACCTGGTCGAATAATCCCGTAGCGACCGTATTGTCGTAGGTATGGCGGATCACGGTCTTTTTTCCCAATACCTGCATCAGCTTGGCGGGGAAGCGCGTAGCCGCATATCGGGCGGGGATCATGGCGACGGTTTTCATTCGTTGCTTCACTCCAATTTTGCCCGAAAATAAGTATATTTAATTTGCTAACGTCCTGCCTGCCTTCACTCTTTTGCCCAAACAGCATATGCAAACCAGCGAATTATTAAACAACTACGATGTAGATCCGCGCACGTGGGACGAAATGTACTCCCTGAGCGCTGTTCGCCAACAGTACGCAGGCGTGGTCGGCTTTCTCCAGCAGATGAGCATCGAAGAACTCAACCGAAAGGAAGAGCTGGCGAAACGGCTGTTCATGAGCCAGGGGATCACTTTTACCGTGTACAGCAGCGGTGAAGGGATCGAGAAGATCTTTCCTTTCGATATTATTCCCCGGATCATCACGGCCGGCGAATGGACCTATATCGAAGAAGGGATCCGGCAGCGGCTGAATGCTCTTAACCTTTTTCTGAAGGATGTCTACAACAGCCAGTTCATCCTGAAGGATGGCATCGTTCCCTACGAGATGGTCTACAGCTGCCCCCATTTCCTCCGGGAAATGCATGGGTTTCCCGTCCCCTATGACATTTATGTCCATATCGCCGGGATCGACCTGATCCGGGATTCCGACGGCACCTTCTATATACTGGAAGATAACCTCCGGACACCCAGCGGCGTCAGCTATATGCTGGAGAACCGCGAGATCACCAAACGGATCTTCCCGGACCTGATCCCCAGGAACAATGTCCGGACCGTCACCGAATATCCGGCTATCCTGCACCGCAATCTCGCGAGCCTTTCCCCGCGTCAGACCTCCCAGCCGACGATCGTTTTGTTGACCCCGGGCATCTATAACTCCGCCTATTTCGAGCACACGACTTTGGCCCGGCTGATGGGGGTGGAATTGGTAGAGGGTCGCGACCTGGTCATCGACAATCACCGGGTTTATATGAAGACGACCGCCGGCCGGCAACAGGTTGACGTTATTTACCGGCGCGTGGACGATCATTTCCTGGACCCCCTCGTCTTTCAACCCGATAGCATGCTGGGTGTCGCCGGCATCATGAGCGCTTACCGTAAAGGCAATGTCGCCATTGTCAACGCCGTAGGCAACGGGGTCGCCGATGATAAAGCCATCTATGCCTACGTGCCGGCCATGATCCGCTACTATCTCAACGAAGAGCCGATCCTGAAAAATGTCCCGACCTATCAGTTGGGCAACCCCGAAGAACGGCAATATGTTTTTTCCAATATGAACCAGATGGTAGTAAAAAGGACGAACGAGAGCGGAGGCTATGGCATGTTGATGGGGAATAGCGCCGGCGATGAAGAGATCCAGCGCTACCAACAGGAGATACTAAAGGACCCCCGCCAGTTTATCGCTCAGCCAATCATCAGCCTGTCGTCCGCCCCCTGCTATCTGAATGGCCGGCTGGCGCCCCGGCGGGTCGACCTACGGCCATACGCGCTTTGCGGCCCCGAAGGCATCCAGATCGTTCCCGGCGGCCTGACCCGGGTCGCTTTGCGGGAAGGGTCGCTGGTCGTCAATTCCTCCCAGGGTGGGGGAAGTAAGGATACCTGGGTACTTTCGAATTAACCTCAAATCCCGACATAAAAATGCTGAGCCGAGTAGCCGACAGTTTATATTGGATGAGCCGCTATATGGAACGAACCGACGGAATCCTGCGGATGTTGCGGATCAACTATGCGTCTTCCCAGGATGACCTGCAGAACTTTTCGTGGAAACCCGTACTCTCCATCTTCACCTATCTCGACAAGGAGCGTGCCATCGCCATCTCACATCAATCCCGGGCCGTTTTGCAATATATGGTCACCGATAAGGACAACAGAAACTCCGTTTTGAATATCGTTACGCTTGCCCGGGAGAACGCCCGCAGCGTTCAGGACCATATCACAAAGGAGCTCTGGCAATGCCTGAATGATTTTTATCATACCATCCGCGACGAACAGGTGGTCCGTGGTCTCTACGCCGACGACCCCATCAGCACGCTTGATGTCCTGGTCCGCCAGGGCCTGCTGTATTACGGTATCACGGATATCACGATGGCCAGGGGAGAAGGCTATGCCTTTCTAAACATCGGCAAGTTCATCGAACGGGGCGTTCAATCGGCGGATATCCTTGACGTTCGTTTCAGTGATCTCCAGTTGGATCTCGTCCGGACCGATCCCTCTTACTGGAAATACCTGCTGCTTTCCATCTCGGGATTCGAATACTATCTCAAGACCTACCGCAGCGGCTTTGACGCCCGCAACGTGGTGGAACAGATCGTTCTGAGCGCCAATTTCCCCCGCTCCATCCTCTATTCGATCAGCCGGCTTCAGCTCCATTTCCAGCGGCTCAAGGGCGACGGGAATCGTGAAGCCTTTCAGCGCATCGACTTCATGATCGGGAAGATCTATAGCAAGGTGCGTTACAGCACTGTCGACTCGATCCTCCAGCAAGGTCTCCACGCCTACCTGATCAGTATAAAAGAAGATCTTTACGAAGTAGGAATTGCCCTCAATCAATATTATTTTGCGTATTCATAACTAAGGAAAAAAATGCCCCGTTTCAGCATTCATCATATCACTAAGTACACGTATGAAGGTCCGGTCAGTGACAGCGCCAATCAGATCATCCTTTATCCGATCAAAGACGAGTACCAGGATGTCCTGAGGCAGGATCTGTCCATCACCGGCCATCCGCCCGTAGAGATTTATATGGACTATTACGGGAATGAAGTGGGTTCCTTCACGCATGCCGAACCTCACCAGTCGCTGGTCATCGACTCCCGGATCGAAGTGATCACCCGCCCGCGGCCGCCGATAAGCGATGCGGCCGACCGGGAAGAGCAATGGAGCTGGCTGGAACAGGCAAGATGGAAAATGCCTTTTGTCGACTTCCTTCAGCAGGAGCCTTTTGCTTACCTGCCGGAAGTGCTCAATACCCTTGGAAATATCCAATCCCTGACGCCGCTGGAAGCCGCCCGGCAGCTGCGGACGTATATTTTTGAGCAGTTCAAGTATATCAAAGGGATCACCACTGTCGAAACCACCCTCGACGAGGTCTGGAAATTGAAGGCCGGGGTTTGCCAGGATTTTGCCCATATCCTCCTGGTCTTCTTACGCCAGATCCGCATCCCCGCCCGTTATGTCAGCGGCTATATCTGCCCCAACCAAAACGGGATGCGCGGCGAAGGCGCCACCCACGCCTGGATCGAGGCCTATATCCCCAATAATGGCTGGGTAGGTTTGGACCCGACCAACAATTGCGAAGCGGATGATCTCCACGTACGGCTCGCCGTCGGACGCAATTTCTCCGATTGCTCTCCTGTCAAAGGGACCTATAAGGGCGCGGCCGGTCAACAGTTGGAAGTAGGCGTTTCTGTTTCTTATGAAGGCGGCCGGCGCAGCGAAGCCCCGGATATGACATTGGCGCCGCAGCCTACCGCGAACGGAACGGAAAATAATTCGTATCGCCGGTATCTCGAAATGATGCAGCAGCAGCAGCAATAAGACGGATCCCCGCGGTCGGGCTCAATCCGAAGCCACTTGTTGGATATTTTTTCAAAACTTTATTAGATTCTTTTTTATTTTTGTTGCGTTCCGCGATTCAACCATTCTCCACTACTTGTTCTCATTGTCGTCTGCGCAAATTTGCGCCAAATCGGAGCGATTTCTCATAACATAATTAAATATGGTTATGCCTAACGCAAAGCAAGTAATAGAAGTAAAGGGCACCCCGATATTAATCATTCAGGTCAATCAAACTGACTATATTTCGCTGACTAATATCGCCAGGTACAAGAACCCTTCGGAACCAAAAGATATTGTGAAAAACTGCATAATTCCGGCTTTAAAGGGGTCGAATTCGACGCCTTTATCCGGGAAGCCGGGACCAAAACCCTGGCAAACAAGGCAATATCCGGGACGAGGCCTCCTTGGAACAGCTGGTCGTCTTGACGAATCTGGAAAGCAAATGAAATCACTTCTTTCCAGCCCCACTATTAAAAAGTTTTCGAAGTAGTCTCCGCCCTCACCCCTCCGGTTCCGCCAATATTTCCAACGCCCGGTCAACCTCCGGCGCGGCCACCATCAGCTTAATGCCGCCGAGCGCCGGACTCAACAGCGGATCGATCGTAATCGTAATTTCATCCTTTAAATGACAATTGATACCGGCGTCGCGGAGCCTGGCAAGGACGATATGCGCGTAGATATAGTTGTCAAACGCCCTCAATTCGACAAATTCCAAACCTCTTTTGTCTTTCATTTCCTAGCTGTTGAGCATCAGCGGCATCACCAGCATCAGCACTTCCTCATTCTCATCCTCATCCATAGGCTTGATGATCCCCGCCTTGGTAGGGGTAGACAGCTCCATCCGCACCTCATCGGAATCCGCGGAAGCCAGCATTTCGATCAGGAACCGCGCGTTAAAGGCGATCGCAAGATCCTCGCCGTCATACTGGCATTTCATCCGCTCGTTCCCTTCGAAGGAGAAGTCGACATCCTGTGCCGTCAGCTGCAATTCGCTGCCATGAATATTCAGCACCACCTGGTTGGTGCTCTTATTACTGAAGATACTAACGCGACGTAACGCCCCCTGGAAATCGTTCCGGCTGACCGTCAGCTTGTAAGGGTTGTCGGCCGGGATCACCACCTTGTAGTCGGGGAACCGGGCGTCGATCAGGCGGCAGCTCATTTGGGTCGTTCCATGATTGACAAATAGGTGATTGCTGTTATAACTGATGGTGATCTCGTCCTCATTGGCCGGAAGCGCCGATTTCAGCAGATTCAACGGTTTTTTCGGGACGATCAGGGAATCGCTTTTCGGGCAGCTCACATCCTTCCGCTTGTACCGGACCAGCCGGTGCGCGTCCGTGGCTACGAATTGCAGCCCCTTTTTGTCCATCTCGAAAAAGACGCCGGTCATGGCCGGCCGCAGATCGTCATTGCTGACCGCAAATAGCGTCTTGTTGATCGCCGTAACCAGTGCGATGGAACTGGTCGTGAACGTTGTCGTCTCATCCGCCGCCGGCTCCTTGGGGAAATTATCCGGATTCTCACCCATCACCTTGTACTTTCCATTGTCACTGGTCAGTTCGACTGCGAAATGCTTATCGATATTGAAGGTCAGCGGCTGGTCCGGAATATTCTTCAGCGAGTCCATCAGGATCTTGGCCGGGATACAAACCTTGCCCGTATCCTTGGCCTCTATTTCCATATGTACCTTCATGACCGTCTCCAGATCGGTGGCCACAACCGTAAGCTTATTTTTTTCCACCTCAAACAGAAAGTCTTCCAGGATTGGCAGGACGGTATTCGCATTGATCACACCACTAATCTGTTGCAGTTGTTTCAATAATGCCGAAGAGGAAACGATAAACTTCATGGAGGTTGTCTTTGGTGGCGAAACTACTGATTTTTGTGTAATAGCCAAGCTTTTAGGAAAGGGGGCCGTAAATTTACGTTTATCAATACATTATCTTCAAAACGGTTCTTGTCGTATCTTTCACCCATGTCCACGCTCACCGTCACCACCATCCAAGCCGACCTCCAATGGGAAGACAAACCCGCCAATCTCCGGCGGCTGGAAGAGCGGATCGACGGCATCGGCACCCCTACCGAACTGGTCATTCTGCCCGAAATGTTCCCTACCGCCTTCAGCATGCGGCCCGAAGCATTTGCGGAACGAATGGACGGCCCGACCCTCACCTGGATGCGGTCTGTCGCCGCCCGCAAGAAGATCATTCTCACGGGAAGCGTTATTATAGAGGAAGACGGCTGCTATTTTAACCGGCTCATCTGGATGTTGCCCACGGGACAGTTTGGTTGCTATGACAAACGCCATCGCTTTGCGTATGCGGGCGAAGATGCGCACTATACCGCGGGTCAGAAACGCCTGGTTGCGTCCGTCAAAGGGTGGAGGGTGCTGTTGCTTGTTTGTTATGATCTTCGTTTTCCCGTGTGGAGCCGGCAGCAGCCTCCTCCACCCGCCGACGTCCCGGCGCAGGCGGCCCTCGAATACGATCTGATCGTCTGTGTCGCCAACTGGCCCGAACGCCGGTCCCATGCCTGGAAAACCTTATTGCAGGCCCGGGCCATCGAAAACCAATCCTATGTCGTTGGTGTCAATCGGGTGGGGGATGACGGCAACGGGATCGCTCATTCCGGTGACAGTATGATCATCGACCCTCTCGGCGAGATCCTTTATCACGCGGCACCAACCGAAGAGGTTTTTACGCTTACGCTGACAAAAGAACGTCTCGAGACCGTCCGGGAGCGATTCCCTTTCTGGCGTGACTCCGACCATTTCTATATAGAACCCTAAAACTTCTCTCTACCCATGTCGACCGCTTTCATCGCCCGCGAGATCTTCACCGGCCAGGACATTCAAACCGGCAAAGCCGTCCTGACCCGGGAAGGCAGGATCGTTGATATCGTACCAGTCGCCGACATCCCTTCCAATTATCGCACCCGGGAACTCGCCGGCTATTTGCTGGCGCCTGCCTTCATCGATCTGCAGATCTATGGCGGCAACGGCCTGTTGTTCTCCGCGGAGCTCTCCACCGCCGCGCTCGAAGCTACGTATGAATATTGCCTGGAAGGCGGCTGCACCCAGTTCATGATCACCCTGGCCACCAACTCCATCGACAAATTCCTTCGCGGCCTCGAAGTCGCCCGGGAATACCGGGTGGGCGGCGGAAAGGGTTTATTGGGCGTCCACCTCGAAGGGCCTTATATCAACCCCGCCAAACGCGGCGCCCACCTCGAGAAATTCATCAAGACCCCAACCCCCGAAGAGATCAGCCTCCTCCTTCATAAGGGGAAAGACATCTTCCGCATGATGACCCTCGCACCCGAACGTTGTGACCGCGCCTGCATCGAGCAGCTCATCAGCAACGGGATCATCGTCTCCGCCGGCCATAGCAACGCGACATATGAAGAGGCCTCCGCCGGATTCTATCAGGGGATCCCCGCAGCAACCCACCTCTTCAACGCCATGTCGCCGCTCCAGGGCCGTCAGCCCGGGATGGTCGGCGCCATCTATGATAACAATGACGTCCGCGCCAGCGTCGTCTGCGACGGGGTCCATGTCGATTTTGCGGCCGTCCGCATCAGTAAGAAGATCATGGGTGACCGTCTTTTCTTCATCACGGATGCCGTGACCGAAGTCCAATACGGCGAATACTGTCATCTCTTCAAGGGAGACCGCTATACGCTCCCGGACGGCACCCTTTCCGGCTCCTCGCTTACCATGCTCCGGGCCGTCCGCAACGGCGTGGAAAATGCCGGCATTCCCCTGCCGGAGGCGCTCCGGATGGCGTCAACCTATCCCGCGGCGGTCCTTGGCGAACAGGACAGGCGCGGCTGCATCCGCCCGGGCGCCCACGCCGACCTCGTGCTGCTGGACGAACAGCTCAATCTCGTTCAGGTGATTGTTGAGGGGGAGTAGGATGGGTGATCGTGGATGGGGAATAGTAGTTTCCATCTAATCATTCCTGCGCTTTGTCTTATTCGGAGCAAAAACCCCCGCCGGCGTTTCACTTTTAGCCTTATCGGGCGTTAATATCGTATTACCGTACTATGGAAAACTCAATTAGCTTTTCAAGCGCTTACCCCCTGAACATCCTGATCGCCGAGCCTTTTCAGGATTCCCGTTCCTCCGCACAGGATATCCTGATCCAATTGGGATACCGCCCCGAGCTGGCGACAACCAGCGGGGAAATGCTGAACATGACCAGCCAAAAGTTTTATGATGTGGTATTGATGGACATTCGGATGCCCGAAGCGGAAGGTGTTGTCGCCTCCTGTATGACCGATTACGATGGTCGACGGCCGATCTTTATCGCCATGACGACGAGCGGCCGGAACAATTTCAAGGAAATTCACCTCAGCGAAGGAATGGATCACTCGATCGACAAACCCGTGGATCGTGACGAACTGACCCTTCAGCTCAAGGCTTGTTCGGTCCTGACGGGAAACCGCCGGATCCGGGCGGCGAGTTAGAGAAACCGCGGCTAACGACCGCGTCGACCAACGCGCCCACGACCGCGTCGACCTGCGTCGCCGGCTAACGCGGAGACCCGCTGTCCACCGACTTCAGCCGGATCAATTCCTTTACTTTGGCGGTCTTGAAGTCAAGACCCTTCGTAAGCGCCTCCACGCTGGGCAATGCCGGGACATCCGGTAAGATACCGCGGCCATCCTTAACGCGTCCGCGGTCCACCACCAACCGATAGCGCGGGAGACGGAAGCGCACACCCGTCACCGGTAGCGTAACGTCCGGGATCATCCAGGCCGAATTTCCGTAATAGCCACCCCCTGTCTCTTCCCCGACCAACGTGATATTGGATTGTCCTTTAAGCGCACCGACAAATAAACACGTAGCGGAAAAGGAATACCCACCGGTCAGGATATAGACCGACCCGTCGAAATGGTCCTTCTGAATGGGCGAATAATAGTGGTCCTCAAAATGGCCGTAATGATAGAGTCCGTCCGAATGCCGCCTGCTGGTGAATACGGTCAGGATGTCATAGATCACTCCGTGCTGGATATACCGGTCATATTTGCTGTGCCACCGGACCGTGTAGAGCGAATCCGCGAACTTAAACCGCCGGTTGACCAGGTATCGGGTAAGCATCGTCGAGATCTCCGCGTTCCCGCCCCCATTGGTCCGGACATCGATCACGAGGTTCTTCACCTGTTTCTCCCTGAGCGTTTGGAAGGTTGCCCGGAAGAAGCGCTTGAGATGATAACCGCCTTCGAAGGTATTGAGGGTCAGGAAGGCCGAGTGACTGGCGCTGTCCAGCTGCAAATTGCGCGTGAACAGCAGCTCCCGCGTCTTCCGGATCCGATATTGGGGCGGCCTCATCCGACGCCGCTGACCGGGCCTTGGTTGCTCCGTACCCGGCATCAGCTCGCGCCCCAGGCTTCTGCGCAGCGTGTCGGCGAGGGGATCATAGATCGGGATATACGTCTCCCGGACATTGCCCGCCGTATCCCGATAGCGGATGTCATAGGCGGAATCATACCCGAAAATATCCTTATACCAGGAGGAAAAATGGAGCCCCGAGCTCAGGTACTGGTATTTCCCCGTCAGGTTATACCCGTCGGTAACGATATATGGAAAGATCGTGTCGGTCAGCTCGCGGGCCGTCCTGCCATTGATACTGTAGATCAGCGTACCCCGCTTCAGGACTGAGTCATGCCGGTTAAGATTGGCAGCGACCACCATCGTGTCGTCCCACCATTTCAGCGTAAGCGGAAACTGCCGGAGCCGCGCCGTATCCAGGTAGCGGGAATAGGCTTTGGACGCAGCGATGGAAGTATGACCGCAACGGACGCGCGCGATGACATAACTGAGGACTCTTCTGAACTGGGGTTCCGTCATTGAATCCTTCAACGCCGCATACCCCGCATCGAAATAGTCATTCATGCTGTCACGGGTAGTGTACCAGTATAGACTCGGATGCCAGGCTTCCAGCGTGCCGCGGAATACCCGGTAATCCTTTTGGAGCTCCTCCGGCGAATACTTGCGGTCAGGGCTAAACCCCTTGTTCGATACTCCGCAGGAGACAAGGATGACAGAAAAGAGTAATATGAGAAGAGAACCGAGTTTATTCATAGTTATTTGGAAGCAAAGGCATTCCACCCCTGCGCCGTGATATCAAACGTATTGCCACCCCTGGTAATTATCTTTTTTCCATTTTCGGGTTCGGTCATATAGCCGATCACGCTTATCTGCTCGTTGACCACCAGCTTATCGTAGTCCTCCGGAGCGATCGTGAACAGGAGCTCATAGTCCTCCCCGCCGCTGAGCGCACAGGCGGTAGGGTCCAGCTCGAACTTGAAGGCTGCATTCCGGGTCTCCTCCGCGATCGGGATCTTCTCCTCATACAGCACGCACCCCAGATTGCTTTGGCGGCAGATATGCAGGATCTCCGAACTGAGCCCGTCACTGATATCCATCATCGCAGTCGGCATAAGACCGGCCTGCTGAAAGAACTCGATGATATCTTTTCGGGCTTCCGGCTTCAGCAGCCGGCCGATCACATATTTTTCCCCTTCCAGATCGGCCTTCACATCCGGAGATTCGAGAAAGATCTTTTTTTCCCGCTCCAGCAGGATCAGCCCGATATAGGCGGCGCCAAGATCACCCGTACAGCAAAGGAGGTCGCCCTTCCGGGCCGTACTGCGGCGCACGTATCGATCGGGGGCAACTTCCCCGATCGCCGTGACGGAAATAATAAATCCCTTTTTCGATGACACCGTATCACCGCCGACAAGGTCCACACCATAGGCATCGCAAGCGGCGTAAACCCCTTCGTAGAACTCATCCAGCGCTTCTACGCTGAACCGGTTGCTCACGCCCAGCCCCATCGTGATCTGGGTGGGCGCCGCATTCATGGCATAGATATCGCTCAGATTCACGATCACCGACTTGTATCCCAAATGCTGCAGCGGGGTATAGATCAGGTCGAAATGTACCCCCTCGATCAGGAGATCGGTGCTGACCACTGTTTGGCGGCCGAAATGATCGATTATGGCGGCGTCATCACCAACACCAAGCAGCGTCGACGCATTTTTTATTTCGATATTCGCTGTCAGCCGGTCGATCAATCCGAATTCCCCAAGCGACGATATTTCGGTTCTGGGTTCACTCATACCAGTGTTCATTTATACGATACGATTCGATCGCAGTTCGGGATGCCGGTCATTCACCACCAGCACAAGCTCATCATGGATCTGGCCATTCGTGGCGATGATATGCGGCTGATACGCCGAATAGGGACCGCCGGTGAAGTCTGAGACCCTGCCTCCCGCTTCCTCAACGATCAGAAACCCCGCCGCGCTGTCCCACGCATTCAGCTTATGTTCATAAAACCCGTCAAAACGTCCCGCCGCCACCCAGCAAAGGTCCATCGCCGCCGATCCTAGCCGCCGGACCGGCACCCCCGCGCGGATCAGCCGGGAGAATACCTCCAGCGGACCGTTTGGCTGGTCCAGGTAGGTGTAAGGGAAACCCGTGACCAGACAGGATTTCGACACAGAACGCTCTCCGCTGACCACAATCTTCTTATCGTTCAGGGTGGCTCCGTACCCGCGCTGCGCGAAATAAAACTCATTCAGGAACGGATTGTAGACCGTGCCCATGATCATCTCCCCCTCCTGCTCGATCCCGATCGAAACGCAGCAGATCGGGAGACCATGGGCGAAATTGACCGTTCCGTCGATCGGATCGATGATCCACTTAAAGCTCGAGTCCATGACGACTTCGCCCGATTCTTCACTCAGAAGGTAATGATCGGGAAAATCGTGCCGAATGACCTCGAAAATGGCTTTTTCTGAAGCATGATCTGCTTCTGTGACCAGGTTATTTACGCCTTCCTTGTTGGAGATCGAAAACTCTCCCTGAAAAAACCGTTGCATAACCGCTGCTCCTGCTTCTGCCGCCCTGATGAGTGTTGATTTTAGCATGGCGCAAAAGTACGCAGCTTCTTCAACTCCTCTAGATATTCGTTGAGCACTTCATTGTTCAGCGTGTAAGAGAAGTTCCGGCCTTCCTTTTCACCCTGGATGAGCCCGGATTCCAGGAGGATCTTGACGTGATGGGAGATCGATGGCTGTGCGAGGTCGATGACGCCCTGCAATGCGGAGCATTCGCCGCAGCCGCCTTTGCCCGCGAGATAATGGAGAATTTGGAGCCGGTGGATGTCGCCCAGAGCTTTCGATACTTTTTCGAGCTGTTTGAAGGAAAGAGACAAGGAAAGAGACATGGTGGGGTTAGTTTTCCCGGCGGGCACCGCCCGCCGTAAAGATTGACAAATGCAAATATATCAATTTTTCCCCATGTCCCAAAAAAGTTGTAATTCGCGGGTCAATTTTTCCATGGATATCTCCGTCATTATCGTCAATTACCGGGTTCCCTACTTTCTGGAGCTTTGTCTCCACTCGGTCAGAAAAGCGCTCGAAGGTTTGGACGCTGAGATTATCGTCGTGGATAACCATTCGGGTGACGGCGGCGTAGATTGGCTGCGCCCGCTGTTTCCTGAGGTAAATTGGATCGTAAACGCCGAAAATGAGGGATTTTCGCGCGCCAATAACCGCGCGCTGGGTGCGGCGACCGGCGATCATCTTCTCTTTCTCAACCCCGATACCATCGTTCCGGAGAATTTCGCTCGCAAATGTCTCGGGTTCATGCGCCCCCACGTTGGTGGTCTGGGTGTCCGGATGGTCGACGGCAACGGCAGGTTTCTTCGGGAGTCCCGGCGCGGCTTTCCTTCCCCCTGGGTCGCTTTCTGCAAATTGTCCGGGCTGACTTCCCTCTTCCCGCGCTCCCGGTGGTTCGCGCGGTACTACCTCGGGCATCTTCCTCCGGACCAAACGGCGCCTGCTCCTGTGCTGTCCGGCGCTTGTTTTTTTGTGCACCGCAGCGCGCTGGACCGGGTCGGCGGATTTGATGAGACGTTCTTTATGTATGCCGAGGATATCGACCTCAGCTATCGGCTGGAGCAAGCCGGCTATACCAATTATTACTTAGCGGATGTGACGATCGTCCATTTCAAGGGGGAAAGCACGCCAAAGGACTTCCGCTATGTCCGGCAATTTTATAAAGCGATGATCCAGTTTCGGCGCAAACATTTCCGGATGTCGGGGTTGTCGCAGGCTGCCGTTGAGGCGGCTATTTGGTTGCGTGGGGTGATGGGGGCGGTGGCGGTTCGGGCGCCGCGCTCGTCCCGAGCGCGGCGCGTCTGGCTTACGGGCGATCCCGAAGGGATCGCCCGATTAGGGCCCAAAATGGCCGTGAGCGACGAGCAGCATGCCGATGAGATCATCTTTTGTGTTGGCGATGAATATAGCTTCCAAACGGCTATTGAGGCGCTGGAAAGAAAGAACGCGGCGCGAAGCGCCGCGTTCTTTGCCACCGGATGCCATGCCGTTGTGGGCAGCTCGCGCCGCGATGGAAAGGGAGAAATATGGATCCTATAAGGAAAGTTCCCTGATCAACCCTTTCAATTGCCGTCGCGTCAGGAAAAACCCGACGGCCACCAGGACGGTCCACCCGCCCACATAGGCGTAGGCTGTCCACTCCCCGGTATCGGGCCCGATGAACCAGTGGTTCAATCGCGCGTACCATAACCGCTCCAACCAGCCGGGCAGCAGAAGGAGCAGCGGGAACGCAAACAGTTTACCCTTGTACCCCGGCAGCCGCAGAAAAGCCCGCACCAGGCCGGGCAAAATGATCAACAGCTGGATGATCAGGCCTATCCGGGACGCCAGGGCATGATTGGACGTCGGTCCGTGCCGCTGGATCCAGCGGACGAAATCAGTAATATCACCCACTCCCGTCAACGCTGCGACCAGGTTGTTCCACGGCATGGCGGCAAAAACCAGCGCCACCCCCAGGGAATGCTCTTCCACCGAATTTTCGATGTCCAGCAATGCCCAGCCGGTCAGGAACAAAGCCACATTGATCAGCGGGCCGGCGATCGTGATCAGCGCATGCTGCCCTCCGGATGGACTGCCGCAGAGTACCCAGCTGCCGAATGATCGGAAAGGCCAGCAATGGCAGGTTACTCGAACCGCCAGTACGTGCGCCCAGTCATGGACATCCTGTACCAGGAACATTAGAAGGAGAAAAGAGAGGATATACAAGGGGGGGGCTTTCAGGTTCATAAGAATTGCGCCTCGTTCATTAAATAAATAAATGTAACAAAAATATCATCCAAAACATTAATTTCGCCGCAGATAAAAGACCGGGTTCCTCAATGGCATTGATTGAAATTCAATTACCTAAATCCCTAGCAAAAACGCTTCGGTTGCCCCAGAAGTCTCCGAGGCGGCAACAGCTCAAAGTATTGCGAAAATTGCTAAGGAAAGCCAGGTTCACCGAATTCGGTCAGAAATATCGATTCGATGAGATCCTGCTGGACCGCAATCCCGGCAACAAATTCCAGCAGTTTGTCCCGACCTACGACTACGGCTCGATTTACGCGGATTGGTGGAATCAGACGCTCGAAGGCAAGGCCGACGTCTGCTGGCCGGGGAAGATCAAATACTACGCCCTCTCTTCCGGCACCTCCGAAGCCGGCAGCAAATATATCCCGATCACGAACGATATGCTGCGGGGTAACCGGATCGTCATGATCAAACAGCTGCTGACGCTCAGGACTTATAGGGATATCCCCGTCAAAAGCCTCAGTAAGGGCTGGTTGATGATCGGCGGTTCCACCAGCCTCCAGAAAGGCTCCGGTTACTTTTCGGGTGACCTTAGCGGCATCACCGCCCGTAAGGTTCCTTTTTGGTTCCAGCCTTTCTATAAGCCCGGAAAGAAGATCGCCCGTACCATCGACTGGTCCAAAAAGCTGGAAGAAGTCGTTCGGCTGGCCCCGCAATGGGATATCGGGTTCGTCGTTGGTGTACCGGGATGGATCCAGCTTTGCATGGAGAATATCATTGAACGTTACAAGCTGAACAATATCCACGAGATCTGGCCAAACCTCGCCTTTTTCGTGCATGGCGGCGTATCGTTCGAGCCGTATCGCATCGGTTTTGAGAAGCTCCTGGGCAAACCCCTGACCTATATCGAAACCTATCTCGCTTCTGAAGGGTTCATCGCCTACCAGGATACCCAGAATAGCCGGGGGATGCGCCTGGTCACCAACCAGCATATCTTTCTCGAATTCGTCCCCTTCGACAGCAAGAATTTCGATCCCGACGGAAATCTGGTAAAGGACCCGGAAGCGTATATGATCCACGAAGTGGAAGAAGGCCGGGATTATGCCATCCTGCTGAGCACCGCCGCCGGCGCCTGGCGCTACCTGATCGGGGATACCATCCGCTTCCTGGATAAGGAACGCTGCGAGATCATCATTACAGGGAGGACTAAACATTTCCTCAGTCTCGTCGGCGAACACCTGAGCGTAGATAACATGAATCAGGCCATCAAGGTAGTCAGCGAAGAATTGAATATCTCCATACGCGAATTTACTGTGGCGGGAGTGCCCCATGGCCTTTTTTTTGCGCACCAATGGTGGTTATCCTGTAATGATCCGGCGGACGAGAACGTTCTGCGCCAGCGGATCGATGATAAGTTGAAGGAATTGAATGACGACTATGCCGTGGAAAGAAAAAGCGCGTTGAAAGATATCTATATTCGAGTGCTGCCGGAACAGAAATTTATGGATTTCATGCGCCTGAAGGGGAAGATCGGGGGTCAGCATAAGTTCCCCCGGGTGCTGAAAGGCAAAATGCTGCAAGACTGGCAGGCGTTCCTTGAAAATGGAAGTATTTAAAGCCATTATATATGATGGAGGCCGTATTGAAAGGATTGGCGCTTGGACTTGTTCTCGCCTTGTCGGTAGGCCCCGTCATTTTCACGATCATCAAGCAGAGCCTCAACAACGGCCATACGGGCGGATTTAGTTTTGTGGCCGGAGTTTGGGTCAGCGACATCCTCCTGGTAACCCTCAGTAACACTCTGACCGCCCTCGTCAGCACCCTCCAGGAACATTCCAACTCGATCGCCTATTGCGGCGGGGCTTTTCTGATCGCAATGGGCATTTATTTTGTATTCTTCAAGAAGGCGGTTGTAGCCGGCGACTCCGTGGGGGGCGAACAGCGGTTCCGCAAGAGGGATATGGCCCGCATTTTTGCTTCGGGCTTTATCATCAATACCTTAAACCCCGGCGTTATCCTTTTCTGGCTGGGGAACGCGACGGCACTCTCGGCCAGCCATTCGTTGCGCGAGCGGATCGTCATCTTCTCCGTCTGCCTGCTGATCAATATGGCGGCGGACGTTGCCAAAGTTATGGCGTCAGGGACATTGCGGCGCAAACTGACCGCGCGCACTTTGTCGGTGATCAATAAGATCGCCGGCACGATCCTGATCGGCTTCGGCGTTGCGCTCATCTGGGACGTGATCGTCTTTCATCAACTACCCAAGTAAAACCTTATTTTTACCCTGGAAATTTTTTTACTCTGGAAACGGTATGCTTATGATTCGGAAGACCCTTATATTGGTTACTTGTTTGGTCCCATTTTTTTGCCAGGCCCAGCATGACGTCCTCGTCCTCCAGCGCCGCGGTATGCATGAACAGGCGTATACGATCGGCGATCCCATGTCCTTCGAGACGATCTATGGACAGTGGTTTAGCGGGACGATCGAAGACCTGCATCATGACACGGTCTATATCGCCGGCCAGGCATTCAACTATCACGAGATTGCTGTCATCCGGCGCGCTAGTAAAGCGGACTGGAATAAGGCCGGAACGTACATGATGATTGTCGGCGGTGGATTTGCTGCTATTAGCGCCGCCAACGGCCTTCTCCGCCAGGACCACCCCAACGAGTGGTTCACCACCAGCGGCTATATCATCGCCGGCGCGCTGCTGATCGGCGGATTTGTCGTGGGCGAGGTCACCCCAAAAAATTACAAGCTCGGCGGCCGGTTCAAGCTGACCTATCTGCAAATAACAAAGTGACCACCCCGAAAAAAAACACCGAAGGACTGCGTCACCGCATCTGGCGAGTGACCAAACGCGTTTTTCTCGTCCTTTTCATCCTCCAGTTTGTCTATATCTTCCTGCTGAAATGGGTCAATCCTCCGATCACGCTGACCGAGATCGGCAGTCTGCTGGCGGGCGACGGGCTCAAACACACCTATGTAAGCATGAAAGAGATCTCTCCGAACGCCAAACTGGCCGTGATCAGCACGGAAGACCAGCTTTTCCCGGACCACGACGGCTTCGATTTTAAAAACATCGAAAAGGCCATGAAGCATAACCAGAAAAGCAAGTCCCTTCACGGCGCCAGTACGATCAGCCAGCAGGTGGCCAAAAACGTCTTCCTGTGGCAGGGCCGCAGCTGGTTCCGGAAAGGGCTGGAAGTCTACTTTACCTTTATGATCGAGCTCGTCTGGGGGAAAAAACGAATTCTGGAAATGTACCTCAACGTCGCCGAGATGGGAAAAGGCATTTATGGGATTGAGGCTGCTTCCCGCGCCTACTATCATATTCCCGCGAAAGATCTGACACCGTTGGAAGCCGCCCGGATCGCCGCCTGTTTGCCCAATCCGAAAATATTTACCGTCAAACCGCTGTCCGCCCATGTCGCGAACAGGTCGGGCTGGGCGCTTGGTCAGATGAACACCCTGGGAGAGGATCCCGATATTAAAAAATTACTTCAGTAGCCTTTCCACCGCCCCGATCGCCCTTTCAAGCCGCTCCTCACCCACCCCGCTGACCTCAGCCCATGGCACGGATTGATTGATCAGCAGGTCCTTGTAGATATGGAACAGCCGTTCGCGGATACCGGGGTCGGGATATTCGCGCAGTGGATCATTCGTCCAGGGCAGGTCGGTATTGGCAAGCAGATAACCATCGTATTTGCGCCGGACGATCTCATCGAGGATCCAGGGCTCGCATCGGCCAAACACATACTCGCTCCAAACTTTTATGACGTAGAGATCCGTATCGATGAAGAGGAGATCACTCGCCTCCCCCTTTTCTTCCAGCGCCAGCTGACCCCGCGCGATCACCGATAGGGTTTCATAACCATACCCCATCCCATGCTCCTCCAGGTATTCCCGCGCATACTCCCGAACCCATTCCGTCCTGTAGTGCGCCGCCAGGGATTCGCACAGCGTCGACTTGCCGGTAGACTCGGGTCCGATGATAACGATCTTTCTAGGGGGCATAACTAATCTTTTGTGCCCGTTTGCGCCACTCGGCGAGCCCTGCAACCGCCAGGACAAGGAGGATCGCGTAATATACGCTTGTAAAAACAAGGTGTTTGACGAAATAAAGGGGAATCGATGCGGTGTTGGTCGCGATCCACCAATGCCAGCTCTCCACTTTCTTCTTTGCCATCAGCCACATCCCCGTGTACGCCGTCGCCGATGCAAACGCATCTGCCCATGGTATCGCGCCCGGCGCAAACCCTTTCTTCAGATAGGTCAGCGCCATAAACACCGCCACATAAAAGAAGCCAAAAAAGGCGAGCTCCTGTGCCCACTCCCGGCCCGATGACCGAGTGATCTTCAGCACGTGTTCGCGGCGGTCGTTCTTCCTTGTCCACAATATCCAGCCATAGATGCTGACCACCGTATAATAAAAATTGACGCTCGCTTCGCCCAACAACGAATACTTGAAGGAAAGCCCGGTATAGATAATGGTATTGAGCAGGCCCGTTGGATAGACCCAAATGTTCTCGGCCCGGCTAAGCCAGACACTCCAAATGCCGCTGATCACGGCAACGAATTCAAGCAGTGAAGTCCGGCTGAGATCTGCGACGAACTGAGACCAAATTTCCGGTATTGTCACGGTCGCGAAGATTCGTGGGTTACTCCGATTCTGCGACCACTTCTTTTACCTCGGGGATCATCCTTTTCATCATCCCTTCGATCCCGGCCTTTAAGGTGATCATGGAAGAAGGACAGCCGGAGCAGGAACCCTGGAGCATCAGGTTGACGGTCCCTTCGTTGTAGCTCTTGAACTGGATCGCGCCACCATCCATTTCAACGGCAGGTTTGACATAATTTTCCAGCAGCTCTTTGATCCGCTTGACCACATCGTCATCGTCCGCATCGATATGATTACCTTCCGTTTTGACGAGAACGATCTCTTCTTCATTGATCACCGGCTTGTTCTCTTCCAGGTATTCCTTCAGGAACTGCCGGATCGCAGGGATCACGTCATCCCAATCCGTATCGGGGGTTTTGGTAAGGGTAACGAAATTGCTGGCGATAAACACGCTTTTGATAAACGGGAAACCAAACAGCTCGATCGCCAGTGGAGACGGTCGTGCAGCTTCCGGTTCGGGAAAATCAATGCTCTTTCCGGGATATAGCAGCTTGTTGGCCACAAATTTCATCGTCTCCGGATTGGGGGTCATCTCCGTATAAATGCTGATGATTGGATTTCCTGTTCTGATCATATTGATAACATTTAAAGTCCTTTTCCGTTTGAGGCGGCGCCCGTTTGAGGCGGCGTCAGCCTGCTCAAACTATAACGACCACAAAGATAAAGAATCCTGCTGAGGCCCTACCCCGAATTCGGGAAAATCGTAGGGGCGGGAGCGGGGACGGGAACTGGGAACGGGAACGGGGAGCGGGAACGGGCGCGGGAACGGAGAGCGGGGAACGGGAACGGGGAGCGGAACGGGCGCGGGAACGGAGAACGGGGTTGGCGGGGTGCTGTGGGACGGGTTTTGGCTAATTGCGGCGAATTCGCCGCAGTTAAAATTGGGCGTCCTGAGACAGTGGATGGGGGGAGCGTGGATAGGGGGAGGATGGGGGTCGGGTGTAGAGTGGATGTGGGGTCGGCCGTAAAAGGTAGGCGCAGGGATCGGATCGCAAAGATAATATAATGCAACAATGTTGCAAAATAATAGATTCCCCGGTTCCGACCTACCTTTGCAACCGGTATGAACAAGAAAAGAATCGCTTTTTTGGTCGGGTTTTTTATCCTGCTCTTCGTTGGCTTCTACTTCGCGCTGACGATAATGATCCCCGGGTTCGGGAAGCCGGAGATGCCGGTGCTGAGCTATGTCCCGCGTTTTGCCTTCGATAACCAGGAAGGGAAGACCATTACGGATAAAGATCTGGTCGGGAAGGTCTATGTCGCCGAATATTTCTTTACGACGTGCAGGGGCATCTGTCCGAAGTTGAACACCAACATGAAGAAAGTGGCTGAAGACTATGCCGGCGAGCCCGACTTCCGAATCCTCTCTTATACGGTCGATCCGGAGACCGACAGTGTGGCGCGGATGAAACGCTACGCGGATTCGCTTGGCGCCGACCCGCAGCGTTGGTGGTTCCTTACCGGGAGGAAAGACAGTCTCTATCATCTTGCCAGGAGTGGATATCTGCTGGATGACCCCAAGAACAATGCGCTGAACATAAATGAGCAATTTCTTCATACCCAGTTTTGCGCGCTGGTCGACAAAGGCGGCCGCGTCAGAAAGATCTACGATGGATTGAAGAAGGATGAGCTGCAGGAGATGGAGAAGGACATCACCGTGTTGCTAAAGGAAAGCCCTTCAGCGCCACGATTCGTAAATAATCTTTTTAATAATAACCCGTGATGATCATGGAAAAAAATGTGGATGAGCTCCTGCGCCGAAATCAGTTGAGTGTCACCGGGAGCCGGCGGAAGATTCTCGAATTGTTCCTGCAGCAGGACGGCGCGCTGTCACATAGCGATATTGAAAAGAAAGCAAGCGAGAAATTCGACCGGGTTACTGTTTATCGCACGCTGCAGGCATTTGTCGAAAAAGGCTTGATCCACAGTATACCCACCTCGGATAATTCTATCCGGTACGCGTTATGTAAGGACGACTGCACCGGTGGACAACACCGCGATGATCACGTGCACTTTATTTGCAATAGATGCGGCAATACCATGTGTCTCGAGGAGGTCGTGGTTCCCGGCATCAAGTTGCCGCGCGGCTACGTTGTGCAGCAGGTAGAAATGCTCGTTAGTGGAATATGCAAGAGTTGTGCGCCGCGCCAATAAAGCTTGCCCGCGAACAAAAAGAAAGCCCCGATGTAGAAACACCGGGACTTTTGGTTAAGGCTCTGATTAGTAGCTTCTTTATAATCGAAGGTGGCGAACCACCTGATCAGTCGTTACAAATATAGCCGTTAAAAAGCATACGAACAAGCAGAATAATTACTTTTCCATCTCTTCACCTACAAAATCCATCAATAATTTTATTTGATCTTTAGCAAAATCAAATTTCAACCCGGCTGCAGCGTACAGGTCGGGCAGCGTCCGAGTCCCGCCAAGACTGAGGGCCTGGACATAGTTCTGTAAAGCATTCTCTTTATTGCGCTTATACTGCATCCAAAGGCCGAGGGCTCCTAACTGTGCGATCCCGTATTCGATGTAGTAGAACGGCACTTCGAAAAGATGAAGCTGCTTCTGCCAGCCAAATTCTCTGAACTCCTGCAACCCTGTCCAGTCAACAGATTGGGAAGAGAACTCATCCAGGATATCCATCCATTTTTGTTTCCTTTCCTCCAGGCTATGCTGCGGGTTTTCGTATACCCAATGTTGAAATTTGTCAATAGTTGCGATCCAGGGGAAGATCGTGATGACTCTTTCCAGCTGATGTTCAATAGCACGTGCTAAATCGTTTTTATCTTCAAAGAACAACTCCCAGTGGTCCATCGTAAATAACTCCATCGACATGCTGGCCACTTCCGCGATCTCCATCGGGTACTCCTTGAAGGCACTGAGCTTCAATGGATGTGTCAGGAAAGAGTGGATCGCATGGCCGCCTTCATGCACCATTGTGGTCAGATCGCCCATTTGCCCGGACGCATTCATGAAAATGAAGGGTGCGCCGGTTTCAGCTAACGGGCAGTTGTATCCGCCCGGTGCCTTCCCCTTCCGGCTTTCGAGATCGAACCGGCCCATTTTCAACATGGTGCGAAGGCATTCTCCAAAAAAGGGATTCAACTGGTTGAAACAGGAAATCGTTTTCGTCAGCAGATCGTCGCCGTTCGTAAAGGGTCGAAGTGGTTTTATCCCTTCCGGCTCGGCTTCCACATCCCAGGGGCGGAGCGTTTCGAGCCCCAGCTTCTTTTTCTTTTTTTGGTTGATCTTATTGACAAGCGGAACGACGCATTCCCGCACCGCTTCATGGAACCGGAAACAATCCTCTTTGGTATAATCGAAACGCCCCAGCTCCTCGAACTTGAAATCCCGGTAGTTTTGGAATCCCGCGTTGAGCGCCTGCTGGTGGCGGATGCCGATCAGTTTGGAATACAGATCGTTCAACCCCTCCTTGTCCTGTAAGCGCCGCTCTTGTACCTTTCGGTAGACCCCTTCCCGCAATACCCGGTCCGGACTTTCCAGAAACTTGCTGGCTTGCTGCAGCGTATATTCCCTTCCGTCCACCTCTACCGTCATCTTGCCCGAGATGACCCCAAACTGCTGCGCCAGCACACTGGCCTCCGCATAGAGCGGGATATTTGCTTCCCGAAACAGCTCGATCCGTTTCCTGACCGAACGCAGGTAGGTGAAATATTCTTTTTGATCCAACTCCTTCGTGTGTGGGTTCTCCACCAACCTCCTATTCAGCCGGTCAGCGTACGGCTGGATCTTGGGCTGGATCTCCATAAAAAAATAATTGAACGACTCTTCCAGGCTCTTGTTCTCGGTATCGCAGGTCATTTTGATCTGGCGCCAGCAGGCATCTTCACTGACGACGGCTTCCAGCTCGCTCATGTCAAGCAACCATTTCTCCAGTGCCTCCCGCGTTTCCAGCGGACGCTCCTCCAGGTCGCAGAACCAGGGCTCGAGACCGCTCCAGTCCGTCAACACATATTCTGCCGGCAGGAAGTGCCGGACCGGCTTTTTCAGATCTGCCGTCGCTGTCATCATGATTATTCCTTTTTTTGGGGGGGCATTATTTCTTTTTGGGCGCCTCTATTTCTTTTGGGCGCCGCTATTTCTTTTGGGCGCCGCTATTTCTTTTTGGCAGGCTTCTTAGGCTTGTCGGCTTTTGCCGCTGCCGTCTTCTTCGCAGGTTCCTTCTTTTCGGTTTTGGCTTTTTTACTTGCGGCCGGCTTCTCTACTTCTTCTTTCTTCTTTTCCGCTTTTACGGCGGTGGCTTTCGCCGCCGGGGCTTTCGTTTCCGCGGCTTTTGGCGCGGGGGCTTTTGCCGCTGGCGCTTTCGCGACCGGGGCTTTCGCGACCGGGGCTTTCGCGACCGGGGCCTTCGCCGCGGGGGCCTTCGCTTCGGCTGCCGGCGTGTCTTCCACCGTTTCCGCAGCTTCTTCTTCTTCCGGCTCGGTCAATTTGATCTCGATGTTGTTTGCTTTCAAGACCTGAAACCATTTCACCATTTTTTTCAGGTCACTGCTGTATACGCGGCTAAAATCCAGGTCAGGATAAACTTTCGTAAAATAATTCTTTAGCGCGTCGGCGTCCTTTTCGTCCGGCAGCTTGGCCGTGCTCGCTTCCATCGCTTTCAAAATATCCACCAGGTTGACATTGTCCCGGACGGTATATACCTCGATGCTTTCGAGGTGCGAAAAATTATGAACGCGGCTGGAGACAAACCTTGTCGTCTTGTCGTCCAGCGAACGAACGATCGCTCCATCGGATTTACTACTCAGCAATTCGTACAGGCCCGGCAACCCGGTCACGGCAATGATCTTGTTATATTCCATATTTCTTAATATACCCCGTTTGGGGACATGCAAGTTAATGTTAATCGCCCATTTGAGCCAATTATTTTCGCTGCGCCGCTATCTCAGAAACCGCATCCTCCAGACTTTTTTTCATTGTCGAATAGTCGTTGTAGCCTCGGCTCAGCAAGTAGAATTTCGTATCGCTCACCTGTAGAAATACGGTAGGGAAACCTGTTACACCGAGTTGCTGGACCAGGGCGAACTCTTCATACGCTTTAGCCCGATATACCGGGTCTCGCAGCTTTTGATAAAACTCCGTCTCAGGGATCCCGTATTTCGCGAGCAGATGCCGGTATGCTTCATCATCCGTGAGATCCCGTCCTTCATAATGCAGGGCATACTGCAGCTCGGCACTGAACGGTACACAAAGATCGGGATGATATTCCCGGAAGACACACATCGCGATCGCGGGCTTTTCAGAGCTGGGATACCAGTCGCTTTCGTCCGGATGAAAGATATGCCAAAGCCAGTCCTCGCCAAAACGGATTCCCGTGCGATCTTCCACCGTCTTGTACGCCTTTTGAATATATCCGGCCATTACCCCGATCGGTTGCGGCTCTGCCGGCAGGATCATCCCGCCGGACAACACCTCGAAGGCGATCGTGGACCGGTATTCGCCAAAAAGACGGGTGATGATAGGGCTGAACCCATAACACCACCCGCAATAAGCATCGTAACAATAATATATCGTCGGCGTCATTTCAATTCTTCGGCATTCGATCAATGCCTTCCGCCACGGCTTCCACCTCCACCCGACGGTCTTCCGCCTCCGCCTGATGGCCTGGAGGCCCCGCCGGACGGGCGGCTTACGCCCCGTGCCTGGTTGAAGTTTTGTGTCCGGACCTGACCACGGTCGCGCATCTGTTGCTGCCGGTTCAGGTTCTGCTGTGTCTGTGTATTATTCTGCACCGGCCGCCAGGAATTGGTTTGCGTCCGTTGCTGCCATTGGTTGGTTGTCGCATTATGCTGAAAGACATTTCCGGACCGGTCGCTGAAGACATTGTTTGTCGTCCCCGGCCGACCACCATTGACCGCTCCGCCAGGCCGCCCGCCGGTGACTCCCGGTCCCCCGGGTCTGGCGAAGTTCCGTTGCGCAAAAGCATGATTGTCGCGCGTGATCACGCCGGGCCTGCTCGCATAGATATTTGTATGATAGCTGTTGACAAAGACATTCCGGTTGCGGCCAAATCCGGGACCATAGAAACCCGTCGTCCGGTACCTGTTCCAGGCATAGGCCGGATGATAAGCCGCAGGACCCCACCAGCCACCGCGCCAGCCGCCCCAGCCACCGTGCCAGCCCATGCCCCAGCCGCCGTGGAACCAGCCAAAGCCGTACCCAAAACCGATCGACCAGCCTACATAAGGATTGTAACCGAATCCAAAACCCCAGGACCAGGGCCGGGGATAATAGAACCCGTTGAACCAGGGATTGTAGTAGAAACCGGTTCCATAAACGACCGTCGGGCCATAGACATACGCATTCAGATAACCCGGCGTATAGCCCATATATACATAATCGGGCGTTACATCATATACATATACATACTTCAAATTGTAATCCGGAGACGTCGGTGGGATCTGATCGACCTCGGCAGGCCGCTCCGTTGCCACTGTCCATGGCCCGTTCGGATTGGGTGCCTGGAACCAAACGCCATTGTCTACGCTGTAATAAACCCCGTTCTCCTGGATCACCGAAGACCCGGTATTGGTCGCATATTGCATATCCGTTCCCTGTAAGGGTGCGAATTGCGGATCGCCGTCATAGTTCACGGAAGTCGTTGCCGTAGCGCGGTCGACTTTTGCGGTCTGCGGGATCTGCGCATCCATGATCGCTTCACGCGCTTCATCGGTTCCGGCTACACTCGCCAAAACATTATCTTTCGGCGAACCCTGGGGGATTTTTGCAAAATCGGTTGGCAGCGCATTGGCCGCTACATAGTGCCAGCCGCCGCTAAGCGAACTGGAGGTATACCACCGGCCGGAGATCAGTACATAGTACTTACCGCTTTGGTCCTGGAAAATATCGTTGGATGAATTTCCGGCATAGGAAAGACTTGTTCCCTGGATCGGGGTCCACGACGGCTGGCCGTTCGTTTGGATCAACTCCGCCGGGCTGGTAGACACGACGATATCCGATACCACATTGTCCTGAGCTGCAGCCGCGGAATCGGTATAACCGGGACTGGAGCTGTTCGCGTTGTCAACCGCGCTCTGCACCTGCTGCAGCTCGGATGGGACATTGCCCGCTTGCGAATAGGGGCCGGTTGCCTCTTGTGCCGTGTACCAATGCTTGCCGCCATACAGGTAGAATTGGTTATCATGACCCTTTACGATCGTAAACGGCGAGTTTACGACCACATCCAGACCCCAATCCTTATTCGTCTGGAGTTTGGGCTGCCCGTCGATCACGACCAGCAGCGACGGATGATCGGCATAAATGATCCGCGGCGCGTTGGTATTGAGATTTTTTGACTGCTTTTGTTGCTCAAGGTCCTGGTCGAGCGAAGCAAGCAGCTCGTCCAGCGAAAGATCGCCGGCCGTCGCCGGGAGATTGGTCTCCAGCGCGGTCTTCATGCTGTTGATGAAATTGTCATCGGGCTGACCGGGGAACTTCACGTTCGGCACCTTCGCCGATTGGATCACCACCCTGCGGCCATCCCGGTCGGTTTCGACGTTTGCCACCGACCAGAAGGTCCCGAAGACCGGGTCCGTCTTTCCGGGCTGAAGGACCGAGATCGCCCAGCGGGATTTCAAAATATTGTTGGAAAAAGACTCGGGCTGCGGTTGGTAGATCTTTACCACCGTGCCGTCATCCATGGTAAAACTCCTTGGCCAATCCTGCTGTTGTCCGGCTTGTTGGCCGGCTTGCGGCGGGGGCCCGGGAGGAGGGTTTTGCTGCGCAAAGGCCGGGGCTGATAAAACGCTGACAGCCAAAAGCATAGAGATTATCATCTTTGTGCTTCTCATATGTTGTTTTTTATACATTTAAAAGGTGTGGGCTCCGCCCAGTTTAGGACAATTTTCAGGCCCCAAATTAAGAAGGCCGAAAAACTGCATATATGACCGTCACCGGGCCTCAAAGTTTGCCCTCGATTACAAAGAAGTTGTTAATAAATGACTAATGCGCTTCCAGCCAATTGATCCCGGACCCGATCTCCGCCGAGGCGGGAACATCCTGCGGCAGAGGCAGGGCTGTCTGCATACAACGCAATATCATAGGTTTAATTATATCGAGCTCGTCCTTATGGGCGTCAAAGACCAGTTCGTCATGAACCTGCAGGAGCATTCTTGAGCGCAGTTTTTGTCGCCGGAACTCCTCATGGACTTTGATCATCGCCAGCTTGATCATATCGGCAGCCGATCCCTGGATCGGTGAGTTGATGGCGTTTCGTTCGGCGAAGCCCCTGATCGTGAAATTCGCGGAATTAATGTCTTTTAGCCAGCGCTTGCGGCCCATCAGGGTCTCTACATAACCGTGCTCCCGGGCGAAATTCATAGTGGCATCCATATAACGCTGGATACCCGCAAACTGTTTTTTATAATTATCAATGATCTCTTTTGCTTCCGAGCGGCTGATCCCGAGATTGTCTGCAAGTCCGAACGCCCCCTGGCCATAGATGATCCCGAAGTTGACGCTCTTCGCTTTGTACCGCATTTCCTTGGTCACGTCCTTTTCTTCCACGCCGAAAACTTTTGCCGCGGTCGCCGTGTGGATATCCTTCCCGTCCCGAAATGCGGCGCACATATTGGGATCCGCGCTGATCGCCGCGACGATCCGCAGCTCGATCTGCGAATAATCGGCGGAGACAAGCAGGAACTCGTCGTTTCGGGGAATGAACGCCTTTCGGATCTCGCGGCCCCGCTCGGTCCGGATCGGGATATTTTGCAGATTGGGATTGTTGGAGCTCAGCCGCCCGGTCACCGCGACCGACTGCGCATAGCTCGTATGTACGCGGCCTGTCTTTCGATTGACCATCAGCGGTAGCGCATCTACATAGGTGGAACGAAGTTTTGTCAGCTCCCGGAAGGCCAGGATATCGTCCACGATCTGGTGCCGAGCGGCCAGCTTTAACAGGACATCCTCTCCCGTTGCATATTGACCGGTCTTTGTCTTTTTCGCTTTCGGGTCGAGACCCATCCGCTCGAAAAGGATCTCCCCCAACTGTTTTGGCGAGGACAGGTTGAACCGCTCCCCGGCCTGCTGATAGACCCGTTCTTCGGCCTGTCGCGCATCTCTGTCCAGCTCCTTGGAATATTCGCGCAGAAAATCCATATCCACCCGGATCCCCTCGAATTCCATATCCGTCAATACCCGCACGAGCGGGTTCTCGACTTCATAGAACACCTTTTCTACCGCTTTTTTCTGCAGCTTCGGGAAAAAGGCCTGCTTGAGCTGAAGCGTGATGTCCGCATCCTCCGCCGCATAGTCCTTGATCTTCTCCAGCTCCACATCGCGCATATTGCCCTGCCCTTTCCCTTTTTTGCCGATCAGCTCTTCGATATGTACCGGCTCATAACCCAGGAATTGTGCGCTGAGCAGGTCCATGTTCCGCTTGCCCTCCGGTTCGATCACGTAATGCGCCAGCATGGTATCAAAGATGGGACCCCGGGGCTCCACGTCATACCATTTCAGCATCAGCCAATCGAATTTCAGGTTCTGGCCGATCCAGGTGATCGATTCGTCCTCCCACAGGGGCTGGAAGGCGTCCAGGATTTTTTTTGCTTCAGCCTGGTCCGCGGGGCAGGGGACATACCAGGCTTCTCCCGGCTGATAGGAAAAGCTCAGGCCGACCAGTTCGGCATCATTGGGGTCGATGCCGGTTGTCTCCGTGTCGAAACAGATCTCTTTTTGTTGCTTCAACAATCCGACCAGCTCGGCGATCGCCTTCTCGCCGACGATGGCGGTATAAGAATGCGCAGTATTGTAGATATTTCGGCTGCCATGGGGGATCGCTGCCGGCACGGCGCCTCCACCAGCCTCTCCGGTTCCATCGCCGGGATCGCCGCCTTCCTGATTTTCTTCTCCGCGCTCCACCGCCGCTTCCAGACGTGTGGTTGCTTCTTCCAGTACTTGTAACTTTTCGGGGGCGTCCGCGGGTTTTTTCTTCGGCGCTCCGGCGGGCTTGACCGCATTGCCGAACAGATCAGTTTGAACAACTTCCGGCGCCATATAACCGCCGGCTGCGCCCGTCCCAGCACCGCCATACCCTTCCCCCAATATTCTTTTCCCCAGCGTCCTGAATTCCAGTAGATTGAAGATCTCATTCAATGCATCCCGGTTCCACTCTTTCAACCGGAAATTCTCCTCATGGAATTCGACCGGAACGGTGGTGATGATCGTCGCCAATTTCTTGCTCATCAAGGCCAGCTCTTTGCCCGCGCGGACCTTTTCCCCGAGCGCCCCCTTGATATTCTCCGCATTGGCCACCACATTTTCCAGGGTACCCCACTCGGTCAGCAGTTTGGCCGCCGTCTTTTCCCCAACCCCTTTGATGCCCGGGATATTATCGACCGCATCCCCCATCAATCCCAGGATATCGATGACCTGCGCAACGTCTTTGATGTTCCATTTCTCGCAGACCTCTTTTGGCCCGAGGATCTCGGCCAGTCCACCCTGGTAACCCGGTTTGTAAATGCGAACTTTTTCGGTCACCAGCTGCCCATAGTCCTTGTCTGGCGTAACCATATAGACTTGATAACCGGCGGCCTCCGCTTGTTTGCTTAGCGTCCCGATGACGTCGTCCGCTTCAAACCCGTCGAGCTCAACGCATGGAATATTGAAACCCGTCACAAGCGCTTTGATATCGGGCAGCGCGCTGATCAGGTCCTCCGGCGCTTCCTGCCGGTTCGCTTTATAGGCGGCGAAGTCGGTGTGGCGTTCGGTCGGCGCTTCGGTGTCGAAGCACACCGCCATATGGGAAGGTTTTTGATTGTTGATCAGTTCGATCAGTGCGTTCGTGAACCCGAATTGCGCATTTGTATTGCGACCCTTTGAAGTGATCCGCGGACTGCTGATCAAGGCGTAATAGGCGCGGAAGATGAGCGCCATCGCATCGAGAAGGAATACCCGTTTGTCCATGTTTTCCATGGGGCTAAATTAGGTAATTCCCACCTTTGCCCGGCAGGCCCCAGTACTAATTTTTTTAGTTATATTTTTTGAAATGTCCCTAACTTTGGGACAGCTGTACACTGATCTCGTACAACTGCTCGAAATCACAATTGGTTAGACAAAAAAACAAAACCGTTACAAATTGTAACGGTTAGTAAAGAGAACAGGTAAACTCATCATCCTTAAAAAGCGAAAACCCGGAAGCATGTAATAAATCAGGGACTTCCGGGAACTATACAATGCAAAAATAACATTTTTGTGTGGAAGGAACTCAGTTGACTACGATCTGTAGTCAACTGCACTTGTCCCAAAATCTGGGACAACTCAAATTATGACAAATAAATAAATAAAACCCCGTATATTCATATTTCTGGACATTAGACAACTACCTACCGCCTGTCCTCGATTCCCTCTTGAAATCATCTAAATCCCCGGGAAAAAGCCTGCCTCTATTTTTCCGCTGATCCTCGTATTGTATTCAATAACCAATTTATAATTGATTATGGAGCGGACAATGGACACATGGCGGCCTTCCCGCAGGTATTTCTTCCGTTTTTGGTTTATTTTCCTGGGCAGCTCGACGATTATCTGCTGGGAAAATATGGGGGATATGATCCACCGGACCTTCAGCACGGCTCAGTTTAATTTCGATGCCTTCTATGGATTTCTTCGCGGGCCGGTTCACTGGCTGGACGCTCATCTTTTTCATACCGGGTATGATCCGAAAACCCAGCAACCTTTTCCGGGCGATAACCACTTTGGCGTCCTGTTCTATCTTCTGTTGCTGGTGATCGCGTTGATCGGCGCGATTGTCTGGGGTATCCTTGACAGGAAGCGGCAGGACTATAACCGGCTCGGGTATTGGTTCAGCGTTTATCTGCGCTATATGCTGGCCATCACGCTTTTTATCTATGGGTTTGATAAGCTGATCCCGGTGCAGATGGTTTTTCCAAACATCGAAAACCTGCTGAGACCGATGGGCGAAAGCACCCGGTTTCTGACCTTGTGGAACTTCATGGGTGTCGCTCCGGGTTATCAGATGGTTACCGGTTCGACCGAAATTATCGCCGCGCTGCTGTTGTTTAACCGGCGCACGGTCGCGCTGGGGTGTATTGTGGCACTGGTGGTATTGATCAATGTCGTCAGCCTGAACATCTTCTATAACGTGGTGGTGAAGCTGTTCTCGATGCAATTGCTTTTGTACACCCTGTATTTGCTTTATCCTTATTTGCGCAGGCTCCTTCGATTATTTTTTACCGGGCAATCCGTTTCACTCGCGATGCGGAATTACCAATTTCACTCGCCGGGGAAAAAACGGGCGTTGACAGCCGTCCTGGTCGGGGTCCCGCTGATCCTTCTTACGATTGGCGGGGTTGGGATCCTTCAACGATATCACCGTCACGCAACGAACGCCAGGCTCCAAAAATATTATGAGATCAAAACGTTTGTGGCGAAAGATACCCTTCCACCACTCCTGACCGATACGCTCCGGTGGAAGCGCCTCCTGATTTCTTATTCCGCATACACGCCCAGACCTTACGCAGTGGTTAGCTACATGCAGGATGACCAGGACTTTTTTTATTTTGAGATCGACAGCGCTAAAAGGACCTTTACGCTGAAGGATCCGGATGATAGCCTGCACCCGCATGTTTTTAGCTATTCCAATCCGGCCCCGCCGGGTGCGGGCGGGAGATCGCAAATGCTACTGACCGGTGATTGGAAAGGGAGGGATGTACAAATCCTGATGAACGATATTCCTATAGACAGTATGCGGCTGGTGAAGGAACCGATAAGATTGATCCGGGATTGATCACTCCTTCAACTCTTTCAGTTTCTTTTGCAAACCGAACATCTCGTCCCGCAGTCTGGCCGCTTCCATAAAATCCAGATCCCTCGCCGCCTTCTCCATCTCTTTCTTCGTCCGCGAAATCGCCTTCTCCACCTGCGGGATCGTCTGGTAAACCTCCTGTTCTTCCGCCGCCACCGAGACCAGCTCCTCATCCGGAGCGATCGCATAGGGATCGGCGGGATTATATCCTTTAATATCCAGTACTGAGGTCTGAGCAAATACCTGTTCCTTCGATTTCAATATCGTCCTCGGGGTAATTCCGTGCAGCTCATTAAACGCCATCTGTTTTTCGCGTCGCCGCAGGGTCTCATCCATGGTCCGCTGCATACTCTCGGTTATCGTGTCGGCATAGAAGATGACCAGCCCATCCACATTCCGCGCCGCCCGGCCGGCCGTCTGGGTCAGCGACTTCTCATTCCGCAGGAATCCTTCTTTGTCCGCATCGAGGATGGCCACCAGCGAGACCTCCGGGAGATCCAACCCTTCCCGCAGCAGGTTCACCCCGACCAGCACGTCGATGTCGCCAAGCCGGAGCTGCCTCAGGATCTCCACCCGCTCCAGCGTGTCCACTTCGCTGTGGATATATTTCGATTTAATATCGATCCGGTGCAGGTATTTGTCCATTTCTTCGGCCATGCGTTTTGTCAGCGTCGTCACCAGCACCCGGTCCCCTTTCCGGACACGCTTGTCGATCTCGTCGAGCAGGTCATCGATCTGGTTCACACTGGGACGAACCTCTATCGGTGGGTCCAGCAGCCCGGTCGGTCGCACCACCTGCTCGATTACCACACCCTCCGTCTTTTCAAGCTCATAATCACCCGGCGTCGCCGAAACATAGATCGTCTGCCCCGTCATCGACTCGAACTCATGGAAGTTGAGCGGCCGGTTATCCAACGCGCTGGGCAGCCGGAACCCATAGTCTACCAGCACCAGCTTCCGGCTCCGGTCTCCGCCATACATCCCGCTGATCTGCGGTACCGTCTGATGGCTTTCATCCAGCACCAGCAGAAAATCTTTTGGGAAATAGTCCAGCAGACAGAATGGCCTTGTCCCCGGCTGCCGCCGGTCGAAGAAGCGGGAATAATTCTCGACCCCGTTGCAATAACCGAGTTCCCGGATCATTTCCACGTCATAGTTGACCCGCTCGCTCAGCCGCTGTGCTTCGATATACCGGCCGATATTCTTAAAATATGTTACCTGCGCCGCCAGTTCGTCCTGGATCTCGTAGATGACCTGCTGCAGGATATCTTTTGGCGCCAGATACAGATTGGCCGGAAAGATTGCGGCATCCTCCATTTCGCTGATCCGCTTTCCGGTTTTCAGATCGAAGCTTTCGATCGAGTCGATCTCATCCCCGAAGAAGCTGATCCTATACCCGAAATCCACATAGGGCAGATTGATATCGATCGTATCGCCCTTAACCCTGAAGCTTCCCCGGTTGAACTCGATCTCGCTACGCTTGTACAGAGAATTTACCAGGGAATGCAAAAAGCCCTGCCGGGAGATCATCTGACCCCGCTTAAGCCGGACAATGCCGTTCTCGAACTCCGCCGGGTTGCCAATGCCATAGATACAGCTGACCGAAGCGACGACGATGATATCCCTCCGCCCCGACAACAACTGGGTCGTCGCCTGCAGGCGAAGCTTATCCAATTCTTCGTTGATGGAAAGGTCTTTTTCGATGTAGGTGTTGCTAACCGGCATGTAGGCCTCCGGCTGGTAATAGTCGTAGTACGATACGAAGTAGCCGACGGCGTTTTCGGGGAAGAACTGTCTGAACTCGCCGTAGAGCTGCGCGACTAATGTTTTGTTGTGCGTCAGGACCAGCGTGGGCCGCTGAACATTTTGGATGACGTTCGCGATGGTGAATGTTTTGCCGGAGCCGGTAACACCCAGGAGGGTGTGATAACGTTCGCCATCCTCGATCCCTTCCGTCAATTGGCGGATCGCCTGGGGCTGATCGCCGGCCGGGGGATAAGGCGTGTGAAGCTTAAATGACATAGGCAAAATTACTTCTTTTTCCCCTTTTTCAGCGATCTCCGGAAGGGGTCCCAGGTGATCTTCAGGTTGCCGTCATCATCGGTTTTTGCGCGAAGGTGAACGCTCAGTCCGGCCTTACTGTCATTCCCCCGGCTCTCAGGAGGAACGTCGGCGGCGCGGGTCTTCAGATTGCTCAGCGGGACCTGCAAGCTCATATCCGTTCCTTTCCGGAGGTCATAGATTCCTTCGGCATACAAGGAAAAGGCGGTTGACTGGATCTCCATCCGATGCAGCGTCAGGGTCGTGGAATCGATATCCAGCTTATTCTGTAATGGCCCAAAAAGTACGGCGCTCATATCCCGTTTCTTCAGCACCGTCTCGTGGATCTTCTCCATCGGTTCCCAATCGATCAGCTGACCATCCGCAATGCTGAAATCGACCGTTCCCTTGAGACTGTTGGGAACGATGCGGGCTTTGTCGGTCAATGACCCGGTCAGGTTGATATCCGCATTCAGCTTGCCCTTCAGATTGTGCGCGCTGAGGCCCTTCAGACCGAAGTTATCAAACGACCGGAATAACCCCGGAAGGTCGACATTCTCGAGATGCGATTCCAGGGTCAACGGATTGGCGCGAGAATCGTGCGTCCTGTGCAAGGTCGCTTTCAAATCCAGCAGCCCCGAGTTTTGCTCCACCGTCATCCGGGACAGCCGGATCTCTCCATCCCTGAAGGTCAGGTCGGCCTTTGCATGAGCGCCCGTGAAGTCCTGGTAGCTCATGTCCGCCGCGTTAAGATTGAGATGGATCGTCCCGGCCTTGAGGAAGTTGTCGATCCGGGCCGCAACGGCGCCGAGGGCCGTGGAACCGGAGCGACGCCGGGATACAGCCGTGGAGCCCGCCAGCGGCATGAAATCCTCCAACGAAAGGTGTGCGGTGCTGAGTGCCCAGTCCATGCTGACGCTTTCCGAATTGTGGTCGATCAGCACGATCAGGTTTTTTGCCAGGCCCTTTATTTGTGCCCGCGTATTGCCGGCGCGCGCTGTCAGGTGGTCGACCACCATGTCCTGATCCCTGAACAGCACCCGGCCATTGATATTGGTTAGACCGAAATGGAAGGGAAGATAGACGATGGCCACACTGTCCAGATCCAGGGACCCGTTCACCGTCGCACCCGCCGTATCGTTTTCCGACATGGGGCCCTTATACACCAGGTCTGTTGTACACCTCCCGGCACGGAATTGCAGGGTCTCACTGCCATACAGGTCGTTGAGGGCCGCGATATCGAAATGCGAATGAAGATCACAGTATAGCTGCGGATGGACCAGATCGGTGATCAGAAGACTGTCGGCATGAAGCGGGATACCACCCAGCTGACCTGAGAAACCAGTGAATCGAAAGGCTGAATTTTCATCATTGTGACCCTGGCCGCGCGTCCAATCGTTGGTGAAGCTTGCCGTAAAAGATACATTGGTGAAGCTTTCCGCCGGCGTGACCACTCCGCCGTTTTCAAGGCTTAGCCGGACGTGGATCTGCGGCTGCGGGTCATCGGCCGTACCCGCATCCAGCTGTGCGTGGACGTCGATCGGTTTGTCAATATTGTATTCATCCAGTTTTTGTTCCAATCGCGGCGTCAGCAGCGCAGCCGCCGCCCGGAAAGGAATCCGCTCCGCATCGATGCTCAGGAAGAAAGGATCGGGCTTCACGGTTGGGAAGAAGCGGCCCGTCAGGACAAAAGGAAAGCCGTCGATGTCCAGCCGGGCTTTATCTGCCTGGAGGATATGACTGCCCAGATTATACGTAAAACCGAAATGACCGGACAAGCGCTTGTTTCGGACATAGCTGCCCTTTTCGGTGTTAAAGGAGAAGCTCCTGGCCGTAAGCGTCGTCGACACGTCGAATCGCAGTAGCCGTTCATCCCGGTCGATGACCGCCGTAAGCTGGCGGAGATCCAGATCGAACAACTTATGCTGGTCCTGCTTGTCCATCACCCAGCGGACATCCGAAAGGACGACCCTCGGCAGCCCGATCTCCGCGCCGGAGGGGGTGGGGGATGCGGGGCCCCCTTGTCCCTTGAGCAGGTAAGTATTACTATAACCGGTACTATCGGTGTAGAAATATATGCTGGCATTTTCGATGAAGACGGTGCCGAGTTCGACCCGGCGATGCAGCAGGCTCCGGAAGGGCGAAAAGCTGATGTAGACCCGTTCAGCCCGGAGCAGGTCATGCCGGTGCCGCTGCCATGCGCTGTCCCGAAGCGACACATCCGACAGCGACAGTGTAACGGCGGGGAAATGGCGGAAGAGCGAGATGTCGGCATGACCGATCTGCAACGTACCGCCGATCCGCGAATTGATCTCTGACCGCGCTTTTTCAAGCAGGCTGTCTTTTTTCACCTCAACGTAAATGGCCAGAGTGGCCCAAAACAAGAATAGCAGGCACCCCACCGCGCCTGCTATCCGTAAAGCGTATCGTAGAATTTTTTTCAAATCATGGTTGAATCGCCGCTCATGGTTGAATCGCCGCCAGGTAGTGGGAGAATTTTTTCAGTACCGCCGCGTCGATATCGATCTGGTCCTGTGCTTCCTTCCAATTCCGCTGCTCGATCGCCTCCCGGATCCCAGGCAGCGTCTTAACCCCATAACCGGTATAGAAGCCAGGGGCATAGATCGAATGCCGGTACCAGGGGCGCCGGGGCAATCCATTATCTGAAAGCAATTGTTGTTCCGCCTTATAGAGGGCCTGGTTGACCGCATCCGCGCGGGCGCCGGCCGGCTTGGATTTGGCGAGGGTGTCGGCCAGCCGGTTGGTAACCGTTTCCAGCTCGTTTAGCGAATTTTGCAGGCTGGAAAAGTTAAGGTAGGGCACCTCATCCCGGACCGGCGGCGGCATCAGGTGAAATGCGGTATCCGTGGCGTTGGCGAACATGTGCTCCCGGATCAGCTGATTGGTCAGCGCGGTGGTCTCCCGCATCTGGTCAATCTCCGTCATCAGATCGGCAGCGTATCCATTGATCGTCTTATAAAGCGCGCGGAAATCGAAGGGCAGCAGGGTGGCATCGGCCATGCGCAGCGTTGTACGGCCGACGGTCTCGGCAAGCGCAACCCCATACTGGAAGCTGGGATCCTTGAACCGCCGGTAGTCGTCATAGGAATCAAAGATGGAATGATATTCTCCGCCCGGGTCTTCCCCGCCATAACCCAGGTTGAAGGAGGGGATACCCAAATGTTGAAGGAAGGGCGAATAGTCGGAGCCGGAGCCCAGCGCGCCGATTGTAAACGATTTCTTTTGCAGCAAATCCTTCTTCAGCCTGCCCGCCGCCGACGCGTTGACCAGCTCCCGTTCATGCATCCGTTCGGCCACGGAAAGATGGGTTTCGGGGTCGGTGACGTCGCGGGCTACTTCATTTATGAATGGTTCCAGCGCATGCGACCCTTCCGCCCCCAGGAAACCGCGGCCATTCCCATCCGAATTGATATAAACGACAGCCTTTTGCTGAAGCTCGGCGGCATGTTCTTCCACCCATTCGGTGGAGCCCATCAATCCCGGTTCTTCGCCATCCCAGGCGCAATACACGATCGTCCGCTTCGGCTTCCAGCCGGTCTTTAGTAATTCACTGACCCCCCGGGCCTCTTCGAGCATCGCCGATTGACCGCTGAGCGGGTCGCCGGCGCCATTGACCCAGCCGTCATAGTGGTTCCCGCGGATCACCCATTCGTCCGGATACTCGCTACCCGGCAGCATCGCGATGACGTCATGCAATTCCTTCATGTCCCAGTTGAACGCCAGCTTGAGATGCACGGTCGCTTTACCCGGACCGATATGATAGGTGATCGGCAGCGCACCGCGCCAGTCCGGGGGCGCCACCGGGCCTTCGAGCGCGCGCAGCAGGGGTTCCGCATCGTGATAGGAGATTGGCTGCACGGGGATCTTGAGCAGCGTGGGGGCTTCGGATAACGCCAGCCTTTTGGCGTCTTTGGTAGCGCCGACACCGGGTGTCAGGGGGTCGCCGGGATAGATCGGCATATCCATGACCGAGCCACGCTGGACACCGTATTCATTTTTGAAAGCGCCTTTTGGATAGACGTCGCCGGCGTAATAGCCGTCATCTTTCGGATCGGAATAGATCAGACAGCCGATAGCGCCATGCTCCTGGGCAACCTTTGGTTTGATCCCGCGCCACGAACGGCCGTATTTGGCGATAACGATCTTACCTTTCACCGAGATCCCCAGTCTTTCCAGGTAATCATAATCTTCGGGGATGCCGTAATTGACAAAAACAAGCTCCCCGGTCACATCGCCGTCGGGCGACCAGCAATTATAGGTAGGAAGCTGTTCGGCGGTCTGGCCGGAAGTGGCATCCTCCTTCAACGGCTTTTCTGCCAGCGTAGCTTTGAAAGGAACCGGACCCGTCATTTCCAGCAGGCGCTCCTTTGGAGTAGGGAAGGGAACATAGAAGGTCTCGATCCGGGCATTGAAGCCCCAGCCCTTGAGTTTATTATAAATGTATTCGGCGTTGGTTTTATCCCAGGGGGACCCGACGTGATGGGGGTGGGCGGACATGAAGCGGATGCCGCTGTCAATGTTGGCTGCGCGCAGATAACCGTCGAAAGTTGATTCAAGGTCCAGCTGCTGCCGCACGGTCGATTCGGGAAATCCTGATAAGGTCCTGGTTTGTGGCCGGCCTGGTAGCCCGGCAAGCAGTAAACAGGCAAATAGAAGTTTTCTCATGTGAGCTTGTTTTGTGTCTGCGCCGGGGGTGGCTGCAGACGGTTATTGTAGGTGGAGTAGTCTGGTGGCATTATCTCATACTCCTCCAGCATCAGCGGGGAAGTAAAGATGAAATCCGCTGTGGCCCGGTCGCACGCAAACGGAATGTTCCAGGCGACGGCCAGGCGCAGCAGGGCTTTGATATCGGGATCGTGGGGTTGGGCTTCCATCGGATCCCAGAAGAAGATCAGCATGTCGATCTTCCCTTCCGCAATCCGGGAGCCGATCTGCTGGTCGCCGCCAAGCGGGCCGCTCAGGAACTTACTCACCGGCTGGCCCAGCGCCTCTTCGACCAGTGTCCCGGTCGTGCCGGTCCCGTAAAGCAAGTGTTGGGAAAGCGCGGTTTTATTATAGACAGCCCATTCGATCAGCTCATTCTTTTTGTTGTCGTGAGCCACGAGGGCTATTCGCTTCGCGCTGCTCATTTTTCTCACGGGCGTTTGCATACGCTGTTCGTTATGTTTGGTGAAAGGTAGGTTTTTCATTTTAAGAAGATTATAACAACTCACGAAAAATCTTTACCCCCATCCCGCGTTCTAATCACCTCTACCCTTTTTGATAAAATGAAAAAGTTGACCTGGCTGATCGTACTCGTGGTGTTCTGTGCCCGCATCTGTCGTGCTCAGCAGGCAGGCCCTGTCCTGCCAGACTCCACGGCGGATTCCGTCGTCGCACCGGGTCTTGCGGGCATCACCATTTTCCAGGGGTTTACTGCAACTCCAAATGGATCCAATCGGGTGATGTTGAAATGGGATGCCGACAGTGCGGCGAACGGAGGCTACTTCGTTATCGAACGGAGTCCCGACGAAACGCATTATGAGACCATCGGCGTAGTGAGGGTGATCGCGGGAACAGATCATTATGAGGTCATGGATGGAGCGGCGCCAAACGGATCGGATTTTTACCGGATCAAATATATCGCACGGACCGGCGCACCGGTATATTCGAGAACGATGCAGTTGAGCCTGTCCGGTGCGGTGGATTTTAATTTTTATCCCAACCCGGTAGACAAACTTTTTATCGTGCGTACTGATCACACGATAGACCTGCAAGTGATCGATGCTGCGGGGGTGATTCGGTTAAGCAAACGGTTGCAGGCAGGAATACAGGTAGTTAACGTTTCTTCGCTTGAAAGAGGGGTTTACATTCTGCGAGTAACTGATAAAGAAAGCAATAGAGCTGTTTCCCACCAGTTGGTTAAGAATTAAAAAAGGATGAAAAAAGAAAATTACCGGAAAATGGTATTGCAGAATTGATTATTATCCTATACCTTTATCTCGGTTTTTCATAGGATATTGGATTTTAAAACGGGGTTGAATTTCTATTCAGACCCCTTTTTTGTTTTTAGGCCATACGGCAGGACATTCCTGCGGCCCGCACGGCATCAAATCCGCGCCGCATCAGCAATAACAGGTATTTATACGTTCCCGCGTAAGTAGAAGTTCGCGTCACATCGCTTCCTCATCGTGCAAAAAAAAGGCCATCTAAAAATAGACGGCCGACGCTTACTAACTCAATTCAAATAAAAAACGACGTTATAAGTTTTGCATTTCCTTCACTTTTTCCCGGATCTTGTTTTCAACCTCTGCAGCCAGTTCCGGATTGTCGTGTAGTAATTGTTTGACCGTATCACGACCTTGTCCCAGCTTGTCGGTTCCATAGCTGAACCAGCTGCCGCTCTTCGCAATGATACCCAGCTCCACTCCCATGTCGACGATCTCGCCCATCTTGGAAATGCCTTCGCCAAAGACGATATCGAACTCCGCAGCCCGGAAAGGAGGCGCCACCTTATTCTTGACCACCTTCACTTTTACCCGATTGCCTACCGCTTCTTCCCCGTCCTTGATCTGTGCCATGCGCCGGATATCCAGCCGTACCGAAGCGTAGAATTTGAGCGCATTTCCGCCGGTCGTCGTTTCCGGGTTGCCAAACATGACCCCGATCTTTTCACGGAGCTGATTGATAAAAATACAAATGGTATTTGTCTTGCTGATCGTGGCCGTCAGCTTCCTCAGAGCCTGCGACATCAGGCGCGCCTGAAGCCCCATTTTGCTATCTCCCATTTCTCCTTCCAGTTCTCCCTTAGGTACGAGAGCGGCCACCGAGTCGATGACCACGACATCAAGCGCGCCCGAGAGGATCAGCCGGTCCGCAATTTCCAGCGCCTGTTCACCGTAGTCAGGCTGCGAGATCAACAGGTTGTCGATATCCACGCCCAGCTTCTGCGCATACGCGCTGTCAAAAGCATGCTCCGCATCGATGATCGCGCACATGCCGCCCTTTTTCTGCGCTTCGGCGATAATATGAGTAGCGATAGTGGTCTTACCAGACGATTCGGGTCCATATATTTCAACTACCCTGCCTTTAGGCAACCCCCCAACTCCCAACGCCATGTCCAGGCCGATCGAACCGGTGGAGATGACCTCCATAGGGTCCTGGCTTCTCTCATTCATCATCATCACGCTTCCTTTCCCGAAGTCTTTGTCGATCTTATCCATTGTCAGCTTTAACGCCTTTAATTTTTCTGCGTTTGACATAATCGTAGTTTTTAGTTCACCCAAATTTATTGATTCATCAAAGGTAGGGGAATTTAGTTATTCACACCTAATATTTTTAGTATTTTGTAGCTAATTTTTTTGGGTCGGCCGTCCGTCGCGGTTTCCCGGGCCCAAAAAATTGCTTCGCCGGGCAACGGGATTTCGCTAAAATGCATTTAACTACAACGGATGAATATCGGCGAACAACCGGAAGATGCGAAGACAGGCAGTGCTGCGGCACAGGAGGTTCTTTTTGAGCATCTGGCCGCCCCGCCCGTCATGATCGTGCCGTGCTTCAACCGCCCATCCAGCGCCAACCGGGTCAGACTGGCTCCGTCCCGGCCCCAATCTACTCCGTTCGTGGGCGGGGGCGCCCGGCCGGCACACGTGCCGGCACATGGTAATTTTGGCGCTAATTCTAACTATGGCGATTTCGCCGCAGTTAGGCGTCGGGTCGAACAGCATATCTCTGCCGTTGACCAAACGGCGGCCCCCGATATCGTTGTAACCGAAATTCCGGCAGTCGCGTCGCCCGCTGCCCCGCCAGGCCGCCGCCCGCTTCCCCGCCAGGCCGCCGCCCGCTTCCCCGCCAGGCCGCCGCCCGCTTCCCCGCCAGGCCGCCGCCCGCTTCGGATCGCCTATCTCAACGAGCTTGGAAAAGACCCGGGGCCATCGGTGGAACCTTCCTTCCGGAAGTCTCCCTTCCGGCTTAGCGTCGGCGATGTCTATCTTCACCAGAATTCTATTCATATCGAACCCGAGCTATTTTTCAATCATTTCTTTAAAGGCGTAACCCCTGGCCTCCGACTGAGTATTGGCGGCTTCTAACGGCGGGTTTGTCTCATTTCGCGGGTCAGAGTAAAAAACACATAAACGGCCCCGGTAAGCCTGATGTCGCGCGGTTACGGGACGTTTTATTTCATAAATCCCTCAGTTAGCGTGGTTTTGGCATTAAATTCGCCTATTTTTGCGGCGAAACGATTAACAAATTTGGTTTGTTGATCTATATTTGCCTCCATTCCAACCGATCGCATGTCCATTCGCGGGAGGGGAATGATCTCTTTTTAAAAAAATATTACTATGAAGCTTAAACAATCATTGCTATTCGCTGCGCTCGCTGTATTCCTGTTCTCCTGCGTAAGTACAAAGAAATTTAAAGCGGAAGTAGCAAAGAATGACTCGCTAACCGCCGCAAACGCTAAGCTGGCCGCTGACCTCAAGAACTGTAACGATCTCACGGCTTCAGACGCCACTTCCAAAGCCGCTCTTCAGAAACAGTTAGACGATCTGCAGAAGCAGCTCGATCTGGCCAAGCAGAACCAGGACGCCACCCTGAAACAGCTGGAGAACCTCTCCCTCGTCTCCAGCACCCAGGCTGAAAGCATTAAGAAATCGCTGGACAACATCGGCGCAAAGGATCTCTACATCGAAAATCTGCAGTCAGCACTGGCCCACAAGGACTCCCTGAACATGGCCCTCGTGATGAACCTCAAAGGCGCGCTCGCGGACGTCAATGACCAGGATATCAATATCAAGATCGATAAGGACGTCGTCTATATCGATATCTCCGACAAGCTGCTCTTCAATAGCGGCAAATGGGATGTTACGCCGGCTGCCAAGGTTATCCTCGGTAAAGTTGCCACCGTCCTCAAAGCTCAACCCAGTATCGAATTCATGGTCGAGGGTCATACGGATACCAAGCCTTACGATCATCCCGGCCCGATCAAGGATAACTGGGACCTCAGTACGAAACGCGCTACTTCCGTCGTTCGCATCCTGCAAAAAGATTATGGCCTGGATCCGGCACATATCACCGCAGCCGGCCGCGGGGAATACGTACCGATCGCCCCCAACGATACCAACGAAGGCCGTGCCGCTAATCGCCGCACCCGTATCGTGATCCTGCCGCAGCTGGATCAGTTCTTCAAGCTGCTCGAACACAAATAATCAAAGAAGGCAATAAGACTGAGGCCGCTTCCCACCCGGAGGCGGCCTTCTTTTTTTGGCGCCGCTATCATTTTATCTTCCATTATTCGTTTATTCGTTTAGGAATGAGAATCCGGCTTCTGAAACCTAAGGGGACCATATTCGCGGGCATCGCCCTGTTAGTAGTAATTTGTATTTCCTGTCGCGCGGGGGGGCAACCTCCGCTTGCCCGTCAGGGCCTGCTCGACCTCCGGAACCAGAATTTGTTCGATAACTCCCTGTCGCTTAATGGCGAATGGGGATTTTATTGGAACCGCCTGCTCCCGCCGGACAGTCTTTCCACTCCGCCTCCTGCTTATGTCCCCTATCCCGTTCTCTGGAAAGACCTCACCGTCAATGGGGGCAAAATTGCCACCGAAGGCTACGCCACCTATACGCTGACCGTCCTTCTTCCTCATAAGCGTCCCAGGATCGGTCTCGAAATCCCGGATGCCTATTGCTCATTCAAGCTCTATGTCAACGGCATCCTTCAGGCTCAGGATGGGGTGCCGGCGACCACCCGCGAAAAAGCTACGCCATTCTGGGCCACCCGGAATGTTGCCCTGCCGCCCGGAGAGCCGGATACCCTTCAGTTCGTAATTCAGATCGCCAATTTCTGGCACGCCCGCGGCGGACCTTATAAGGATATCCTCATCGGCGATAAGGACGTCCTCTTCCTCAAGAAGAACCGTGACATTGCCTACGATTCTTTGATGGCCGGTTGTATGTTCATGGGCGGCCTCTTCTTCCTGGGCCTTTTTGTGTTTAGCAGCCATGACAAAACGATCCTTTATTTTTCCCTGTTTTGTATCGTGTTCAGCTACCGGATGGTCGGCACCCAGCACTACGCGCTCCACCTGCTGTTCCCCACCCTGGACTGGTTCCTTACGATCCGGGTCGAATACATCTCTCTTTCACTGGCCATGACCTTCTTCTGTGCCTACACCCGCAAGCTTTTTCCCGACGATATCATCCCGGTGATCACCAGGGCGCTGATCTGGCTTTGCCTGGTCTATAGCGTGCTTGTTCTTGTCATGCCCACCCCGATCTTCACCCGCATCCTGATCGGCTTTCTCGGCATGATGTTCTTTACGATCGCCTATTCCATGTACGTATTCCTTCGCGCCGCCCGGCTCAGGCGGAGCGGATCGGTATTCGCCCTGCTGAGTACGGCGGTGATGCTCTTCATCGGATCGATCATGAACCTCCACTATTTCGGTTTTATTTCCGATTGGCGGGCAATCCTCTTTATCTCCTATATCGCTTTCTTCTTCCTCCAATCCCTCGCGCTGTCCCATCGCTTCGCCCACAACTTCCGGCAGGCAACCTGGCAAGCTCAGCAAGGGCTGCGGACAAAATCGGAATTTCTCTCGACGATGTCGCATGAGATCCGGACGCCGCTGAACGCGGTCATCGGGATGACCCACCTGATGCTTCGCAACGACCCCCGGTCCGATCAGAAGGCGGACCTCGGCGTACTCCTCTTTTCCGCTAATAACCTGCTTTCGATCGTCAACAATATCCTTGATTACAACAAGATCGAAGAAGGGAAGATCGGGTTCGAACACATTCCCATGGACCTGCCCGCTATCGCCCGAAATATCGTCGCCGGCCTCAAGAATGCTGCCGATGAGCGCGGTATCCTGCTTCGCGCCGAGGTCGACCCCCGCCTGGACCGGAAAGTCATGGGCGACCCGACCCGCACCAGTCAGGTCATCAATAATCTCGTCCACAACGCCGTGAAGTTTACCAAGGCCGGATCGGTGCGTGTGTCCATCACCGTTGATTCCATGGACCAGGACCGGGTCACCGTGGATGTGAAAGTGGAAGACACCGGTATCGGCATCCCGGCAGAAAAACAGGGTATAATCTTCGATCGTTTTACGCAGGCCGACTCCTCCACCTCCCGCAGTTACGGCGGGACCGGTCTCGGCCTGGCGATCACCAGGAAGATACTGGAGCTCCAGGGGGTTACCCTGAAACTGCAAAGCGAGCCCGGAAAAGGCTCCACTTTTTATTTTGCGCAAACCTTTACCATAACTGACGAGCCGATCGGAGAAAGCCAGGACCAGCTTCCGGCGGCCGAATCCGAACAGCTGCTCCGCGGCATCCACATCCTGCTGGTGGAAGACAACCCCCTCAACGTACTGGTGGCCCAGACCATGCTGGAGAACAACGGCGCCACGGTAGACGTGGCCGTCAACGGTGCGGAAGCGCTCGATAAGCTGGATGCGCGGTCCCACCAGCTCGTGCTGATGGACCTTCATATGCCGGTCATGGATGGTTATGAGGCCACTGTCCTCCTCCGCAAGCGCGGCGAAACGCTTCCCATCATCGCGCTGACGGCCAGCACTCCCAAGGAAGTCGAAAGCGATGCCTTCGCGGCCGGCCTTAATGACGTCGTCGTAAAACCGTTCAGCCCCGACGAGCTGTATCGGGTAATTCTGCAACACGTGCAGCCCACGTCGATCGCGTGAGGGGACGAATCCCAACATGAACTATTCCGGGGAATTTATTCCCCATCGAGAAGCGAGGGACCTGCGGATGAGGATCGGAAAGCCGACAGGGACAAAGATGATCCTGGCTTCCCCGATTGGCATAGTTTTTCCCCTACCCTATAAAAGATTTGGATATGAGAATCATCGGCATCGTGTTCCTGCTGTTCTTACTGGCCTGTCACAATACCGGCGGCGGCACCAGCCAGCTATCAGACACCGCGATCGCCACCGTCTCAACCGTGCCGATGGCGCCCGATACCAGCAGCCTCGCCGGCCGGTGGTACCTCCAGCCTGTGCTTCCTTCCGATACGGCAACCGGCAAGATCCCCTGGCTCGAACTGAACACCGACCTATCCCGCTTTACCGGCAACACCGGCTGCAACTCCATGCATGGCAAATTCTATTTCAGCAAAACGGACAGCAGCCTTTCTTTTAGCGATAAGATCTTCCTCTCCAGAATGGCTTGCCCCGGATTCAATGAGCTCGGTTTTTTGAGAAGCCTGACGAGCACTGTGCGCTTTAAGCTGCGCCACGATACCCTGATCTTTATCGGTGATGGGCATGTGGAATTGTCGAAATGGATCCGGAAAATGCACAAATAATACACAAACGGCTATAGCTACGGTAACATAACAGAATATTCACATTGTGGTAACATAATTGCAAGAACTTTCGGCTAAATCAATGATCATGTCAACGACAAGCTTAGCGGATTTGACAAGGGAACTGCTCAACAGCGGGGTCTTCAGCCATCTTCCGGACGACGAGATCGGCCGGCTGCATTGGATGATCCTCCGCGTTCAGCAGGAGGAACTACCGCTCCAGCCCTTACTGACCTATTGGTACCGGGGGGACTATTACGTTTCCAACGCCTCTCCCCGTCTGCTGCAGCAATGCAATGAATATCTGCAACGGATGGGTCAGCCCCTCATTGACGTCTACGGCGAAGAGTTCTACGAAGCCTGAGGACCCCGATAATAGGCCCCGGGATCTTCCAGGACTTTCTTCCACTGGCGTTGATGACTTTCCTGCCATTTCTTCTCCGGGTGAACACCCCAATTCACTCGCTTCAGCGCTTCTCTCACAAATTCCCGCTGCTCCGGATGTACAAATAAAGGATGCCGGTAATACCATTCCGGATCTTCGGTGAGCGCCTTCCAGAAAGCTTCCCAGCTAACATACCATTTATCGAAAACGGTCACTTCGCCGGAAACGGGATCGGAAATACTGTAGTTGTACAGATAAGCTACCCCACCGTTCCCCTCCGGCACCCGGTACAGGCTACCGCCGCTGTCTTCAGAGCTAATATCGAAATAGAGTTCCTTCGGCATGAAAAAAGTAGTAATTTGCCACCAAACCGGATGGAATCCGGTTCAAAGACATTAAATATACTGAGAGAAAAAATCATATTCGTTCCAATTTATTGTCGAAGTTTCAAATTATCCAATATGGCACTCATTCCCAATAACAAGAAGAAAAAGGACGGCAAACCACTCGCGGGCCCCAAAAGTAACATTCCCGGCTTCCCCGCCAATAAAACCAAGGCAAATTCCAAAGCCGTCAGCAAAAATACCCGCATGCCCGGCAACGCGCAGCGCGGGTCCTGAGGCCGGGCCCAGGTCGGGTCCTAAGCCGGCTCCTGGCGCGGGTCCTGAAGCGACCCCCGGCGCGATCTCTAAGCCACCGGCACGTAGCCCTTCTGCTGCTGCTCTTCCAACTGTCTGTTCAATTCATCCCGGGCTGACCCCTCATCGGGAAAGGTCCTGAGCGTGATTTGCCCTTTGCTTGCGGACCTCCCGTAACGGATGATCAATAGTTTGCCGTCTGTTGCGGCTTCCCACCACTTCTCACCAAGCGCCAGCCTTCGGAACTCAAGATGATCATATGGTCCACCCGCGCTCATCGGTGCCGTCCCCCCATTACCGCCTTCCACGCCCAAGGCCCCCCATATCTGCTCCATCACCTTGAGTGGCTGTTGCAGCCAGTCCTTCGCATAGACCGGCAGCACGGTCCACCCCCAACTCCGCAGAATGGCAGGCCGCTGATAATACTGCTCGATGAGGTTTCCATTCCGGTAATGCTGTTCATCGTCGATCAGGATCGCCAGTGAATAGTCCTCATCCTCCCGCCGGCGCTTCACGGCCAGCGAACATTTGAAACCGGACTGCCCAACCTGTTCCGCCACTTCGTAGCCTTTCGCCTCCAGCTGCTCTTTTAGCTGCCGCCGGATGATCGTCGGCGCCGCTTCCTTCGGAACGGCGCGGAGTGAAGGCTCTGTCGCGCGCAGCGTCAACCCGTCCAGGATCGTTCGCGCCGCCTCCATCTTCCCTTCGTTCACCAGCTCCGCATATTGCAGAAACCTGCGCAGGTAATTCGCGCCTTCGTTGTATTGATTGGTGATCTGCCCGAACCGGATGCTGGCCACCACCGCCATATGCAGACGTGCCCGGCTGAATAGCACGTTCAATCTTTTTTCTCCGCCGCGCTTATTCACGGGCCCGAAATTCATGATCATCCTGCCATCGGTGTCCGGTCCATAACAAACGCTCATAATAATAATATCCCGCTCATCCCCCTGGATATTCTCGAGATTCTTGACGATCAATCCTGTGAACTGATCGTTCTCCGTCCGGTTATACGCCTCCTCCAGGAGTTGCGCAAAACGGGCATCTTCGGCTGCCAGGCCATCCAGGGCTTCTTCGATCGCATGCTGCTGCTCCTGGCTGAACGCGACAATCCCAATGCTCTCCTTCGTGCCGCGGTTCAGGAGGTCCTTTACCATCCCCGCAATGTACGCCGCCTCCATCCGATTGCTCCGCTTGTCATAGACGCTGTTGGTCATCAGGTGATAACTGATGCTGCGATGGTTCACGGCCTTGTCCGGGATCGTCAACAACGCGCCCTCATAAAAGGCATAATTGCTATAGCTGATCAGCGTTTCGTAATGGCTCCGGTAATGCCAGCTCAACAAGCTGCTCTCGAGCTTTCGCGAAGCCTGGGCCAGCAGACTGCCGGCATCATCGCTCAGCCATTCATCGGCCCCATCTTCATCCGGCTGGTCAAGGTCGTCCGGATCATTGTCCCTGGCCGCCATGCTGAAGAAGTCAGTCGGCGGCATCTGCTTTTCATCCCCTACGATGATCGTCTGTCTCGACCGGTAAAGCGACGGCACCCCTTCCTCCAGGGTGATCTGACTTGCTTCGTCAAAGATCACCACGTCGAAATGATCCGCATCCAGCGGAAGACTATCGCTTACACTATATGGGCTCATCAGCCACACCGGCTTGAGATCTCGTAGCACAAACCCGCTCTCTTTCGCCGAAAGCTCGCGGATACTTTTATACCGCCTGCTCTTTCCAAACTCATTTTCCAGGATCTTCCTCCCTTCCGTATAGACTTTCTTGAATTTCTTCTGGTCCTCATTTAGCTGGCTGGCTGGTTTTCCCGTCAGGTCAAGCTGCTGTGCGAAGCGCTGCCGGACAAAAGCCCTGATGGTTTCCGCATTCACCGCCAGCAGCGCTTTATATGCTTCCCCCAGTTGCTGCGCCGCCTTTTCCAGCGCCGCCTGGTCGATCGCGGAATAATGTCGGTTGGCCTGGTAGATGGCTTGTAATGTTTTGCGGAGAACGGCCGCCTCCCCCTGGAGCTTGCGCAGCGGCAGCCGTCGAAGCGTTTTCTTGACGGCAGGGGAGAGCGCGCTAAAGGCCCCTAGCACCGGCAGCCATTCCCCTAGCGCGTCGACGTTCAACTGCAAGGTCATCAGATCATCCCGGATGAGGGCGAGGGAACCCTGCGGGGGCTCCTGCCAGCATCGCTGCAGGGATGTCGCGAGCCGGCTGAGCGGCGAATGCAGGGAATTCAACGCGATAACGACCTCCGTTGCGTGGTCGTGCGTCAGGAGATAACGAAGCTCCGGATGACCGTTCTTCTGCTGCAACAGGTCGATGCTTCGCCAGGCCGTATCGATATTGTCCAGCTGATACACTTCCTGCAGCTGCTGTCGCGCGTGCCCGACCGACGCTGCCGCCGCGTACTCCGCCTTCAACTGTTCCAGCAGCGACACAATCGACGGCCGGACGGAATGCCGGCTCAGATCATAACGCCGGCGCACCTCCTTTCTCAGCTTCCGCCAGGCCCCGCTCAATCCGCCGAGGAACCGGCCTTCGTGGCGGACCGCAAGTGCCAGCGCTGCCGCCAGGTCCTGCTCATTTAGCCGGTCGCGCCAATGGACGTTGAGGGCTTTCGCCTTTTCCAAAACTTCGTGTAACCTTCCATACTCCAGCATCTTCCTGTCCAGTTCCCTGGCCTCTTCCCGGTCCGGATCAGCTAATGCCAGCTGCCCCGCCCGCGCGAGCGGATATAAGAGCACAGCGAATTGCACGAGTTGCTTTAACCGGTCCGGGTCATCCGTCTGCTCCGGCTTCAGCCGGCAGTTCGGCAACAGCTCCATGGCTTCCGTCAGCACCGTCAATGCCTGTTGCAGGGCTTCCGTCAGGTCCCGATGCGGGGTGGAAGAATTGAACAGCGCTTCCCGGAGCCGGCTGAACGGATGCGCGGCAAACACCGGCTCCGCTCCCGTTTCCTCCAGCATTGCCTCCACGTTGCCCAGCACCGGCAACGCTTCCCGCCATTCTTTATAGGACGGCAGTCCCTCCTCTTCGCCCGGCGTTAATGGGACAAGCTCCTCCCGCAATTGGATCAGCCGCTCGATCAATGCCCGCGTTGTGATCCCCGCGTCCACTCCGGGGGCTCCGTCCATGGTCAGACCACCATCTACCGCCAGGCTGACCTCGTGGAATTCCCGCAGCAGGTCCACCTGCGCATTCATCCGGTCAACCAGCCCCTGCCGCCTTAACCGCAGCTCCGCCAGCTCCATCCTGTTTTGGGTGAATTCCTCATAAGTCCCCTTGAGATTCCGGATAAACTCCCGCTTGTCACCCTGGCTGTCATGAATATAACAACATAGCTCCTCCAATCCGACCTGCTTAAGGCGGTGATAAACCACATCTAGTGCTGCCCTTTTTTCGCAAACGAATAATATGTTCTTTCCCCGTGCCACGAAGTCGGCGATGAGGTTGGTGATCGTTTGGCTCTTTCCTGTTCCCGGCGGCCCCTGGATGATATAGTTGTACCCCGCGCGACTTTTCAGGATCGCCCGTGTCTGCGCCGGATCGGCAGCGATCACATGATACCAGTCGTCCGGCCGGTTCAGGTTGAAGGTGTGTTCCGGGAAGACCCGCGGCTGTTCGTCGAACAGCGCGTCGATCACATGATGTTGCGCCTGCTGGTCGATCACCAGACTGTAGTCCCTTACCAGGCTCATTTTCTTATAATGGAAATTCCCCAGCACCATATTGCACACATCGAATTCCCAGGACCCGGTGTGGGGGGTTGTCGGTGCGTCGGGGGGTTCCGCCGGTTCGGGTGTTGTCGGGGTCTCGGGAGTAGTTGGCGTCTCGGAGGTTGTCGGAGTCTCGGAGGTTTCGTTCGCTTCGGGGGTAGTTGGGGTTTCGGGGGTTTCGTTCGCTTCGGGGGTTGTCGGAGTCTCGGGTGTTTCCGTTGTCT
>Ga0210383_10000092_pt1 | contig 100148 bp, 72 predicted proteins | sample IncBWC14OmetaG_FD_160072 | JGI IMG/M metagenome (GOLD analysis project Ga0210383, IMG submission 160072) | Forest soil microbial communities from Barre Woods Harvard Forest LTER site, Petersham, Massachusetts, United States - Inc-BW-C-14-O ...
GCCACCTGAGCTACTGGCGCGTATCGGGGCGAGCCGATTTGAACGGCCGACCCCCTGCTCCCAAGGCAGGTGCGCTACCAAGCTGCGCTACGCCCCGAGCCTTTAGGAAGTAACATACGCACGATCCGCTCTCAACCGACGATCGCGCGAGTGCGCATTTTGCTCGTCGATCTTTTCATGCAAGCGACTGCCGCGCTCGCGAGTTAGCTGTGGATAACTGGTATTGATACTCCTCGCGCGAAGTATCTGCTCGACGAACAGCCGCAAAGCAATTTTGCGCCGCAACGAACCTTCGTCGTCGATCCGCTGCCGCGAGAGTCGCCGGTGCAGTCCAGACGACGCAATCCGCGGGATGCATCTCTCGAAATGTGAACATTGTGAGATCGCATCCGGCGCAGCGCTCGCAAGTTGCAAAACTCGCAATTTTCGCGTGAATGTGGCCGATTTCGACGCTCTCGATGATTCGACGTCGCAGAAAGAGAAAAAAATTTTCGGCCTCACCTTGAATCTATCGCGACTTTTTCGAGGCACAGTGTTTGCTTCTGTAGAAAGCGCGCTGACAATCTCCTCCCCCGAGACCCAGCGCCTGTCCCCAAGCCAAGGCCGGGCTACTTGAACCGTCGGCTCCCCACCGCGGTCCCCACTCGTAGCCCGGCCGTTCTTTATTCACCGCCCGAACTTGGCGCTGCGCACCTATTTCACTACCCGGCATTTATATCTCGCGATTTCTGCTACTCTTGCCGCATCCGGACTCGGTCCGGGCCGGGGGTCTTATCACTCGCCTGAGGAAAATTAGTAGCGCATCGATTCTCGCGTTGTTCGCCGCTGCCCTTTCCTTCTGCGTCTGCGGATGCTGGATGGCGGCGGCTCAGTTCGCGCCAATCGCGGCCAACATCGCCGAGCAAGTCGGTGGTGACGCGCTCGAGCTGACAGCCGGCGTCGGCGCGCAAGCAACTGCGGAGTCCACTCACGCCAAGCAAGCCGCGGCCGCGCGTGACAGCGCTATGAACAGCGGCGACGCCTGCGATCAACTCGAAGTCCAGGTTCCCGACGTGATCGAGTTGCGACGAGGCGCGGGCGGCGCGCCCGAATATCGCGAGCTGGAGATCGGCGACTCGCTCGCGCAGCGGCAATGGCTGCCGCTGGCGGATAGTGAAACGACGCCGGACGGCTGGCGACCGGCGGTGAATTTTCTGCAGATGAATTTCTCGCCGCCGCTCGGTGCGGTGATCCCGGAAAGCGCGAGCAGCTTCCTGGCATACACGCCGTCGAAAGTCGTCACCGCCGCCGACGGCGATCGCCTCACCGCGATGACCATGAATTTCGGCAAACCGGCCGGCACCTTCACCTGGCGCGGGACCTACTACCACTACATCGTGACCAGCAACCTGCCTTGCTATCCGCCGCCGCCGGAGCGAGTCGCCGACGCCGTCCCCGCACCGCGGGCTTCCAGATAATTTTATTTTTTCGATTGCGGCGGGCGTCAGGCGTTGTCGCGCGCATAGCGCCGCGGGACGCGCCATCCGCCGGGCGCCCGCGTGTTCGCGCGCTGCAGGATGAAGCGCCGCACGGCGCGGCGCGCTTCGTTACTGCTCTCGCAAATCTGAAAACATCCCGCATTGATCAGCGCGTCGGATTGCTCCAGCGCGGCCGGCCCGCCCGCAATGATCGTCACGCGCGACGACAGCGCCTTGATCGCCGCCACCAGCTCCAGCGTCGCCGGGATACATTCGGCCGTCATGCACGAGATGAAGACGAAGTCGGGCGTAAAAAGTTTGACCAGGTCGCAAATCTCGGCGGGCGACTTGCCTTCGCCGGCGAAGGTCGCGACGACACCCTCCTTACGCAGCAGTTCGAGCAGAATCAGCAGGCCGAGGAAGTGCACTTCGCCGGGCGCCATCACACCGAGCACTCGCACGCTCGGCGAAATCCGCGTCTTCGCGAAGCGGTTGCCGAGCTCGGCGATCAGCTGATGCGTCGTGTCGATGATCAGCCGCTGGTTCTCGTCGCTGATGTGATTTTCCGCGTGCTCCTCGCCCATCAGTTCCAGCGCCGGCTGAATCACGTCGTCAAAAGTCCGTTCGAGGCCGTTCTCATCGCAATACGCGATGGCTATATTTCGCGCGCCGGCCGGATTCAGTTCGAGCAGCATACGGTAGAAGTCGTGGTAGTCGTCGAGCACGCGGTCCGCGCCTAGCAGGATCGAAAGAAATCCAAGCGGCGGCACATAGTCGCCCGCAACCTTGAGGCACGCGGTCAACGGCGTCGACAGCAGCAGCCCCGGAATTCCCCACAGCCACGACCAGTACATCGCGGAGATCAGCAGCGCCACGGGCGACACGCCGATGCCGTGGCCGATTATGAACGGCTCGGCAAACTGCGCTGCAACCTGATCGATCAGCACGAACGCGCCAAGTATCTCGATCGCCTTGCCCCATCCGGGGAACATCGCGAACGCGACCAGCGCCGGCAGTAGCGCCGAGCTGATCGCACCGACGTACGGGATGAACCGCAGCAGGAACGCGACCAGGCCCCACAGCGGCGCACTCGGCAGCCCGAGCATCCACGCCACCGTTCCGCACGCCACTCCGTAGGCGAGATTGATCGTGGAAAAAAGCAGCAGGTAGCGGCCGACGGTAAAGCCCGCCGTTTCTATCGCTTGCGCCGCTATCGGCACTCGGCCGCGCGCCGCGAGCCGCACGAATCGATCGCGCAAATCTTTTCTGCTGTACAACAGGAAGAACAGCAGCATGACGATCAGCAGCGTATTGACGATGCCGTCGACGATCGGCGCCACCGATTTCAGGCTGTCAGTGAGACTGGAAGGAACCGGAACCGCCATCACTTCGCGCGGCGGCCGCGGAGGAGGGTTGGCGCCGGCCATGCGCTTCTGAACGTCGGTAACCGCTTCCTTTATGTGTTGCAGCCATGGCGGCGAGCTCTTTTCGAGCGCCGCCAGTTTGTTGCCGATATTGTCCGAGTAGTCAGAGACCTGGTCGGCGACCGCCGTCAGCTCAATCGTGAGGAAGTAGCCTGTTGCCGAAATGATCCCGATCGCAACGAGCACAACCACCGCGGAACTCATCAGGCGCCCGCAGAAAGGCTCGAGCCGCGTCGCGACGGGACTGAACACCACGCTTAAGATCAGTGCGATCGCCAACGGCAGCAGGACCGGCCTGGCGAAATACAGCGCCGCGGTGCCGATGATCATCGCGCAAACCGGCACGGCGACCCACAAAAGCGAGAAGCTGTCGTCGCTCTCGCCGTAAACCTGCTCTATTACGTCGTCGCTGTCCGGCATCGAGGATTTATCTGACATGCAACCTTCTACGCGCCCCTACGTCTGCTTTTGAGATCGATCCTAAGCAGCAACCGAGCCAAGTAGATACGCTCGACGCTCCGTTGATTGACACATTGGATATGTGTGGAACTTTTTCAGTGCAATTCGGCAGAAAATCATGGCGCCGCCTGAAAAGCCTTGCTTTATCTGGATATTTCGCGAATTTCGCATGACTCATCCCGCTTTTCACGATACCCTTTATTTGGGATCGCCCTCGCCCCCTACTGGATTTCGCTCGCGGCGAAATATAAGAAGGCAGGTCCGGGGAACGCTGACCGCACGGGCCCCCGGGGAACGCGATTGCGCCAGGATTCGCGCTGAGAGCGCGCGGGAGGTTACAACTCATGCCGGCTCGTTCGATATCTACCGCCAGTCTGACCTTCGGACTCGTCTCGATTCCGGTCCGATTGTTCCCCGCCACCAGCTCCAAATCGGTCTCGTTCCATCTGCTGCACGCGCCCGACATGAGCCGCATCCAGCAGAAAGTTTATTGCCCCAAGGAAGACAAAATAGTCGACCGCAGTGAGTTGGTCCGCGGCTACGAAATCGAAAAAGATCGCTACGTCACTTTCACCGACGAGGAGCTGAAGAAGCTCGAAGCTGCCGCCGATCGCGCCGTCGAGATAACCGGCTTCATCCCGGCGTCGGAAGTCGATCCCGTGTACTTCGAGAATTCGTACCTGCTCGGATGCGAGCCGACTTCCGCCAAGGCCTACCACCTGCTGCAGGAAGCGATGACCAAGGCGGCGCGCGTCGGCGTCGCGAAATTCACGATGCGCGGCAAGGAGCGGGTCGTGCTCATCCGGCCCTACGAGAAGGGCCTGATGCTGCATACGATGTACTACAACGACGAGATTCGCTCGTTCGGCGAAATCGATCACGGCGCCGATGCGCCCGTGAAAGAATCCGAGCTGAGTCTCGCGCAGCGCCTGCTCGACGATCTGACGCAGAAGAAATTCGATCCGTCGGAGTTCAAGGACAACTACCGCGAACGCGTCATCGAGGCGGCCGAGCAAAAGATGGCCGGCCATGAGCTGACCGATCCCGCGCCCGAAGTACGCCAGGGCAAGGTCATCGATCTGATGAGCGCGCTGAAAGAGTCGCTCAAAAAGCGCGGCGTCGCCGTCAACGAAGATCGCGAAGAAGCCCCGGCCACCGCGGAAGGCGAACAGCGCAAGGTCGCCGCCGGCACTCGACGACCGTCGCGCAGCCGCCGCGCCCGCTAGCAGCTTCGCCGCCTCGCGATTGTGCCCCTTCCCAGCGTAGGGGTTAGGTTCCTCGGATGTCGCTGACCAAGTACCGCCACAAGCGCAGCGCCGAAAACACTCCCGAGCCCTTTGGACGCGAGGTTCCAACTTCCACCTCCACAACCAGCGGCAGTTTCGTCGTTCAGAAACACGCGGCCCGCCGCCTTCACTACGATTTCCGGCTCGAGATGGAAGGCGTCCTGCGTTCATGGGCCGTCCCCAGAGGCCCCTCGATGAATCCCGTGGACAAGCATCTCGCCGTCGCCGTCGAGGACCATCCGCTCGAGTACGGCGACTTCGAAGGCGTCATTCCTCCGGGTAACTACGGCGCAGGCTCCGTCATCGTATGGGATCGCGGCGTGTACGAAGTCATCGATCCGCCGGGCGGCGCCGCCGACGCAGTTCGCAAGGGAAAAATCGACATCAACCTGCGCGGCTTCAAGCTCAACGGCGCGTTCACGCTCGTCCACACCGGCGGACGCCGCAACGGCGACCCCAAGGACGAGAAAAACTGGCTGCTGATCAAGAAACGCGACCAGTACGCCACCACGGAAAACGTTTTCGAGGCGCACCCGCGCTCGGTCTTGTCCGGCTTGACGCTCGAGGAGCTCGCCGACGCGCCTGCTGCCGAGCGCAAGCTCGCCGACGATCTCGCCCGCAAGCATCTGCCCGAGCTGGGCGGCAAGCTCAAGCATTCGGATTTCCCGCTGACCCTCGCCAAGACTCGCGACGACGCTTTCGACAATGACAAGTGGCTATTCGAAATAAAGTACGACGGCGTCCGCGTACTGGCTATTCGCGAAGGCGAGAATACTCACTTGTATGCGCGCAAGGGCACCGACATTACTAATCGATATCCCGAAGTCGTGCTGGCGTTGAACTCGCTCGCGCTCGACCGCTTCGTGCTCGACGGCGAAATCGTCGCGCAGGACGATCGCGGACGCCCCAGCTTCCAGCTCCTCCAACGCAGGATGCACGTCAACGACGCGCGCCAGGTCGCCCGCCTGAGCCTCGCAGTTCCCGCCACCTACTACGTCTTCGACGTGCTTGGCTTCGATCGCTTCGACACGCGTACGCTTCCACTCGAAGAACGCAAGCGCGTTCTCGGCGAACTCATCCACAATGAGGGACCGGTCCGCTACTGCGACCACGTGATCGGCCACGGCAAGGATTTTTACGACGCAATCGCGGAGCACGATCTCGAAGGTATAGTCGCCAAGCTGCGCGACTCTCCATACCGCGGCACGCGCACCGGCGATTGGCTGAAGATCAAGCGTCCGCTGACTCTACCCTTCGTGATCGGCGGCTACAGCGATCCCGACGGCACCCGAACTCATTTCGGAGCGCTGCTGCTCGGTCAGTACGACGCCGACGGCGCGTTGCGCTACACCGACAAGGTCGGCACCGGCTTTACCCAGGACAAGCTGCGCAAGATTCACGCGATGCTCGAAGAGCGCGCGCAATCGGAATCGCCGTTTCGCAAACCCGCTCCCGGCGAACCCTCGCCCGAGAAAACCGCGCATTTCGTTCGGCCAGAACTGGTTTGCAACGTTCGCTTCACCGAATGGACCGACGGCGGCGGCATCCGCCAGCCCAGTTTCCTGGGCCTGACCGACGAGATTCCGCCTCGCGATTGCATCTACACGGGACCCGGCGCGCAGGACGATCCCGCGACCGACGAGGCTTCATCTCCAGATATAAACGGAGGTGCCGACGTGAAAGCACGCAAGGGCCGCCGCAAGGATGCAAGTCCCACGCCTTCCGCACCGACGGCGTCGATCACCAATCCTGAAAAAATCTTCTGGCCCAAGGACGGCTACACTAAGGGCGACCTCGTCGCCTACTATCGCGCGATTTCAAAGTGGATGCTGCCCTACCTGAAGGATCGCCCGGTGATGCTCACGCGCTATCCCGACGGCATCGAGGGCAAGATGTTCTATCAAAAAGACGCGCCTGCGTTTGTGCCGAACTGGATTCGCACGGAGAAGATTTATTCAGAAGATTCGCAGCGCGAGATTTCCCACTTCATCCTCGACAGCGAAGAAGCCCTCGCCTACGTCGCCAACCTCGCCGCCGTGACCATCCACATGTGGTCGTCGCGCATCCCGCATCTCGAGCGTCCCGATTGGCTCCTGTTCGACATCGATCCCAAGGGCAGCACGACAGAGCACGCGGTCGCGGTCGCGCGCGAAGTCGCCGCAGTGCTGCGCGAAGTCGGCCTCGAACCCTGCCTGAAGACGTCCGGCCAAATGGGGCTGCACGTAGTAGTGGGCCTGGCGCCGAAATATACATACGATCAGGCGAAGATGTTTTCCGAGTTAGTATCGCAAGTAGTAGTCAATCGAATTCCGCAAATAGCCACAATCAATCGCAATCCACACACGCGCAAAGGCCGCGTCTACATTGACTACTTGCAACTCGGCCACGGCAAAACGATCGCCGCAACGTTCTCGGTCCGCCCGATGCCCGGTGCCCCAGTCTCAGCGCCAATGACCTGGAAGGAACTGAAGCCGTCGCTCGACCCAGGAATCTACAACATCAAGACGATGCCCGCGCGGATGTCCCGCCTAAAGCGCGACCCCTTCCTCGACACAATCGAAAAGCACGCCACGCTGGAGGACGCCCTCCCCCACCTGGAAGCCCTTCTGACCCGTTCCCAGAGCCATTCTCAGGCTGCTACTTAGATTTCGGCGGCGCAGTTACTTCGTTAAACGCGCGAATAGCTTCCACCGCGGTCGGCACTCCGCTGTATTGCGAAACGTGAACGATCAGCTCCTTGATCTCTTCCGGCGGGATGCCGAGGTTCAGCGCGCCGCGCATGTGAAGTCGCAGTTCGGGTCCGCGCCCCAGCGCCATCAGTGCGGTCATTGTCAGTAGCGAGCGCAACTTGATGGGCAGGCCGGGACGACTCCAGATCGTGCCGAACAGTTGTTCGTTGAGAAATGTCGCGAACCCTTCGTCGAAGTTTCTGAGGAACGCGTCGCCGTCCTGCGCCGCCTTCTCGCCAAACAACTTCGTGCGCACTTCCATTCCTTTCTTTGCCGATTCGTCAGACATGGGAACACCTCTGCGATGACGTTGTGACAGTTATGCGTTGCGAATCATCAAGCCACCGTCGACCGGAATAATCGCGCCGGTGATGTACGAGGCGGCCGGGAGGCAGAGGCTGAACGTGATGTGCGCGACTTCTTCCGGAAAGCCGTAGCGCTTCAGCGCAGTGCGGCGCTTGGCGAAAATCGTTTTGTGCTCCTCGGGAATTGCGTCCGTCAGCGCGGTGCGAATCGGCCCTGGGCAGATGCAATTCACCGTGATTCCTTCAGGCCCGAGATCGACCGCGAGCGCGCGCGTGAGTCCGACCACGCCAGTCTTCGCGACTGCATAGGGGCTGTCGCCGGGCGTCGCGCCGAGGCCTTCAGTCGATGCGATATTGACGATGCGCGCGGCGTCCGACTTCCGCAGATACGGAAGCGCCGCGCGGACCATCCGCTGTTGCGCCGTGAGCAAGCCGGCAATCGTGCGGTCCCAGATCAGATCGTAGTCATCGCTGCCGAGCGGCGAGAAGCCGCCGAAGCCGGCGTTGTTGATCAGGATATCGAGCCGGCCGAAGCGCGCCGCGACCTCGCCGACCACCCGCTTGATCTCGGCGTGTTCGGAGACGTCGAGCCGCCATCCTTGTGCCTTTCCGCCGGCCGCCGTGATCTCCTCGACCACGCGCGTAACGCCCGCTTCGTTGATATCGGTGACCGCGACGAGCGCGCCTTCCTGCGCAAACAGATGCGCCGTCGCACGGCCCATCCCGCTGGCCGCGCCGGTGACGATCACGCCGCGTCCCTTCACCGAGCGATCGAGCTTCCTAACTGGATCCATTTTATTCCCCGAATCGAACGCGAATTATGATTGTCGAGCTATCACACTCGATGTTAGTTGGGGTAGTGAAGCGAGTGACAGTCACGATTGAACGGGAGAGAACTGAATGGAATTCGAACGCACGAAACTGGAAATTGAAGGTCCGGTCGGTATCGTCACACTCAACCATCCCGAGGTCATGAATGCCGTCTCGGCCGAGATGCTCGGCGGCCTGATGAAGGCGTTCGATCACGTCGAGGATCCGAAGAACGGCGTGCGATGCGTGCTGATGACCGGCGCGGGCCGCGGCTTCTGCGCCGGCGCCAATTTGCAGCCGAGCGGCGGCGGTCCCAGCGGATCGAGAGACGCGGGCTCGGTGCTCGAAACGCAGTATCATCCGTTCCTGCGCCGCCTGCGCGAACTGCCGATTCCCTTCGTCACCGCGGTGAACGGCGCTGCGGCCGGCGTCGGCATGAGCTTCGCGCTGATGGGCGACCTCGTTTTGTGCGCGAGGTCGGCGTACTTTCTGCAAGCGTTCCGCCGCATCGGACTGATTCCCGACGGCGGCTCGACGTGGATTCTGCCGCGGCTGGTGGGCAAGGCGCGCGCGATGGAACTTTCGCTACTCGGCGAGAAGTTGCCCGCCGACAAGGCGCTCGAATGGGGCCTCGTCAATCGAGTCTTCGACGACGCTGACCTCATGACGAAGGCGAAAGCTTTCGCGCTCGATCTCGCGAACGGACCGACGGTGTCGCTCAGCCTGATTCGGCGGCTCTACTGGGAGAGCGCCGACAATACATATGAGGAGCAGCTGAACCTCGAGCGTCAAATGCAGCGCAAGGCCGGCAATACCTCGGACTTCGGCGAAGGCGTGCGCGCGTTCCTCGAGAAGCGTCCCGCGAAATTCAAAGGCGAATAATATGGCGAACGAAAAAGATCGCGACGCATGGCTGGCGCAAGTCGTTGAGTCGGTGCTCGAACCGGAACTGCCAATTGTCGATCCGCATCATCATCTGTGGGACCACCCGGGCAGCCGCTATATGCTCGACGAGATTTTGCGCGACACCAATACCGGGCATCGCGTGCTCGCGACGCTGTTCGTCGAATGCATGTCGATGTATCGCGCGGACGGCCCCGAGTCGATGCGCCCCGTTGGCGAGACCGAGTTCGTCAACGGTATTGCGGCGCAAAGCGGGAGCGGGCAATACGGCGAGACTCGCGTCGCGGCGGGAATCGTCGGCTTCGCTGACCTGACGCTGGGTGAAGCGGTGGTGCCAGTGCTCGAGGCGCATATCGCGGCAGCGCCTGTACGCTTTCGCGGGATTCGTCACGCGGGCGGCTTCGACGCGAGCCCCGAGGTGCGCAACTCGCACACCAACCCGCCGCCCGATTTGTACGAATCCAAAAAGTTTCGCGAAGGCTTTGCGCGTTTGAGCGAACTCGATCTCACGTTCGAGGCGTGGCAGTACCATCCGCAGCTTCCGTCGGTAACTGCGCTCGCGAAGGCGTTCCCCGAGACGACGATCATCCTCGATCACTTCGGCGGTCCGCTCGGAATCGGTCCCTACGAGGGCAAGCGCGCTGAGATCTTCGCCGAGTGGAAAAAAAATAGCGCAGAGCTCGCGCGATGCCCCAACGTCGTCGCCAAGCTCGGCGGAATCAACATGCCGGTGAACGGCTTCGGATGGCATCGCAGGCCGACGCCACCGACTTCGGATGAACTCGTATCAGCGACGCGCGATTACTATTTGCATGCGATCGACAAGTTCGGCCCGCGGCGATGCATGTTCGAGAGCAACTTTCCGGTAGATCGCGTTTCATGCTCGTACGCGGTGCTGTGGAACTCGTTCAAGAAGATCGCGGCGGGTTTCAACAAAGATGAAAAAGCGCAGCTATTCCATCGCACGGCGACCGAGGTCTATCGGCTGAAGGTCGCGAATTTGTCCTGATCGCCGGGAATATCGCTCGGTTCCGTGCGATTGAACGAAGGGTTCAGTCGGTTGTCACGCCTTATTGGTGACGGCTCAGGCCGACCAATCGAGGCAGGTGACACAGCCATGGCCACTATGATTCACGACCGGGCGAACGGGATTCGCGGGCTCATCGAGCACGGACGATATGCGGCGAAGCATTCGCGTTCAGAGATTGCGCTGTCGCACCTCGTCGACGAACTGGTGATAGCGTTCTTCGTGGCGATGGCCGTGATGTGGGCCGTCACGACGATCGCCGGAATTTTCGGCTAGCCGCTACACGTTGACGGTGCTCATGTCGTGGTAGCGGCCGCCGGAGGCGAAGCCCTTTGGCGCGACTTCCTCGATGCGAGCGAGATCGTTCTTCGACAGCTGAACGTTCGCCGCCGCTACATTCTCCTCGAGATATTTGCGACGCTTCGTACCAGGAATGGGAACCATGTCGGGGCCCTGCGCCAGCACCCATGCAAGCGCGAGCTGGCTCGGCGTGATTCCTTTCTCAGTGGCGATCTCCTTCAGGCGATCGACGACGCGCTGGTTCTTCTGGATGTTTTCATCGTCGAAGCGCGGCGAGAGTTTGCGCCGCATGTCGTCTGCCGGCAGGTCATTGAGATTGCCGCTCAGGAAGCCGCGGCCGAGCGGACTGAACGGGACAAATCCGATGCCGAGTTCGCGCAGCGTCGGGATAACTTCGTCTTCGTAGTCGCGCGTCCAGATTGAATATTCGGATTGCAGCGCGGTGATCGGATGCGTCGCGTGGGCGCGGCGAATCGTCTTGGCGCTCGCCTCCGACAGGCCGAGGTAGCGGACTTTTCCCTTGCGTACCAACTCGGCCATCGCACCGACGGTTTCCTCGATCGGCACGTTCTTGTCGACGCGATGCTGATAGTAAAGATCGATGTGGTCGACGCCTAGGCGCTTGAGCGACGCGTCGCACGCCGATCTGACGTACTCCGGCCGACCGTTGATCGCGCGCTTGCCGTCGGGCAGCACCTGGTTGGCGAACTTGGTCGCGATGATCACGCGGTCGCGATATTTCTTCAGCGCCTTGCCGACCAGTTCTTCGTTGTGGCCGACTCCATACACATCGGCGGTGTCAAAAAAGTTGATGCCGATCTCGACCGCGCGCTCGAGCGTCGCCGCCGATTCCTTGTCGTCGCGCGGGCCGTAGAACTGCGACATCCCCATGCATCCAAGGCCGAGTTCCGACACTTCGAGTCCCTGCTTGCCAAGTTTTCGTTTTTCCATAGCCTAATGCCTCGCTTTCACACTAATATGATCTTTAAGTTTTGTCGCTGACAACCAAGTGCTAAAATTGTAGTCTGGTTGTAGCGGGGGTGGGCTGTGGTTTTTCGCCGGCCCGCCAGGACCGATTCGGGAGGGAGGCCTCGAGACGATCGTGCGGCGAAGGCTGCGGTTGGCATCCTCAACCTGGGCGACTGCGTTCATTTTGGCGGCCGCGATCCTGTCGGCGACGAGTGCGCATACCCAGGCGACCAGCGCCGATGCCGCGAGCCGCGCGCACGTCAGCAAGATGGTGGTGACGCCAACTGCGCTCGCGTTCGACAAGATAGATCGCTCCAGCCAAACATCCGAGAGTAAGTCCTTCCTCGTTGAGGACGCCGGCGGGATTGCACTTTCTGTGACCGTCGCGCCTGCAAAAGGTAGCCCTCCTTTCAAAATCACGTCGGGACAGGGTGCGTTTCTGGTTCAGCCGCACAGCGCTGCCACTGTCACGGTGCAGTTCGCGCCGCCGGATTCGGGCAGCAGTTTCTCCGGCGCCGTCAAGGTCGTCAGCGATGCGACGGCGGGCGATGCGTCGGTCAAAGTCAATTTGACGGGCTCGGCCAAAAAACATCGGCGGCCGACCCCGACCGCGACACCTTCAAGCACCGCAACCGCCACTCGAACCGCGACCGCGACACCTACGGCGACCGCAACGCGAACGGCGACGATGACTGCGACTCCTACTGCATCCGCCTCTGCGACGGCGACCCAGAGCGCTACTGCGACTCAAACTGCAACCGCCACGGCGACCGCCACAAGTAGTGCAACCGCGACTCGGACCGCGACGGCAACAGCGACTCTTACGTCGACCGCAACGGCAACACCGACGGTGACTGCCACTCCAACCGCGACGGCCACCGCCACCGCGACTGCAACATCAACGGGGACAGCGACTGCCACTGCGACCGCGACTCCAACCGCAACGGCGACCTCGACTGCGACTGCCACCCCAACCGCGACGGCCACCGCGACTGCAACCGCGACCACGACAACGACCGCGACGCGAACCGCGACGTCGACCTCGACTCGCACGGCCACAGCCACCGCAACCTCGACGGCAACTGCAACTTCAACTCATACTGCGACGGTCACGTCGACGCCGACTGCGACCTTATCCGCGACCGCGACTCCAACTTCGACTGCGGCCACGCCGACGGCTACTGCGACCTCGACGGCCGTGATACCGACCGACGTGCTGACCTATCACAACGACATCGCGCGCACCGCGCAAAATCTGACGGAGCAAATTCTGACCCCGGCCAACGTGAAGACTTCGTTCGGCCAGCTGTTCCAGGTGTCGGTTGACGGATTGGTTGACGCACAACCGCTCATCAAAACGCAGGTGACTATCCCGGGCCAGGGCGTGCACAACGTCCTCTACGTCGCTACCGAGAATGACACCGTCTACGCCTTTGACGCCGACAACGGCGCGCCTCTTTGGCATGTGTCGCTGCTCGGCACTGGCGAGATCGCCTCGGACGACCGCGGATGCAGCCAGGTGACGCCTGAGATCGGCATCACATCGACTCCCGTGATCGATCCCGGCGCCGGAACGAATGGCACCATCTACCTGGTTGCGATGTCGAAGACCAGCAGCGGAACGACTACATACTTCCAGCGCATCCACGCGCTCGACATGACGACGGGGGCTGAGGAGTTCGGCGGCCCGAAAGTGGTCGCGGCGACGTTTGCCCCCGGTCCGGCCTTTGCGCCCAAGCAGTACAAGGAGCGCGCGGCATTGTTGTTGCTCGGCGGCCAGCTGATCACCTCGTGGGCGTCGCATTGCGATATCTCTCCATACAACGGCTGGATCATGGCCTACGATCAAAACACGCTGGCGCAGACTTCGGTGATCGACATAACTCCCAGCGGCAGCGAAGGTGCGATTTGGCAGGCCGGCGGCGGGCTGGCGGCTGACAGCACCGGGAATATCTATCTGCTCGCCGGCAACGGTACATTTGACACGTCTATCGTCGGAGGGTTCCCGAGCAAGAACGATTTCGGAAACGGCTTCCTCAAACTGTCCAACTCGAGCGGCTTGAAAGTCACGGACTTCTTCGAGCCCTTCAACACCGTCAGCGAATCGAGCGGCGACACGGATTTAGGCTCTGGCGGAGCGATGGTGTTGCCGGACATGACCGACTCGACCAACACCACGAGGCACCTCGCAGTCGGCGCCGGCAAGGACGGCAACATCTACCTGCTCGACCGCGACAACATGGGCAAGTGGAACTCCCTGAACAATTCCAACGCGTACCAGGTGCTGGCAGGCGCTTTGGGCGGCGGCGAATGGGCGGTGCCCGCGTATTTCAACAACACCCTCTACTACGGCGGAGTAAGCGAAAAACTCCAGGCGTTCGCGTTCACGCAGGCGAGGCTCACGGCGATGCCAACGTCGAGTAGCAGCGAGACCTACGGTTATCCGGGAACGTCGCCGAGCATCTCCGCCAACGGCACGAGCAACGCGATCGTCTGGGCGATTCAGAACAACTCAGGCGGAGTCCTTCACGCTTACGACGCGAACAACCTGGGCAACGAGCTTTACAACAGCATGACAGTGACCGCGGACAGTTTCGGGGACAACAAGTTCGTGACGCCGACGATCGCCAACGGCAAGGTCTACGTCGGCACGCCCAATAGCGTCGCGGTGTTCGGCCTAAAGTGAGGGTTGCGAGGCAACGTGCACCGTCCCCTGGTTGGCGGCGATAAATCGAAGCATCAGCGCCTGCAGTTCCTCGCTATGCGGCCCGTGCAGTATCGCGGTGCCGTGCGCACGACCGGGATAGATTTGTATCGACTTCGGCGCCACCGCTGCGCGATACAGAATTTCCGGCTGACCTCCGACCAGCGGATCTGCGGCTGACGTGACAAACAGGATCGGCGCACGGACGTGGCGGATCGATTCGGTCACCACGAGTCCACCAAAGCTGGTCGGCACCGAGATGCAGATTATCCCCGCCACATCCTCGCGCGCGGCGACAATGATTGCGGCCTCGGCGCCGAGACTCGCGCCCGCGATGAAGATTCGCGAGACGCGTGGACGCATGAACTGGTAGGCGGCCAGCAGATCGGTGCCGGCGAACTCGGTGCCCGAGGTCCCCTCCGATTCCGTGAACCCACGAAAATCAAAAGTCAGCGCCTGGTATCCGTGCGCCGCGAGCACTTGCGCGAAGTCGGTCCAGTCGGACTGATCGGCGGGATACATGTGCGCGAGGATCACGCCGGTCGAGCCGGTGCCATACAAATGACCGCGCAGCAGCACACCGTCGGAGGTCGTGAACGATACGTGCTCGCCGCCGAGATCCCCTGGCTTGCGCGTCGGATTCGGCGCAAAGCATCCCGCGGCAAACGCGAGGATCGCCAAGGTCGCAAGAGCGCGCAATCTGTGAGTCAGGATGAACGGAAGCATTAACCCTTGTAGCAAAAATTTAGCTGGTAATAAGTCTTGAGCCGCTGTACTGTGACGCATTCTCTTTCCACCTAAAAGCCTCAACGATGCGGAAGTGGCTCAAGTTTAGACCTTCTTTTCTCCGGCTGCCGTCGCTTCTGCTGGTTCTTTTGACGACCCTCGTGCTGGTGACGACGCTGCCCGCCGCGACCGGCGACACAACTGCTGATCGAGTGCTGGGGCAGGTTGTGTTCACGCTCAACGGCAAGAATTTGATCGACGGCGCCGGATTCAACTTCAGCAACGGCAGTATCGGGAATATCACGGAAGCCGACGGCGTTGCGGTCGACACGAGCTCTACGCCCAATCACCTCTATATCGCCGATAGTCTGAACAGCCGCGTACTCGGATGGAACAACGCCGATTCGTTTGCCAACGGGCAGGCGGCCGACCTGGTCATCGGCCAAATCGACATGTATCACAGCGAGTGCGATTACCCGGGCGGCGGGTTCATTGCGACCGCCTCCAACCTCTGCTTTCCGACGGGCGTCGCGGTGGACTCCAACGGCGATCTGTACATCGCCGACTTCGAAAATAGCCGGGTCCTCGAATACAACGCGCCGTACGCGGCATACGCAGCTATTCCACAGACCTGCACGGCGGCCAGCCCTTGCCAGAACAAGTTGTCGGCGAACCTGGTCTTCGGCCAGGTGGACTCCATGAACAATCCGACGTTTACCACTTCGCTTTGCAACGGCACTCACGGCCAGGGTGCCGTCACCTCCAACGTCGAGTTGTGCTCTCCAGAGGGAGTGAGCGTCGATCCGACGACGCATGATCTCTATGTCGCCGACTCGTTCAACAATCGCGTCGTAGTCTATCTGGACCCGCTCGCAGGCGGCGGGATGCAGGGCACCTCGGGCCATCCGGGCGACGAGACAGCCGACTATGTGTTCGGGCAGGGTGGCAGCTTCACGACCACGACCTGTGATTTGGGCGGCGGCACCCCGACGGCGAGCAATCTCTGCACGCTGCAGTTTTTCGGCACGAGCGGCGGCGGCGTAGGTGTGGACGCCGACGGAAACTTGTATATCGCCGACGCCGGTAACAACCGTGTGCTGCAATTCAACACGCCGTTCACCGCAGGCGTCACGCCCGTCAACACTTCGTTTTCAGCCAACGGGGTATTTGGTCAAACCACTTTCACGAGCAGCACAGTCCCTGGCTCGCCGACCGCGCATACACTGGACGTGCCGGTCGACGTCAAGCTCGATACCAGCGGCAATCTTTACATCGCCGATGTAAGTAACAGCCGCGTGCTCGAATTCAATACGCCGGCGGTTTCCAGCATTGATCCGGCGGCCAATGCAGTCCTCGGAAAGGCAACATTCACCAGCAATTCCTGTGGTGTAACCTCGATGAGCTGCATGAACGAGGCCACTGGCGTCGGGATCGACTCGTCGGGCAACGTGTTCGCCGCCGACCTCATTAACAATCGAGTCCTCAAGTTTAGCGCTCCCCTCGCGGCGACCGGCAACTCCGCATCGGCCGTGCTCGGTCAGGCGGTGTTCAACACGTCCACCTACAACCTGGTCGACGGCAAGGGATTCAATCTGCCGTGGCAGGTTACAGTCGATCAGTACTCGACGCCGAATCACATTTACGTCGCCGATGGCAGCGGCAACGAACTTTTCCAGAATCGCGTGCTGGCGTGGTATGACGCGAAAACTTTCACCAATGGACAACCAGCCGACCTGGTGTTCGGACAGCCGGATTTTTTCCACACTGCGGCCAACAACGGCGTCAACGGCCCCAATCAACTTGGTCCCGACACTCTGCAACTTCCCGCCGGGATGACGGTCGATAATTCGAGCAACTTGTATATCGTCGATAGCGGCAACAACCGCGTACTCGAGTACGACAATCCATTTCAGGGATTCGTACCCGGAACGGGACCGCGGCTGACTCCCTCCGGTACGCCTTCCGGATCGGCCGGAGACACTGTCGCCGATAGAGTCTTCGGCACATGCGGGGACTTCACCCAGAGTGTGTGCTCAGGAACCGACTACGCCAATATGCTCAGCGGTCCACAGGCCGTCGCATTCGATCCGAAAAACGGCGCTCTCTACATCTCACTCAGCAGCCCTGAGGCGGTATTCGAGTACAATTCGCCGCTGATCAGTCAGACGGCGAACCAGGCATTCGGCACCTGCGGCGGCGGCTTTCAAACGAATAGTTGCAGCACGACCAGCGACGCGACACTGAGCGCGCCGACCGGCCTCACCGTCGACGCGATGGGCAACCTGTTCGTGGCAGACGCAGGCGCTGGCGGCACCATCACGCGGCTACTGATGTATCTCGATCCGCTTGGATCCTCGATGGGATGCGTCCCCGCCGGCGACGGCTCCGGATGCCCTGGCGACACCATCGCGGACAAGGCCTTCGGCACCTGCACGGCTTTGCCCGGCAGCTTTACTGCCAACAATTGTTCCGGCACCGGGCCCAGCAACCAGAGCCTCAATTACGGCTTGGGCGGATTCAACAACCTCGCGGTCGACGCGAACGAAAATCTTTACGCGATGGATCCGGTCAACAGCCGCGCCATTGTTTTCCCGAATGCCGGGTCGCTGTCGGGGAGCCTCACTGCGATTGCGGTTTTCGGACAGGGCGGCAATTTCATGGGCAGCAGTCCTGACTTCAACGGGATCACCGCCGACAGTCTCGGCGCGCCGGTGCCATTCGGCGGAATCCAGGTGCCCGTCGGTATCGCGGTGGACGGTTCGTGCGACGTTTATATCGCCGACACCGGCAACAACCGCGTGCTGGGATACGACCAGCCGGTCGCTCCATGCTCGATGGGTCCAACGCCGACTCCAACGGCAACGTCAACCGCGGCGACGCCGACCCCCACTGCTACGGCGACAGCGTCGAGTACAGCCACCGCGACCGCAACAGCGACCAGGACCGCGACGCCCACGGCAACTTCGACTGCGACATCAACCGCCACGGCCACTGCGACACCAACTAGAACCGCAACTGCGACAGCGACCTCCACGGCCACTGCGACCGCTACCGCCACGAAAACAGCCACAGCAACCGCAACCTCGACGGCCACGGCCACCGCTACCTCAACTCAGACAGCAACTCCGACTGCAACCAGCACGCTCACAGCAACGCCGACAGCCACCGCAACTGGGACGGCAACCAGAACCGCGACTGCAACAGCGACGGCCACTGCGAGTGCGACCTCGACGGCCACCGCGACTCAGACGGCGACGCCGATCGCTACCAGCACGGTCACAGCGACACCGACAGCCACCGCAACTGCGACGGCGACAAAGACTGCCACGGCAACCGCAACTGCCACTTCGACCGCAACCCCAACGGCCACAGCCACCGCAACATCAACGGCGACCGCGACTCAGACCGCAACGCCGACTGCTACCAGCACGATCACAGCGACACCGACGGCCACCGCAACTGCGACGGCGACCAGAACCGCGACCGCTACCGCAACGGCGACAACTACGTCCACGGCGACCGCGACCGCATCTCCGACGGCAACGTCGACAGCCACTGCAACCTCAACTCAGACAGCAACGCCGACTGCTACGAGCACAGTCACAGCAACGCCGACAGCCACCGCGACTGCTACTGCAACGAAGACTGCGACCGCGACCGCCACTTCGAGCGCATCGCAGACCGCGACAGCCACCGCAACCTCAACCGCGAGCACGACTCAGACGGCAACGCCGACTGCAACCAGCACGATCACCGCAACGCCGACAGCCACTGCGACTGCGACGGCGACCAGAACCGCAACGGCAACGTCCACCGCGACCGCTTCGGCGACGGCCACAGCCAGCGCGACCTTAACGGCAACCGCGACTCAGACAGCAACACCGACGGCGACCGCAACTGCCACGACGACCGGGACCGCGACCCCGACGGGGTCTGCCACATTGACCGCGACGCCGACCGCTTCTGCGTCGGCAACTCAAACCTCGACGCCGAGCGCGACCGCAACCGCGACGGTAACGGCAACGGCGACATCGACCGCGACTGCAACTTCAACTCAGACCGCGACCTCAACCGCGACGGGAACCGCAACCGCAACTTCGAGTGCGACGTCAACTCCAACTTCGACTGCGACCTCGACTCCAAGCGCCACTGTCACTGCGACTTCAACCGAGACCGCAACGCCGACTGCGACGGTGACGGCGACTCAAACCGCAACTCCCACGGCTTCCGCCACCGCATCGGCGACGGCGACGGTAACAGCCACCGCCACCTCGACATCGACGGTCACCGCAACGCCAACGGCCACTGCGACTTCGACGTCGACATCCACCTCAACTCAGACGGCAACGCCCACCGCTACTGCAACTTCAACGGCGACTCGGACTGCGACGGCGACCTCGACAGGAACTCCCACGGCGACTGCGACGGCAACTCGTACTGCGACTGCAACTCCGACAGCGACCTCCACGCCGACGGCCACTGCCACCGCGACTCAAAGCGCCACGCCGACAGCTACTCCAACTGCTGCCGGTCACATCGTGGTATCGCCGCACACTTTGAACTTCCACGCCGCCCCGGGCGCCACCGCAACTGCGAGCATCACGATCCGCGATACCGGTAGCGGCACCTTGCACGTCAACGTCGGCTCGCCGAAAAGCAATCCACCGTTTTCCATTCTCAGCAACGCTGGAACGCTGACCATCCCGGCCAATTCGAGCGCAACCGTGGTCGTCCAATACGCGCCCGCCGCAAAAGGCACGACCGACGATTCGATTTCGATCACCAGCGACGACCCCAAGCAGAAGAAGCCGATCAACGTGAAGCTGAAGGGTAAATCAAAAGCGCCCAAGCATTGAGTCGCGCCGTCTTCTGGCCAGAGTCAGACGCCGCTTCCCGCCGCAACCTTCAGCGCCAGGTCACCCATGCTGCTTGTAAGGATCCCAACTGCTGGTAGTAATATGCGATCTTTGGAGGAACTGACATGACCAAACTTCATGGAACTTCACGATCGCGTAGCGCGCGGTCCTTGTGGGCGCTCGAAGAACTCGGCGTCGCATATGAACACAATCCGATGCCGACGACCGACGCTAAGTCGGCCGCGCATCTCAAGCTCAATCCCAACGGGCACGTGCCGGTGCTCGAAGACGACGGCGTCGTGCTGTGGGAGTCGATGGCGATTAATCTCTATCTCGCCGACAAGTACGGCAAGAATTCGCTGTGGCCCGCGGACGCCGGTGGCCGCGCCGAGGCCTACAAGTGGAGCTTCTGGGCGATGACCGAAGTCGAACCGCATCTCCTGACGATTTTGCGCAACCGCGTCATGGCTCCGCCGGAGAATCGCGACGAGAAGGCCGCGCAGGCCGCGGTTGAGGCCTTGAAGGCGCCGCTGAACGCGCTCGAGGGATCGCTCAAAGGCAAGGAATATCTGCTCGGCAAGAACTTCACCATCGCCGACCTGAACGTGGCTGCGGTGATGAGTTGGATCCCGATGATGAAGCTCGACTTGTCGTCGACGCCGACGGTGGCGGCATGGCTGCAGAAATGTCTCGGGCGCGAAGCCAACAAGAAAGTTCGCGGACTGAAGTAGTCGCCGTCGAGAGTGAGGTAAGAAACATGGGAGTGTTGTCAGGTTATCGCGTCATCGAGCTGGCTGGGATTGGCCCCGGACCAATGTGTGCGATGCTGCTGTCCGATATGGGCGCCGACGTGCTGCGAATCGATCGCGTCGCAGACGCTGGTTTGGGCATCGCGATGGATCAGAAATACAGTCTGCTCAATCGCGGCCGACGTTCGGTCGCGTTCGATCTCAAAAAGCCCGAAGCGATCGAGGCCGTGCTGAAGCTGGTCGAGAAAGCCGACGCGTTGATCGAGGGCTTCCGTCCCGGAGTGACCGAGCGGCTCGGCCTCGGCCCCGACGTTTGCCTCAAACGCAATCCGCGCCTCATCTACGGACGCATGACGGGATGGGGGCAGGAGGGGCCGCTCGCGCACGCGGCCGGCCACGACATCAACTACATCGCGCTGTCGGGCGCGCTGCACAGCTTCGGACGCAGGGGCGATGCTCCCGTTCCGCCGCTCAACCTGGTCGGCGACTTCGGCGGCGGCGCGCTCTACCTGGCTCTGGGAGTCGTCGCGGGATTGCTCGAGGCACAGAAGTCCGGCAAGGGACAGGTCGTCGACGCGGCGATGGTTGATGGAGCGGCGTCGCTCATGACCGCGATTTACGGCATGCACGGCTCGGGATTCTGGAACAACGAACGCGGCGACAACATCCTCGACACCGGCGCTCACTACTACGAAGTTTACGAAACGAAAGACGGCAAGTACGTCTCGATCGGATCGATCGAAGGAAAGTTCTACGCCGAGTTGCTCGAGAAGTCAGGGTTGAAGGGCGAAAAGCTGCCGCATCAGCAGGATCGCTCGCAATGGCCCGCGATGAAGGATCGGCTGAAGACGATTTTCCGCGCGAAGACGCGCGACGAGTGGTGCAAGATCATGGAGGGCAGCGACATTTGCTTCGCGCCGGTGCTCAGCATGGACGAAGCGCCGCAGCATCCACACAATAAGCATCGCGGAACTTTCGTCGAGGCGGGCGGCGTCACGCAGCCGGGTCCGGCGCCGAGATTCTCGCGCACGCCGAGCAAGATTCAGCACCCGCCGGCCAAGCCCGGCGAGCATACTGAGGAAGCGTTGCGCGATTGGGGCTTTGCCAGCGCGGATCTCGATGCACTGCGCAAGTGCGGCGCGATCGCAAAGCCGGGGTGAGTGCGAAAATCAGCCGAGGCGGCGCTGCTAGCAGCCAGCCGCGTCGGCATCGTTCGTTTCAAATAGTCGACGGTCAGAGCACGTCGCCGATAGGAGTATCGACTGTGATGCGCGTCGCCGCGACGTTGCCAGCGACGCCGCCCATGGGATTTCCCATCGGATCGTACTGGTTAATCGTAAAAGTGCCCGAGTATTGATCGGCTTTCTTGTCCACGGAGACGCTCTCCTGGATCTGAACGGGGCCGATAAAATTCGAAGCGGAATCGAAACCCAACGCAAAGTGATTCAGCTGATAGCTAGACGGTCCGTTTTTCTGCCAGACGCCCAGACAGAAATCGCCGGTTACCGGCGGCTTTGAGGAGTTCATGATCTCCGTTCCATCGCTGTGCCACTGCGAAAATCCGTTGTCGAGTACGGTGCCGTCGGGAATGCCGGCATTCCCCTCAGACAGAAACTTCACTTTCCAGAAACCTACGATATCGGCACCGGCAGGTGCATTGTTGGCGACAAGCAAGAGCGAGGCGGTCCCGAATTGAGGCTCGGCTTCCCAAGACTGTAGCTGTACGGCGCGCGACTTGATCCAGACCGAACCGCCGCATTGGGCGTTCGCCATGGAACCGAGACTGATCCCAACTAAGACCGTCGCAAGACTCGCGGCGACTAACGTCTTGAAAATTGTTCTCATGACTTTCTCCCTTGCTACCAATTCTTTGTCGCGTTGCATTCAGAGATTATCTAGTCAGAATCGAGTTCACGGTACTTCGCCGTGACGCTGTCGGTACAATTCAGGTCCCCGGGGCCGGTCACCAGGTCATCACCATCGCCAGTCGCCTCGTCGGTGACCAACGCGAACCCGATCGTGCCGTCCAACGCTGAGCTCAGCGCTCCAAAGTGACCGGTCCCTTTCGCCTTGATGGTTCCGCTGTTCTTTTTGGTGTTGATCGAAACGTTGACCGAAAGGTCGACCGCAGGTATCGCGGCGCCCGAATTCGAATCGTTTACAGCGTTGGTCTTGCCGACGAATTTGTACGTCTGCTTGGTCTTGCTCGTGTGTGCTTGACCGTTGGTGCCAATCAAAAGGTAATGGAACACGGCTTCCGGTTGTCCCGCTGTGCAAAGAGAGTTGTGCCCAAACCAAAGCACGATCGTATTTCCCGTGGTGCTGAGATCGGCAAGCAGGTCAGAGCCGTTGTTGACTGTAAACGCTGCGGTCAGACTGAATTGATCGCACGGGCCTCCCTGAATCTTCCCGCAATCAGTATCGTCCGGACTACCGCTGCCAGCGTCGGTGTCGTGCGAGATCGCGACTTTGGCGCTCGTAAACGTGATGTCCGGAGTGTCTGCGCTTGCAGTCCCGAATAGGGAGAAGATGAAGCTGAGGGTGAGAGCAGCCGCCGAAATTTTCAAAGTAAGGCGACCAATTTTGAATACTGTTGTCATGACAGTTCCCTTGCTCAAAATTCTTTCTCGCGTTGCGTTGCCCGGAAATGCGTATCGATTGGCCATGACGATCCTCCTTCGGAAGGGGGCGAGCCGGCGCCTCTGCTCTTGGGGCGTAAATGTGGGAGGAACAATCGTTCGCTTCAAGCGAACAAGTTGAGGCGAAGTGAAACGCAGACTGTGCTGAAGCGAAGGTCGCTAGTTCACAGTTGCCATTTTATCCGGTCGGCTGGCGCGTACCGGCAAGAGCTGCCCGTGTAGATGGAGTTCGCGAGATGGCGACCGAGCGCGGGGTTTACTTTTCGAATCGACTCGATCGCCGACTTTATCTGCCGGGTTACGTTGACTCGCGCGCGCTCGCGATGGGAAGCGGCGCGCCGCAAGCCGCCGTGAAGGTTGGTCCCCGACGCGATTTCCTGCACGAGTGCGTCTCGCTCGGCGCGGGCGCGGGCGGCCGCATCGAAATCGCGGGATGCGTCCGCGTTATCGATCTCATTTTCGAGTTCAGCGATACGCCGACGGTAGCTGCTCAACGCAAGCGCGTCGAATTTTTCACCGGCGTCACCGAGGTCAGCCGCGCCGCGGAGACCGTCTTGCTGCAGGCTCGTTCCGGCGGTCGCACCAATAGCCGTGAACATTTCGATTGCTGAGATATTTTCGCCCGGGCGGCCAAGCAGCTGCGCGATGAATAGCATCCCGCCGCGATCGCGAACTTTCGCCGAGTCGCCTTCATAAGCGGTTGTCCAATACTCACCGTCGCGCTGGAAAATGCATTTACTCACGGCGTTCGATCGTTGTTCTGCAGACGAGCCGGCGAGCGCGCGCGCTTTCTGCGCCAGCGTGCGGTCGATCCATCTCTGCCCGGCGCCGATTCGGCGATAGGTCTCGATGGCGGATTCGAATTTTTGCTGCGCGCTGCGGGGCTGGCCGGTATGAACGAGCGCCTGTCCCCACAATCGAAATGTATCCGCCCGGAACCATGGCAATTCCATTCGGGAAAAGACTCCGAGGGCCGCCATAAAATGATGCTCGCCGTCTTTCTCGTTCCCGCTAGTGGCGGCGCAGAATGCGGCCGCGCGATGATAGTGACCCGCGAGCCCGCGCCAGTCCTCGCCCACAGCAAGTATGTCGGCGCATCGACGAATTTCAGCTTGAGCCGCGTCCAATTTGCCCAAAGCCGTTAAATTGATGGCCCGCTCGGGTCGCACCACCATTTCCATCTGAAGAAGGGGTTCGGCACCTTCGAAAAGAGCGAAGGGCGATTGGAGAATCTCTTCTGCCTTCGCGCTATCGCCCGACTCGCGCAGGGTCGACGCCAAAGCCCTGTAAGTTCCGAATCGTGTCCCAAAGCCACCGGACTTGGTGTCCTTGGGTTCGAGTTGTGCCTCCTGCAGACGCCTGGAGCGAACTAAATCACCTTCGACTCGAGCGAATAGATCCTCGGCGGTCAGCAGTAAAGACTCATCAAAGCTTTGCCAATCTGCCAACTGCTCGTACGATTGAGCGATCTCTCCCAAGGACCAGTAAAGGTTCGCCATCTGCACGCGCATGACATCGCGCTGGTACTTGCTTGGGAGCTGACTAGCGAGCCCCTTTTTGTACCACTCCCCGGCACTTCTCCAGTCCCACAGAAATTGGTTGCTGGACCCGGCGCTCCAGACCGTACCAAAGAGACTGGCCGGGTCCTTGATCGCGGGTAACTTATCCCAGGCAACGTCCAAGAGACTTAGACCTTCGCTGATGCGGCCTGCACAGACCATTTGAAATGCGAGCCGGGCCGTCGACGAGCACGCGTTATCATCGTCGCCGAGTTGTTCAGCAACTTCCTTGGCGCGGGTAAAGCTCGACAAAGCCTCGCGCATACGACCCTTCTGGTCTGTTACTTCGCCAAGACCGTAGTAGAGACCGACAAGCTCTCGCTTGGGCGCGCCCTGGTTCAGCACAGGCGCCGCCTTGCGCAGATGCATCAGGGCTTGATCGGTGTCCCTCCGCTGCCCCGGTGACGCAAGAATTCGACCCAATTTCAGCCGCAGGAGGGCAGCCTCGTAGGGGAGATTCAGTTCATCGTACGCGGCGGCTGCTGCCTCGAGCTGCTCGATTCCGCGCTGCGTGTCGGTCTGCTGAAGGAGACTGCCGAGTCGCCTCAGAAGGTCAGCCCGTTTCTTGAGATCGGTATTGTGCCGCTCAATCAGCGCGAGCGCGGCCTCGAACTGAGAAATTGCGTCGTCGTAGGCATAAAGCGTCTGCGCCGCTCGGCCCGCTCGAATCGAGTAGTCGATTGCCTTGTCGACGACTCCGGCTTCGCGAAAATGATGCGCCAACGCCGCAAGATGAGGCGCGAGATTCTCGGTGTGCGTATTCTCCAGAAACTCGCCGATCGCGCGATGAAGCCGCGTGCGTTCCGCCTCGGGCGAACCCTTATAGAGCGACTCGCGGATCAGCGGGTGAGTGAAGCGACAGCTGTCACGGGAAGCGTGCACGACTAGCCCCATTTCGGACGCTTCGTCCATCACCTGGGCAGTCGCTTCAGCGCTTAAGTTGCCGATCCGGTCGAGCAACGCAGGGTCGAATTCCTGGCCCAGCACGGCGGCTATGGCGAGCACCGACTGAGCCTGCGCCGATAGCAACCCGAGACGCTTGCGGATCGCGCCGCGTACATCTTCGGGCAGCTTGAATCCGCGCAGATCGATTCGATCCGAAGTCCCGAGCTTTCGCTCAGCGAGCAGCACCCGTACGACGCCATCGACGAACAGCGGATTGCCTTGCGTGACGCGATGCAACTCCGCGGCGAACACCGGGCTCGGCAAACGCTGCGCGCGCTGCTCGATGATTCGCGTCACCTCGTTCTGGTCCAGACCGGCAAGCGTTATCGCATGACCGTAGCGCAAGATCTCGCCGATAGTCTCGGACAAATGGGGCGAACGTCGCACCTCTGCATCGCGATGCGTCCCGACGATGACGATGTGAGAATCAGTCAGTCCGCGCGCGACGAACTTGAGCAATTCGAGCGAACTGTGATCGGCCTCGTGCAGATCGTCAAGGATGATCAGCAGCGGTACCGAGCGCGCCAACTGTTTGAGCAGGGTCGCAACCGCATCGAAGAGTCGAAAGCGCGCCTGCTCCGGATCGGACTGGAGGCGAGGTGAGGCTGTTTCCGGCGACAATTCGGGAATCAGCTGCGCTATCTCAGGCGCCAGCGCGGAGTGCCGCTCCCGGTTGCGCGGCTCGTGGAGAATGAGTGAGCGCAGGACGTCCACCCATGGCAGATAGGCCGGCGCGCCACCGCCTTCCCAGCATCGGCCCCACACGACTCGCATCCCGCGCGATGCAGCCTCCACCGCAAGTTCGTCAGCGAGGCGAGTTTTTCCGATTCCCGGTTCACCGGAGATGAGGAATACTCCGCCCAGCCGCCCGCGTCCCGAAGTCGCATCCGCGAGTCCGTCGCGTAACTCCGACAGCTCGCGCTCGCGTCCAACAAAATGCGACCGTGCCGTCGTGGCGCGGGTGTTTTCGTCCTCTACGGTAGATGTCATCTGGAACGCCGGTCTGCAGCAAAGATGCCGAAGCCCCGGGGGTACCGAAGTTTATCGAAGCGGCCGCTCAAACGTCTACAGCGACTTCATGAACCCGGCGCAGATGAACTTGTTCTACTTCGCGCCCTCGCCGTTCGGGCCGCGCTGCGGGAAGATTCCCTGTTGCAGCCGCTCCTGCAGATTCTGCGGACGTGGGATGCCAATCGCCGAGTCACCCTCGAGCTTGTCGAGCATCTCCTTGCCGCCATACTGCTGGATTAGCCGCTTCGGGAGCGCCTCGATGAGGTAATCCGCCGGCATCTTGGGAGCGTCGTCGCGCTTGCGCTTCATCACCATCTCGATGATTGGCCCCAGCTCTTTCGCTTTCTTCGCGCGAATGGCGCTGTCGCGCTCCGCAAACTCAGGCAACACTTCTTTGCCGAACAGCTCGATCGACTCCATGATGTGCTCGTGGCGATTCTTCCCCGCCTGCATCACGAAGATCATCTGATCGACGCCGGCGTCCTCGAAGCGGCGGAAATATTCACGCAACTGATCCGGCGTACCGACTGCACCACGCAGGCCCTGCTGATCGCCCTGCGCGTTGTCGAGTCGCGCGCTCAGCCTGCGCTGGCGCATCGCAATCGCGACGTCGGGCGAGTAACCGCGCTCGGCGCGCTTGTTGGTGAATTCCTCCCACACGTTCGACACGCCCGGCTTGTGATCGCCGAAAACGTAGTAGTGTCCGAGCGAGTAGCCAAAGAAATTTCCGCCTTCGAGTCCGCGCAGGATAGCCTCGCGCTCGTCCTGATGGCACATCATCGGCGTTACGCACGAGATTTCGGGATTAATCGCCTTTCCAATAGGAACGCACTTCTCGGCGAGCGTCTTGCGATAGTCGCCGACCCAATGCACCGCTTCTTCGGGATCGATGAATGAAAACGTCAATGCACCGATTCCGCATTCCGCCGCGAGCAGAATCGTCTCGCGCCGCGAGCATGCGACCCAAACCGGCGGATGAGGTTTCTGCACCGGCTTCGGCACGACGTTGCGCGGCGGCATCTTGACGAACTTGCCGTCGACGCCGCCGAACGGAACCTCGGTCATGCAGCGCAGTGCGGTCTCGAGTCCCTCGCGCCACATCTCGCGCTTCAGCGCCGGCGCGAGATTGAACCCGCCGAGCTCCGCAAGAGATCCCGACTCGCCCGATCCGAACTCGACGCGCCCCTTCGAGACCAGGTCGAGCATCGCGATTCGCTCGGCGATGCGCGCGGGATGGTTGTAGCCGGGCGCGGTCAGGACGATGCCGTGGCCGAGCCGCATATTTGTGGTGCGCTGGCTCGCCGCGGCGAGAAAAACCTCGGGCGCGCTCGAGTGCGAGTACTCTTCCAGAAAGTGATGCTCGACCTCCCACACGTTGGTGAAGCCGAGCTTGTCTGCCAGCTCGATCTGATCGAGTGCATCCTGGATAAGTTGCAGCTCGCTCTTTTCCTCCCACGGCCGTGGAAGCTGATGCTCATAAAAAAGTCCAAATCTCATATAATCCTTTGCTAGTATCGATTTTCGGTCGACTGGAATTTACCTAACAGATGTTAGCCGCTCGACGAATATTCTCGCAAGTCGGCGTCACCGGAAGCTGAGATTTTACGCGCGGCCCGTCAGGCGGGCACGCTCGAGTACACCTTCGAAAATCCGAACGGCGACAGCATCGACGAGCATCCCGCCCGCGCCCGCAGCGCCTGCGCCATCGCGCGTCGCGGCCTGGTAGGCCTCGGACATCTTGCGCGCGTTTTCGATTTCGTGCGGCGTCGGCGCGAACACGTCGTTGGCAATTTCGATCTGGCTCGGATGTATCGCCCATTTGCCGACGGCGCCGAGCGTCGCCGCCCACGTCGCCTCGCGCCGGTAGCCATCCGGGTCCCTGAAGTTGCCGAACGGTCCGTCAATTGCGTCGATACCATTGGCGCGGCACGCGGTGATCATCCGCACGCGCGCGTGATGCCACATGTCGCCGGGATACCGAAGCGCCGGATCGCTCGCGACGCCGAAGCGCATCCCCTGGCTCGCCGACAAATCGCCGAAGCCGAGAATCAAAGCTTCGAGCCGAGCCGACGACGCGGCGATTTCCTCGACCCGCGCGAGCGCTGCGCTCTCCTCGATCAGCGCTTCGAGACCGATTTTGTTTTTGAGCTTGAGCTTGGTCTCGAGTTGCGTCAGCAGCGTGTCGAAGAACCAGATGTCGCGCGGCGCCTTCGGCTTCGGCACGATGATGACGTCGAGCTTGTCGCCCGCGCCCTCGACCACTTCGATCACATCGTCATGCGCCCAATGCGTGTCGGCGCCGTTGACGCGCACCGCGCGAACCTTCTTGCCCCAATCGAGATTGCGCAGCGCATCGACAGCGTTCTTGCGCGCCGCTTCCTTCTGCGCCGGCGCAACCGCGTCTTCGAGATCGAGAAAAACCATGTCGGCCGCGGTCGCCATCGCCTTCTCGATCATCTTGGGACTCGAAGCCGGCGTCGAAAGTTCGGACCGTCGTAGTCGAAGCGTCATGACTGCTCCTTTTTCGCGATTGATATGCCCGCGTCGGCGAGCACCTGCGCCGTATGCTCGCCGAGGCGCGGCGCTCGCGCGTAGATTCCGGACGGCGTGCCCGTCAGCTTGATCGGACATCCCGCGATTACAATCGGCGGATTGTCGCCCGGCTGCTCGACCTCGACCAGCATGTCGCGAGCCTGAGGATGCGGGTCTTCGAAAATGTCTTTGGCAGTGTTGACCGGACCAACCGGCACCTTACCGCCGATCGCATCGACGATTTCGCGCGTGCTATGCGCCTTCGTCCAGCCGCTCAGAATGCCGCGGACGAGCTTGGCGTTGGCAACGCGTCGACTGACGTTGCTCGTGCGATCGTCGGTCGCAAGCTCAGGCCGGCCGATCGCCTCGCATAGAATCTTCCAGTGATTCTCGCCGGGTGCGGCGATCGCGACTGCGCCGTCGCGCGTCGGAAAAATGTCGAAGGGACAAAGCACGGGCGTCCCATTCCCACCCGGCTCGCGCACAACGCCGGCGCCCGAGTACGTGTAAACAATCATTTCGCTGAGCGCGAGAATCGCGTCGTACATCGCCACGTCGAGGAATTGTCCCTGGCCGGTGCGGCGCGCGGCGTGAATCGCGGCCACCACTCCCAGCGCGGCGAGCGCACCGGGATAGATGTCGCCAACTGCGGGGCCGGCTTTGTAACCGCCGCCGTCTTGCGGACCCGTGACCGCGACCAGCCCGCCCATGCTCTGTGCGACGATGTCGAACGCGGGCCAATCCGCATACGGACTCGCGCCGGTACGCGGATCGCCGAAGCCGCGAATCGCCGCATAGACGAGCGACGGTTTGATTTCGCGCAACCGCTCGTAGCTGATCCCTGCGCGATCCATCACGCCGGTCTTCGCATTCTCGACGACAGCATCCGCCGTTTCGACGAGCCTGAAGAAGCTCTCGCGGTCCGCGTCATTCTTGATGTCGAGCACGATGCTGCGCTTGTTGCGATTGACGCTCGCGAAGTATCCGCCGTAGTCGCATCCTTTTCGATCCGCCGGAAACGGCCCAAGTCCCCGGCTCATGTCGCCGGCGACTGGCTCGACCTTGATAACGTCGGCGCCAAGGTCGGCCAGCAGCATCGTGCAATACGGACCGGCCAGCGCTTGCGTCAAATCGAGGACGCGAATGTCGGTGAGCGGCCCGGTGCGTGCGGTCATCGATTGCCCCAATGCGATCGGCGCTTGATCAGCACCGTGCGCTCGCCCTCGAAGACGATCGTGCCGTCGTGCTTGGTGCCCCAGTGCTTGAAGCGCACGATACCGGCGTCGTCGCGATCGGCGTCGCGCTTCTCGAGCACTTCGCTGTACGCATACAACGTGTCGCCATGAAAAACCGGCGAGGTAAACCTGATTCCCGTGAGTCCGAGTTCGGCGAGCGCATTTTCGCCTGTGTCTTGCGTCGCCAGCCCGATGCAAACGGAACCTGTGACGAGGCCGAAGACGAGGCGCTGGCCGAATTGCGTCGAGCGCATGCGATGCTCGTTGTAGTGGCCGTCGGCGGTGTTCAGCACCAGCTTGGTGAGCATCTGATTTTCGATTTCGCCGATAGTGGTGCCGCGCGCGTGACGCATCTTCGCGCCGACTTCGAAATCCTCGAAGTAGTTGCCGGCGCCGGTCAGCTTCGAGATCGACGTACTCACTTTCTCACTTTCGGCAGCAGACGATCGGAGATGATCCGCAGCTGGATTTCGGAAGTGCCCTCAAAAATCTTGGTCAACCGCGCGTCGCGCCAGTACCGTTCGAGGGGAAAATCCTTGGTGTAGCCGTAGCCGCCGTGAATCTGCAGCGCCTGGCTGGTGACTCGCTCGGCCATCTCGGACGCGAACAGCTTCGCCATCGAAGCTTCCTTGTCGCATCGCCGCTTGCTGTCGACCTCGGTCGCGACGAAATACATTAGCTGCCGCGCCGCTTCGATTTCGGTCGCCATCTCGGCCAGCTTGAATCGAATCGCCTGGAATTCTCCGATCGGCTGCCCGAACGCGACCCGCTTCTGCGCATACGCCAACGAATCTTCCAGCCCGCCGCGCGCGAGACCGATCGCTCGCGCCGCGGTATGCACTCGCGCGACTTCGAGTCCGCTTACAGCGCCGTAAAATCCCTTGCCCTCGCCGCGGTCCTCGCGCTCGCGTCCCAGCAATGCGTCGGCGGGCAGCTTGAAGTTGTCGAAGTGCAGCTCCCACGTCTTCCAGCCGAAGTAGCCGATCTTGCGAATCGGCGATCCCGTCAGCCCCGGCGGAAATTTGCCACGTTCCTTCAGTACGAGAAACTGGCTGATGCCCTCGTGACGGCGCCGCGGATCGGACGGCTGCTTCGTGCGCGCCAGCACCGAGATGAAGTCGGCACCATCGGCAAATGTGCACCAGGTCTTCGTGCCGTTGAGCATCCAGCCGTCGCCGTCGCGCGTCGCCTTGCATGAGACGTTGGCGAGATCGGATCCCGCGTCCGGCTCGGACAACGCCGCCGCGCCGAGAAATTCTCCGCGCGCCATCCGCGGCAGATACTCGCGCCGCTGCTCCGCCGTGAAACCGCCGCCGAGCCCGTTGCCGCGCGCGATGATGCTCGCGACGCTCATCCACGCGCGCGCGAGTTCCTCGGTTATCAACGCGTACTCGAACGCGCCGAGGCCAAGCCCGCCGTATTCCTCCGGGATGACGACGCCGAAGTAGCCCATCTCGGCCAGCTTGTCGCGCAGCGACATCGGGATGTCGCCCTGCTCCGGGTCGAGCTTGTTCGCGATGGGCAGGACTTCGTTCATCGCGAAGTCGCGCGCCGCAGTCTGAATCATCCGCCGCTCATCGGTCATGTAACTCACAATGGCGCTCCTCTGCGTTTGGCGACGAGGTTGGTGCGCTCGTAGCTGATGACGATTTCGTCGCGTTGATTGCGCGCCTCGGTGCGCCAGGTGACGATTCCGAAATTGCCGCGGCTGGCAGACTCGCGCGTCGAGACAACAGTGCTGCGCGCAGTCAGAGTATCGCCGGGATAGACGGGGCGGTGAAATTCCAAATTGTTGATTCCGAGAAACGGACCCCCCGCTTCGCTCAAATCCTCGACCGAGATACCGACCACCGTGCACGCGATGAGCATCGGATTGACGACCACGTCGGGATGGCCGTGCGCGCGCGCATACTCGGCGTTGAAGTATAGCGGGCAGTGCGCGAGCGTCGCGGTGGCGAACAGCGAATTGTCCCCGGCGTTGATCGTGCGGCCCCAGTGATGCTCGAAGACCTGGCCTTCGTGGAATTCTTCGAACGAGTGACCTTTGTGCACCAGCTTGAATTGAGTGAAATCGGGATCTGCCATAAACCTAGCTCCTAGCAGAACGCTCGTCGCGCCGCGAAACGCTAAACAGCGACCGAAACGCGCGAGCCGGGATAGTACGCCTTGTCGAAGGATGGACGCGCTCTCATCCGCGCGTACCAATCTGTCATCGCGGGCAAGTCGCGCCAGACATTTTCCAGGCCGATGTCCTCCATTCGCACGATCGTCGGCAGGACGCACAAGTCTGCGAGCGAAATCGCGTCGCCGGCGAGCCACGAACCCTTCGCGACTGCGCCATCGATTCGTTCGACGGTCTGGCGCAGCCGCTCAGTCGATTCGTCCATCTGATCTTTCGAAAATCCGTCAGTGCCAAATCGACGGTAGTGTCCCTTGCGCAACGGCGTTGCCTCGATGTAGCGCACGCGCATCGCGTCGCTCATCTGGCGCCAGCCCTTGAGGAACAGGCCGTTGAATGACGGCACGCGGATCGCCGCGGTCGGCACCTCCTCTAGATAGCGCAGCCACGCGCGAACCTTGGCGCGCCCGTATGCGTCGCGCGGCATCAGCTCGGTGCCAGCGCCCGGCGAGGTCTCCTCGAGATATTCGCAGATCACCGACGAGTCGATGACGGGCCGGCCGTCATCCACCAGCGTCGGCACGACGCCGTTCGGATTGAGCGCGAGGTATGCAAGCCGAAGATGTTCGCCGGTCGCAAATTCGATCGGATGACTGGTCCAAGCCAGCGCCTTCTCGGCGAGACACAGCCGGACCTTCTGACTGCACGTCGAAATATGTGCGTGATACAGCTCGAGCATTGGGTATCCTCCGACTTGCGATGGGCTAACTTACAACTATTCGGTCGCTTCCAGAAAATGGTGGAATCGTGCAAGATGGCGGCTGATTCACAACCATCGGAGACTCCCATGAAGACAGAAACAATTGAATACAAAGACGGCGACGTGACCCTGCGCGGCTATCTGGCGTATGACGACAAGAAGTCGGGCAAACGGCCTGGCATTCTGGTGATGCCGGAAGCGTTCGGACTTGGTGAGCATGCGAAAAAGCGCGCCGAGCGGCTGGCGCAGCTGGGCTACGTTGCTTTTGCCGGCGACCCTTATGGCAACGGAGTGGAGGTCGCGACTCTGCCTGAGGCGATGAAGCTCGCGACACCGTTGTTCACAGACCCATCGAAACTTCGCAAACGCGGACGTGCCGCGCTCGATCACCTCGCGTCCTTACCGCAGACGGATGCGGGAAAGTTGGCGGCGATCGGTTTCTGCATGGGTGGCACGTTCTCGCTGGAACTCGCTCGCGATGGCGCGCCGCTGAAGGGGATTGTCAGCTTTCACGGCGGGCTACAGACTCAGCGGCCCGCGGAGGCCGGAAAGGTCAGGGCGAAAATCCTTGTATGCACGGGCGCCGATGACACCATGATCCCGTTTGAGCAGGTCAATGCTTTCGAGACCGAGATGAAGAACGCCGGTGCGGACTGGCAGGTCATCATGTACGGAGGCGCGAAGCATAGTTTCACGAATCCGAATTCGGACAGCATCGGGATGCCCGGGATCGGCTACAACAAAATGGTGGACGCGCGCTCGTGGAAGGCCATGGCTGATTTCTTCGAAGAGATTTTCGCCGCCTAGCGACGCGATCGCTTACTACCATTCGCCCTAGCGGGCATAGGCCTGGTCTTGTCGATGGTCTCACTGCGATTCCAGCCAAGGACGATCGCGCTCATCATGACTAGAGTCATCAAGGCGGCGGTGACCAGTGACAAGTAGTAGGACCATCGGCGGATAGGTGTAGGACGCAACTCGACCTGGACATCGTGGGTTCCGGCTGGAACCGTGAAGGTTACTTCGCCGCTCTCGGACGCGGGCGAAGTCGCGACCTCCCGATCGTCAACCAGCACCGTCCATCCCGGATAGTCGAAAAGGGAGTCCTGCATTAGCGTAGGCTCACTGGCATCGACCTTGAAGGACTGGCTATCCGAACTGACACTGAGCTGGGATACCAAAGACGTAGCGCGCACACCTTTGAGCAGAACGTTGTCGAACTGAGGTCGATAAAGCACCGTGCGCGGCTCGTACTCCTCACGGGTGGCCGTGTTTATCCCGAGCCGAGCGATTGAGTCTTCACCGTAGTAAGCCTCATCGTAATTCTGAACGCCCTTGGGTTGGGTGTGCGTGATGTTGAGTAAAACCAGGGCTACAATCGCGACAGATGCTAGCCGAAGATCCATGCGCTCGAAGGCATAGAGAGCAAGCAGTGGCATGAACAGAGCCGGAAGGCACAGGGTGCGCCACGGATAGACGAGATATTGAAGGGTGTCGACGTGCGCCCAAATCGTCCAAGACAAATCGGTGGCCAGCAGCGCGCCGACAATCGTTGCGCCGGCGAAGAGCAGCGCGTCAAGGCGGCGTACAAGGCTCGCCGCGCGTATGGCGATAAGGATTCCTGCAACCGCCAATGCCAGATGACCGAGTCCTAGCGAATAGGAGATGCCGTTCGTCGGACCTCGCATCGAGATGCCGAAGCCCCAAGGCGACCAAAGTAATTGCGACGGATAAATAATGTAGTTGGTCCAGCTAAGGATGCCGGCGCGTAGAAGGTCGGTTTTGACGAAGTCGCGTTCAAGCAAGGCCGGCAGCCAGAAGAAAGCACTTAGAGCCAACCCGCCCATCAGTACGGAGACTCCTGCCATCGCGGTTTTCAGCCGATGATCCGAAACGGTGGAGCGAACCGCGACGAGAGCCGCAAATGCCGGAAACATCAGCAGCGCGATCGCGTTGTGCGCCAGCGGCAGTATAGCCACTGCGATCGCACCCAGGATCACGTTAATAACGGTCGGGCGTTGAAGCGCGACGATCAACGCTAACAGCGCCACGGGAGCCATCGCGATCGCCGCCGACTCGGCGAATCGCCCACACACGTAAATATCGAGCGCCTGGTAGGGAGCGAACAGCCATGCAGCTGCGGCGCCGACTGAAGCGACCAGCGAAAAAGAGAGCCGTCGTCCGATCAGAAAAACCGCGATCGCTCCCAGGGCGAACAGGATCGCCATTCCGAATTGAAGCGAATTCGCCAGCGACAGTCCGGCCTTGAAGAATGGCCACGCCGTCGCGTAGATCAACGGCGGTGCGAATTCGAACAGCGGCTGCCCATGACCGCTGCCGAGATCCGGCGCCCATACCGGCGGAAATTGGTGATCGCTCAATATCCTTGCGAACTCTGTCAGCCTGGGCGGATACGCCAACGAGTCATGACCCATGAGCAGGCTGCCACGAAACAGCGCGCGCACAAAGAGCAGGATCAGCGCCGCAAGAGCCAGCGCCGTCCTCGTCCGCGGCGTATCCCAGGGAGTCGCCAATTTCGACAACCGCGACGCAATCCTGTGTTCCATCTCAGCGTAAGCCGGCATGCGCATCGCCTGAGCGATCAGTCCTACCAATAGAACTCCGGTAACTAGCAGAATTCCTTTGATAGGTCCTGGGCGATACCTCACCACTACCTGATGTTCGCCAGGTCCAACCGGAATCGCGCAGAAATTCGGATACACGCGAAATATTGGCGCTGGCTTTCCGTCAACTGTGGCTTGCTGGCCGGGGAAGTAAGTCACCTTGAGGAGCGCATAGCACGGCCGCAGGATTGCCAGCCGTGCCCTATAGGTCTCCCCTTCCTTACTTTCGGAAATGATCTCGCCGCGCGGAGTCGAAAACTTCGGATCGAGTGGAGGCAGCGCCTGATACACCTTCCATTCGGGCACTTCTTTGAAATCACCGCCCAGCGCAACCACCGCGCCCGCCCGCAACGCAGGATCATTCATCCAGCGCCAGTCGCGATTGAGCACCGTCGTGAGCGGACCTTCGTAACGCGCGCCAATATCCGCCAAACCAAAGTAACCCTCGCTTGAAACCTCGTAGACCGCGAGTCGGCCGTGAACTGCACGACGTTTGAAGTAAGCGGGCATCGCCTGGCTCACCGGCGCCAGCGCCGCACGCATTGCAAATAACTGCGCCTGATAAGGATCGCGCTCATTGATCTCAGCCGTCACGTCCGCGCTCCACGACAAACTGTGGTAAAGGAAACTGAGTTCGTCGAACCCGGCCAGCGTGAGAAACGAATAAGCCTGCGATTTGGCGATTTGGAAATTGCCCGCCCAGCCTCCGGTTGGACCGCTCCAGACTCGGCCGGGGCGCTCGCGCAGGATCGCGCGAAGGTCCGCAAGGGCGGCGTCGAGATCGGTGCGTTCGAGCGCGAACGCCGCGAGACTTTCATCTCCCCACATGTTGCTTTGATGCAGGAAGCTCACGCGCTCGGCAAAAATTACGACTGCCAGCGCACCCAGCGCCACAACGCTCGTGAGCCTGGCGGCGTATCCCAATCGCCATGCGGTTGCGACTGCTTTGGCGATCGCCCAGGACGTTAGCAGGACAGCAAACAGCTCGAACACCGATTCAAACCGGCTGACGTGAAAGGTCCCGGGGAGTCCCAACGCCAGCATGAAATATCCCCAAGTCGTGCGGCCGAAAAAAATCACTAGCCATACTGCGCTGAGTAAGAGCAGGCGCCGCGGCAGCGGCCGCTTCCAGCGATACAGCGCGAACATCGCCGAAGCCGCCAGCGCCAACGTCATCACTGGCAGACGTCCCTCGTCGAAAAAACGTCCCGATAACAGGGTCCTGAATATGTTCTTCGCGCCCCACGAATCGAACTTCCATACGTCATCCCAGCGGCATCGGTTCGCCTCGCCGCTCGCCAGCAGCATCGGAACGACGAACCATGCGAGCAGGACAATGGCGGGCACCAGGATCGACGCAGCGCGCACCACCCGCCGCGAACGATCGCCGCGCGGTCCGACCACGGCCATGATCGCTACAGTCAGGATCGCCGCGTATCCGAACACAACGTGCGATAAGGCCGTCGCCGCAACCAGGCAAGCCGCCAAAATTCGGCGCCTGCCAGTATTGAGAGAGTAGTTGGCGAGTCCTAGCGCCGGCATCAGCAGGTTGTAGGACACCAGTTGTGTGTACAGTCCCGACCCGCGCCTCACATACGCGCCATAGGACAACCCGTAGCGGCTGAGATCGCCCACCTCGCTCACTCCCAGGATGAGAATCGACGCGAATCCGGCGGCCATCGGATCAAGTCCGAATAGACGCGCTCCCAGATAGGTGGAGGCCGGTAGCGCTACCATCATTAGGTAGTAAAGCACTGCGAATGACGCCGTGGCCGATGCTATGTGGCTCGTCATCGCAAGCCACAACCCTGCTAACATGTGTGGGAGGGGTTGATAGAAGTGCCACAGCGGATATCCCAGCGCCCATTGCGATACCCATGGATCTAAAAATGAATCGCCGCGGACGAAGCTATCCACGAGTCGCTGCGATGCAGCTATATGGAAGCTAAGGTCGTTGACCGGTACGCGCTCGATGCGAAATTCGGGCCAGAGCAATACTGCATTTGCGATCAGCGCGAGTCCCAACAGCGCCAACCCGCCGATTTCCCATCGGAGCCGCGAAGACACAGGCTCTCGCCACCAGTTCCTGCCCGGCCGCGCTACCCGGATCGGCGCTTCGATACGAGGTTTTGCTTTCGCTGCCGCCGGCATTCCTTAGCTGATTGAATCCGCGGAAATCTCAACCCTAAGGAATGAGAAGAACTCTACCCACTGCCTGTCGGCTCTCGATATACGCGTGGGCCGCCGCGGCCTCCGAAAGCGGAAAGGTCCGGTCGATCACGATTTTAAGCTCGCCTCGCGCGGCTTCGTCGATAAGCCGCTGGATCATGTTGTGCGCCCGGTCAGTCCCTATCTCTGCGCCTAGAAAGACTCCCGTCAAAGATCGATTGCCTGCCATCAGCGAGGAGACATCGACCGTCATCGCTTCGCGTCCGGCCGCTCCAACCATCGAGACGCGGCCTCGGTAAGCAAGTGACAACAGGCTGCCCTGCAATGTTGCGCCGCCCACAGGATCCACCACCAGATCCACGCCCCGGTTGTGAGTAAGTTTCATCACAGACTTCGCGACGTCTTCAGTCTTATAGTTGATCCCGTGATCGAGACCTAGCGGCTTAAGCCTTTCAAGCCGCTCGTTGCTCGACGCTGTCGCCAGCACCGTCGCACCCGCGCGCTTGGCCAATTGGATCGCCGCGACACCTACCCCGCTCGCGCCGGCCTGCACCAGCACCGTCTCTCCCGCCTTGAGATGCCCAAACTCGAAGAGACAATCGTCCGCGGTACCAAACGGCACGGGAATAGCCGCTGCCAGCTTGATATCGAACCCTTTCGGCACCGGCCATGCGTTGCGCGCCGGAACCGAACGCAACGACGCATGCGATCCCATCGCATTAACGGTGGTGACCTTCTGACCCACCTTGAGGTCCGTAACTTCAGATCCTACCTGTACGATCTCGCCACCGGCCTGGTAGCCAACAACGTGAGGCTTGCTGAACAACGCGCCATGCCACCGATTGAGCGTGTCCCCACCCTCGATACTTACGGCCTCGACCCGAATCACGACGCCCTTAGGATGGCATTCTGGATCGGGAACGTCTTCGTACTTGAGAACCTCAGGACCGCCATTATGATAATAGACCGCAGCCTTCATGAAATGCCCCTCACTCGACGATCGCCGAATAGATGATGTTCCTAAGTTGTCCGCGGAAGTTAAAGGTGGCCGACGGCATTAGCTGTGTCATGAAAATCACCACCATGTCCTCCTTGGGATCCACCCAGAAAATTGTTGAAGCTGCACCGCCCCAATAGTAGTCACCGCCACCTAGCGCGCCCGCTTCGACCTGACCCAGCGTCATCGCAAAGCCGAGCCCGAATCCAACTCCTTCGTAGGCCGTCTCCGAGAACGCACCTATCGCCATCTCGCTCAAGTCCTTGCCACCGGCCAGGTGGTTAAGATGCATTAACTCTATCGTGCGAGGCCCCAGAATGCGGACGCCGTCCAATTCGCCCCCGCGCCGCAGCATTTCGCAGAAGCGCAAGTAGTCGGCCGTAGTGCCGGTCAATCCTCCGCCGCCCGAAAAGAACGTAGGCTGCTTCAGATAGTTGCTCCGCTCCGGATCGTCAATCAGCTTCAGACTCTTATCGAGCTGCCGCTCATAGTTAGCCGCAAAGCGATCGGCCTTGCGCGGCGCCACCATGAACGACGTGTCTTTCATGTCGAGCGGATCGAATATCGTCTCCTGCAAGTATCGGTCGAAGCTCATTCCTGATATCGCCTCGACCAGGCACCCACATACGTCAGTCGATAGCGAGTACATCCATCGCTCGCCCGGCTGATAGCGCAGTGGCACCTTCGCGAGTTTCTCCGCAAAGCCGCTAAGTGTCTCTCCAGCCCCCCTTCCGACTCCCGCTTCGCGATAGATCCGATCGACTGGATGATTCGTCGCGCCGTAGGTGAGGCCGCCAGTGTGACTCAGCACGTGCCGCATCGTCATCGGCCGCGCCGGCACCACTGTCTCCATGCTCGCGCCTTCGCCCGACACCCACACCTTGTGGTCGCGCCACGCCGGGATGTAGCGCGAGACCGGATCGTTGAGCTGGAAATGTCCCTGCTCGAACAGCGTCATCAGCGCCACCGACGTGATCGGCTTGGTCATCGAATAAAGCCTGAAGATCGTATCGTCGGCGAGAGGCTTGCGCCGCTCTCGATCCATCATGCCTTGCGATTTGAAGTACGCGACGTGCCCATGCCGCGCCACCAGCGTCTGGCATCCCGCGATTTTGTCCGGCGCAATGTAGTTCTTGTCCAGATGCTCTGTGATCCGATTGATTCGTTCGGGCGCGAATCCAGCCCGCTTGGGTGCCAGTTCCATGTCGCCTCTCCTTCGCGTTTCTTCTAACAGTTTTCCTTCGCGAACTGCATGATCCTAAAAGTAAATTCGCTCGACGTACAAGCCTCGTGTCGCAGCATCCGGCGGCTCCGGACGATCTTCACAACCACGGCAATATCTCTATCTAGTACGAATTCGTGCAGTTGTCGCGTGTCCGCGACAGGGCCGCGCGCGCGACCCATTCGATCGAACGCCGCCCTATCGGGGCGTTTCCTGATCTTCCCGAGGCTCGCGGATCATCGTCAGTATTGCCAGCACTTGATGCTTCGAAAGGACGTATCCGAGCAAGCTCAATTCCTTGAACGCACGAATTTCGCGACGGGTGATTCGATGGCGATTGACGAAAGCTCGATCGCTTATGAACCCACGAGGCGGTTTCGTCTGCTGGATCCGCACCGCGGCTCTGTCGCTTGGATTCACGACCGCTGCCGCTTCCGGATGCGACAAAAGAAAAATCTGCTGCCTGCTGACTCCGAGCGCGTCCTCGATCCGCGCCATCAGCGTCAGCGACGGCTTGCGCTTTCCGCTTTCGAGGTACGCGACGTGGCTCGCTTCGACCTGAAGTTTCCTTGCCAGCTCCCGCTGTGTCAGCCCGAGTTCACTTCGTTTCTGTTTGATGAGCCGTCCGAGAGCGTTCGTCCGCCTCATATGTCGTATTCAGCAAGCAGGGCGTGCCGCAACTTCGCAAAGTGAATTACCGCGGCCAGGTACTGAAGTTTCTTGGTGGTGGGAAAATGCTCGCGGAAACTGAGGCCGTATTGGCCTTCGAAATATCTGAGCACCCTGGCGGAAACTGAATCCGGCAGCGCGCGAGCACCCGGTTTCGAAGGAATGCTTTTCGCCGGCCTCATAAAAATTCTTCGCGCGATCGCTTCGGGGAACACCCCCAGGCTGACAAGTATGTCTGCTGCCAGTTCTTCCGGATCGTTCAGATGCTCCCCATATGCCGTATAGGTCAGCATCTGGGTATGCTCTTTGTGCGAATCAAAAAGCATCCCGGTCAGGTGATGGCCCATTTCGTGACTGAAGGCAGCACCCACTGCGGCCGGGTGATGCGCGGTGTTCACGCAAATCAACGGCAATCGCGATTTGCCCATCTGCCGCACGTAAAATCCCAGCAGCGCGAGCCCATCCGCCCCACGGAGCTTTGCCAGCTTGAACTGAACTCCCAGGCCCGCCCATCGTTTGGTAAATTCCGCGGGCGACACCAGTCTCACTGATTCGTCGTTCAAATGCGGCCAGACTGTGCTCTTCGCTTCAGCGAGGATCTCGCGCACCTCGGCGCGCGCAAACGCCCTCCGCAGAGGTCGCGCGTAGTCGTGCTGCTCGAGAAAGCGAACTTCTTCTGAGGCGCTGCGGGCGGGCAGGTCAGAAGCCTTGCTCGCCTTGTGTATGTCGGCTGCTAGTTGGTCGAAAGTCGAAATGCGCTGTGTCGTTCTTCCGTTCGCCATGTTCCCCCCACAAACCTGACGTCGAATCTATAAAATCCACTTCGCACGTCTTAGGTGCTCTTAACGCTAATTCACTTAGCACAGCACCGGCCGATAAAGAAAACGTCGCCGACATTGCAACATGCAATGCTAATTTCCATTGGCATCCGGCCGCCATTTTGTTCAAAATTGACTAAATGTTAGCAAATTGAGGTGAAACATAAACGAGCTGTCTGGGTCACCTTTGACGGTTCGCAAATCCGAATCGAGAGTGTCAACTTTTTGTTTATACGATTCCACATCCGCGTTATGTCCCCACGATTCTCCAGGACTCGCGGGCCTCCGTCGCGCCATTCCGCTCGATCCCGCCTCACATTCCAGATTCCAATCATCGACATAACAGGGAGATACACAAATGGAGATGCGCCTCTTAACGACAGAGAGCGAACGAAACATTTTCGCCTGCCATCTCGCTGACGCACGGGCCCGCCATGGCGCCAGCTTCAGAGACGTAGGCCGCACGCATGCGAGAAACACGATCCGGCTGAAGGCCGCGGACCTGTACGCGCTGTTCGAAGCGGAACGCGACCATGCCGAACGCATGACAGCCGGCGTCGCAATCCACGACCTCGAAACTTTCCCGCAAAGCTGCGAGGAACCCAATCTCTCGCACTACGCGTCTCGCGCCGTGCTGGAATGCAGCGATCATTGGTCGCTGTCACGAGGCGCCGGGATACATGCGTGGCGCGGCATTGCCGTTCAGGTTGTTCGACGCAATCCGCGCGCAGTCCTCGTGTACCTCGCCGTCGGAAGTTCCGATCACGCCGGATTTTACAAGGCGATGGGCTTCGTCAACGCTGGCGCGCCGGTTGAATACCCATACCTCGAAGGACCCGACCGGGGTCGCCTGTGGGTGCAGCCGAAAATTCTCGAAGGCGAAGCGCTCGCAAAACTGACTGCGAACGTTCATCGGATGAAGATTGAAACCGGCGATGACTATCGCACGGTCAGGCTCGACAAATCCGATCGGTTGAGGCCGGCGACGAATCGTTATCCGCTGCGAATCGCCGAACCAGAGACTGCGACCGCCCAGCTCTGAATTCTTTTTTCGACGACCGGGGACTCGTCTCACAACGTTTTCTTTCTTTCCGAATCCGCGCCGATCGTGCGGACTCGCTCAATTTGGGGAAAAACAATGAATCTCGATTTCGCAAAAGAGCGCGAGGCGCAGGTGCGCCCGTCAGACGCTTTCGATGGCAATATTCCGGTCAAGCTCACCAGGGAGGAGCTTCGCGATTTGTCGTCGCTGAGCCCGCTGCGCAGCACCTTTCACATCGTCGCCGAATGGACGCTGATACTCACCGCGATCGGTCTATGCCAGCGCCACTTCAACCTCTTCGTATACTTGCTGACGGTTGCATTCATCGGAGCGCGGCAACATGCGCTGCTCATCCTGATGCATGACGGCGTTCACTACCGGTTGTTTCGAGGCCGGCGGCTCAATGATTGGACCGCGGAGATCGTCCTGGCATGGCCGAACCTGATCTCAGCGCGCGCCTATCGCAGAAACCATTTCGCGCATCATCGTTATTTGAACACCGGCCAGGATCCCGACTGGGCGCGCCGCCAGGGCGATTCGACCTGGGTATTTCCCAAGCACTGGGCACGGCTTGGATTGTTGATGCTTCGCGATCTGTCCGGGCTCGGCGCCATTTACTACTTGAGGCTCGCGCTGATGCTGCTGTCGAAAGACACTGGCGTGAGCCGCGGCTTCCTGATCGCTCGATACGGATTCTACGCGGCCGTCATCGCGATCCTTGCGTGGGTCGGCGCGATCCACCTGCTCCTGATGTACTGGTTCGTTCCGCTGTTCACCTGGATGACCGTGATTTTCCGCATCCGCAGCATCGCCGAGCATTCCGCCATCGAAGGACGCGCCAAGGCCTACGCGCAGACCCGCTCGACTCGCGCGACCTTGCTCGAACATGTGTTCGTCGCGCCGAAGAACGTCAACTACCACATCGAGCATCACTTCTACCCGAGCGTGCCGTTCTATCGTTTGCCGAAACTTCATCGCGTGTTGATGTCGAAGTCGGAGTTCAAGGACTCCGTGCACGTGACGCGCAGCTATCTGGGCGTGCTCCGCGAATGCGTTCGCAACTCGCCTTCGATTCTCTGCATGCGCCCGAGCCGCGTCGAAGCCTGACACTGACACCGATTCGTTAGGATGCAAAAGCGGCGGCGGACTTTCAGGGGTCCGCCGCCGCTTGGTGGCGATGCGACAATAACTACGCGCGCGCTTCGGGAAATACGCGCAGAAAATTTTCGGAGTAGAAGCGATCGCGGACCACCGCAGGGCGCTCGCCGAGCGAGGTCTCGAAGCGGGCTATCGGATTGCGGCCGCCCTCGGTGTGCGGGTAGTCGGTCGAGAACAGGTACAGGTCCGGGTTCGACTGATCGATCAGCGCGCCGACGTCCTCGAAGACGAACGGCGTGAACGCCAACTGCTGGCTGATCTGTTCCGACGGCTTGCGCGTGAACCGCGCGAGGTTCGCATCGGTCTTGCTCCAAATCTTCACCGTCCAGTCGAGCCGCACGAGCATCGCCGGCACCCATCCGGCGCCCAACTCGACGCACGCGCCGCGCAACTTCGGGAAACGCTCGAACACGCCGTCGATCAACATCATCGACAGGAAAGTCTCCGGCCCTTGATGAAGCACGGCCATGTCCTTGGTGCGAAGATTCTCGCCGCCGCCCATCCAATCCTTAACCGGCGGCCGCCCATTGTTGATCCACGCCTTGTCGAGCTGGAGCGGCGACCCGCCGACATGCATCACGAACGGCGTGTTCGACTCCACCAGCCGCGCCCAGAAAGGATCGAACTCCACATGACCGGGCGACCGGCCGCCGCAAGCATGATGGGGCACCCAGATTGCCCTGGCGCCACTCTTGAGCGCGAAATCGAGCTCCTCGATCGCAAGCTCCGGCACGTCCAGCGGCGCGATCGCGACACCCATCAAGCGCGAATCATGCCCACAAAATTCCGCCATGTGCCGATTGTGCGCGCGCGCCGCGCCGTAGCGCAGCGTCGGCGTGATCTTCGAGCTCGGCGAGAATGGCATCGTCACGCTATGCGTCGCGAACACCAGCTGCTTCTTGAACCCCAGCATGTCCATCGCCTTCGATCGTTCGCGCCCGTCAAACGCGCCCAGCGCCTGGATCTCTTTCGACCGCTCGATCAGGTTGTCGCCCCACGCGATCATCTCGGCGACGTGCTGCTCGCTATGCCGCCCGCCGCGCGCCACGATCTCCGCCACTTCTTCATCCGTGACGAGCGACGCGCTGTAGCTGACCGCCGGAATATCTTTGCGCAGCTCCGGGTCCGCATACTTCTGCAAAAAATCCGGCAGCTCCATGATATGGCTGTCGGCGTCATACATCGGCCGATTGTCAGGTGCGTAAGCCATGACGTTACCTCTATTTTGAGGACTGCTTTTACTGAGACGCCGATTAAAGCACCAACGTCAGTGTCCGCTCAAGGAAGCTCCAGTCCTAATACTGGGTGCAGGTGTCACCCCTGCTGAAACCCACCGCGGGTTTCATTACAATTACGTCTCCGTTCTCCGGAGGCGCCAATGCCCGAGCAAGATTTCTACTTCAACCCCTTCGATGCCGAATTCCGTGCGAACCCGTATCCGCACTATCCGGCGCTGCTCGCAGGTCCTCCGCGCCAGCTGAACCTGTTCATGCCGACGACTCTCATCGCACGCTACGACGACGTCGTCGCAGTGTTGCACGATCACGAACGCTTCACCGTACGCCGTCCGGAGATGCCGTTTCGCCAGCGTATCGACCCGTTTGGCGGCGCGCCGACGATTCTCACCGCCGATCCTCCGGTACATTCCCGCCTGCGAAAACTCGTCAGCAAAGCGTTCACCCCGAGGCGCGTGCGCGAGCTCGAGCCGCGAGTTCGCGAGATCACTTCCGACCTCTTGAGTCGCGCGACCAACTCATCGGAATTCGAAGCAATGGCGGCGCTGGCAAATCCGCTGCCGGTGATCGTGATCGCGGAGTTGCTCGGCGTCTCGGCCGGCGATCACGCGCAGTTCAAGCAATGGTCCAACGACATGATCACTTCGTTCGGACAGGAAAACATCGTGAACGGCCCGTCGGAGGCGGGTATCGCGGCAAGGAACGAACTCCGCCGCTACCTGGCGGACGCGATCAAGCAACGGAGCGCGAATCCCGGCGACGACTTGATCAGCGCGCTCGTCGCGGCGCGTGAAGAGTCTGACGCACTCAGCGAAGATGAATTGCTCGCATTCGTCGTGTTGCTGCTGCTGGCCGGCAACGAAACGACGACGAATCTCATCGGCAACGGTTTGCTCGCGCTATGCCGCAATCCCGATCAGCAGAATCGCCTGCGCGACAACCGCGATCTGATTCCCAAGGCGATCGAAGAGATGCTGCGCTACGACCCGCCGGTCCAGATGACGGTGCGGATAGCGACTGCAGCGACCAACGTCGGCGGCACCGACATCGCCGAAGGCAGCCTTTCCTTCATCCTGCTGGCCGCAGCCAACCGCGATGAAGCACACTTTCCGAAACCGGAGACTTTCGACGTCGCCCGCGATCCGAACGAGCACGTGTCTTTCGGCGAGGGAATCCATTTCTGCCTCGGCGCACCGCTGGCGCGGCTGGAAGGCGCGATTGCGATCGAGCAGATGCTCGACAAGTTCCCACGACTCAAGCTGGCCGACTCGCAGGCCAAGCTCGAGTATCGCGGCTCGATGGCGCTGCGAGGCCTCAGCGAACTACGCCTGTCAGCCCGCTGACCTACAGGATGAAGAGCATCTCCTGGTAAGTCGCCAACGGCCACAGGTCGTCCGCGATCATGCCCTCGATCTGATCCGACGTCCTCCTGATCGCTAACATCGCCGGCAGCACCGCGTTGCACAGATGCTTCGCGTGATCGAGCTTGCTGTGTCCTCCGCCCTCGGCCATCATCCCTTCGAGCTTCCCGATTCCGTCCTGCAGGTCCTTCACCAGCACCGTCACCTTGTCGAGCGTGTCAGTGTCGAACACGTAGCCGACCGCCTTGAGATTCGCGCAGGTTTGCGCCAGCTGACCCTGGTAGCGGATCGCTGCCGGGAAGATGATCGTCCTGGCCATCTCGATCACAGTCCGCGCCTCGAGTCCCACCACGAGGCAGTATTGCTCGAGCGCTACGTCCATGCGGCCATGAGCTTCGCGCTCGGTCAGCACGCCATACTTGGCGAACAGCTCGGCGACTTCTTTGCTCCCGAGCAGCGGGATCGCCTCGACGCATGTGCGCAGGTTGGGCAGGCCGCGCCGCTCAGCTTCCTTGTGCCAGGCCTCGGTGTAACCGTCGCCGTTGTAAACGACGCTGCCGTCCTCGGCCATGATCTCTTCGAGCACTTTCTGAACGGCGCCCCCGAGTTTCGACGAATCGTCGCCGACCGCCTTCTCCAGCTTCGCCGCGATATAGTCGAGCGACTCCGACACGATCGTGTTCATCGCGATCATCGGCCCGGCGATCGACTGCGACGATCCCACGGCGCGAAATTCGAACCGGTTGCCAGTGAACGCAAAAGGACTGGTGCGATTGCGGTCGCCCGCGTCCTTCGGAATGACGGGCAGCGAGTCGACGCCGACCTTCAGCGTTTCGCCGCCCTTCGAGCTCTTCGCCCCGCCCTTCGTGACCTGCTCGAAGATGTCGTTGAGCTGCTCGCCCAGGAACACCGAAATGATCGCCGGCGGCGCCTCGTTCGCACCTAGCCGATGATCATTCGAGGCGGTCGCGACGAACGCGCGCAGCAATCCGCCCCATCGATGCACCGCGCGGATGACCGCCGCGCAAAAGACCAGGAACTGCGCATTGTCATGTGGATTGTCCCCGGGATCGAGCAGATTGCCCTGGGTCGCATTGCCAATCGAAAAGTTGACGTGCTTGCCCGAACCGTTGATGCCTGCGAAAGGCTTCTCGTGCAGCAGGCAAACCATCCCGAATTTTTCCGCCACCTTCTTCAGCGTGACCATCGTCAACTGCTGATGGTCGGCCGCGAGGTTCCCGTTCTCGAACATCGGCGCGAGCTCGAACTGGCCGGGCGCCACCTCCTGATGCCGCGTCTTGGCAGGGATTCCGAGCTTGAACAGCTCGCGCTCGGCCTCGAGCATGAACGCAAGCACGCGGTCGGGAAGCGCGCCGAAGTAATGATCCTCGAACTCCTGGCCCTTGGGCGACAGCGCGCCGAATAGTGTCCGTCCGGTCCCAAGCAGATCCGGCCGCGCGAAATAGAAATTCCGGTCGATCAGGAAATATTCCTGCTCGGCGCCGGCGAACGACACCACGTTGGCCGCATTCGCGTGCCCGAACAGCTTCAGAATTCGCTGCGCCTGCGAGTTGAGCGCCGCCATCGATCTCAGCAACGGCGTCTTCATGTCGAGCGCTTCGCCCGTCCACGAGACGAACGCCGTCGGGATGCACAGCGTCGTGCCGTTCGCGTTCTCCAGGATGTACGCGGGACTCGACACGTCCCACATCGTGTAGCCGCGCGCCTCGTGCGTGCTGCGGATACCGCCGTTGGGAAAACTCGACGCGTCAGGCTCGCCTTGCGTCAGCGTCTTGCCCGAAAATTCGGCGATCGCACCGCCGTCACCGTCCGGCGACAGGAAGCTGTCGTGCTTCTCGGCCGTGATGCCGGTCAGTGGATAGAACACGTGAGCATAGTGCGTAGCGCCCTTCGAGATGGCCCATTCCCTCATCGCCGACGCGACGATATCCGCCATCGCGGGATCCAGGTGCGAGCCCGTCTCGATCGTCTTCACCAGCGATTTGAAGACCGGCTTCGGCAGCCGCTCTTTCATCGCCGTCTTGTTGAAAACGTTCGCGCCGAAAATCTCGCTGGCCGAAACGTTCGTGAATGGCACCGATGCCGAGTTGGGACGGTAGTTGGTGACGGCCTCGATAGCCTGCAGACGTGCCGAGCTTCCGCTCAATGTAGTGTCCTCCGAAATTTGAGTTTCACGAGATCGAACTTTTACATCCTGCAAGGACTGCGCCCCGCGCAAGATGTTCGAAGGTCAAGCAGTGGATGAAGATTTCGAACTAGCCACCGCACCAGCTGCCTTAATTTCCAACAGCATGCGCACTAGACGAGCGGCGACCGCTCACACAAATGATTTGAACAGCGCCAAAAAATGATGCGGTCGTGCAAAATGCGACGACCTCGGCTCGCGGCCTTCTGATCGAACGCGGCGCCGAGCTTGTCTATCGATCGCACGGGGTGATAGTCCATTGCTTCTTTTATGATCGGCGCGTCAAACCTCCCAGCGATCATCGCCGCGCTCACTTTCGCCGCCGTAATACTTGCCATTGCCCTCAACTGGCTTGACCTCGTGGTCGCAGGCCTGCTGGGCGCTGTGCTGCTGAGAGTTCTCGGTATCGTCTCGCAGCAAACGGCGGTTTCGAGCATCAATGCCGCCTTCGACACGATCGGCCTCTTCTTCGGCGGTATGGTTGTAGCGCGCGCGCTGATTCCGACTGGAATTTTCGACTATCTTGGCGCGCGAGTATTGCGATTGGTCCGCGGCGACGGCCGTCTGCTGTTACTCTCGATTATCATCCTGACCGCACCGATCTGCGCGATCCTGCCCAACGCCACGGTCGTCATCCTGTTTGCGCCTTTGCTGATCCGTGTATGCCGCAAGATGGGAATCGATTTCGTGCCGCCGATTATTCTATTGGTTTTCGTCGCTAACGCGTCGGGGTTGCTGACCCTGGTTGGCGATCCGGCAACTTTCATCGTTGGCAACGCGATACATATTAGCTTCGCCAACTATCTGCGTTACCTGAGCCTCGGCGCGCTGCTGTCCTTGGTCGCGCTCGCCTTGATGCTCCCGATTTCGTTCCGTTCGATCTGGCGCACAAGGGCACCTGTAGAAGACGTCGAGATCCCAAAAATAGAGCACTTCGGTGTACTCATCATCGGGTTGATAATTTTGGCGCTGATGGTGACGTTGTTCATTGTCGGTGAAAACCTTCCGGTCCGTCTCGGCCCGCCCGGAGTAGCGATCGCTGGGGCCACCCTCATACTTTTGACAATCTACCTCAGCGGTATCGATACGGTGTCTGGCATCCTGGCGGACATCGATTGGGAGACGCTGCTCTTTTTCATTTGTATCTTTGTGATGGTCGGCGCGCTCGACAGCACCGGGGTGATCGCCGCAGTGGGCTCGCGCCTGCGCGACGTATTCGGCAGCGAAGTCAGTTCCGCCTCGGTGATCATAATGTCAACGGTAGGCGTACTCTCAAGCACGGTTCCGAACATCCCGCTGGTGGTGGCGATGGTGCCGATCGTTCGCCAGTATGCGACGAGCCAGGGTTGGGCGACGGCAGCGCAACTCGCGGCTGGATACGGGCAGATTCCAGGGCAGGTACTGCCGTTGTTCTATGCGATGATGTTTGGCGCAACGCTCGGCGGGAACGGAACGATCTTCGGCGCATCGTCGAACATCATCGCGGCCGGTATATGCCTGCGCGAAGGACGCCCACTCGGTTATGTCGAGTTCGCGCGCTACGGGATTCCAGTAGTGATCGTGCAACTAATCGTCAGCGCCATCTACATAAAGCTTCGTTTCCTGCGATAAATTTCCTCTCCGCTCACTGGATCCAGCCGCGATCCTGGAATCTGATCCTTAGCTGCTCGGCAATTGCGTCGGCCGTCGACTTGGCTCTGCCTTGAAGTCCGGCATTGCCGCTCGCCTCACCATAAATTTTCGCACCGCCGACAACGATAAGGCCGATCGGGTTTGCCGTCGCAATCGCCACCGCCGCCGGCACCACCATTCCAGGAGTTTTGTTTCCGCTCGATGTAAGTGTTCCCGACCCGAGTTTGCGCCATCCTTGCGGTGTCACGATATAGCCTTCCACCACCGTGTCCAACTCCGAGCTTCCAGCGCCGAATCCGATCACGAACCGTTGAGCCGCGCTCCCGCCTTCCGCCGACACGAGATAGCCGCGAATCACTCCGTCGCCCACTTGCGGCGACGATCCGGGTCCGGCCTGCACTGCCGAAAGCCCCATCCCGTTGATGTCCGCAACCAGCTGCTGCGCTATTTGCGCGCCAAGCTGACGGCCCTCGTCGATTTGCTGCTGCGTCGGAGACGTACTCGGAGCGCTTACCTGGTTGAAGATGGATGAGTTCGTCGGCATGTCGGAGGCGTTGGCGACGAAGTTATACACCCAGATCGTATTGGGCCGCGCGAGCCCAGGATTGCTTATCGGCGTTTGTTGGGTGACGTTCGTCGCCGCACACCCGGCCACAACCAACACGGCGATCAGACTCAGTATCGAACGGGTATAGTACTTCATTGCGATCCTCCCTTGCGCGGTCTTCGGCGAATATGCGCGAAACACACGCAGAATGGAAATTCTTTCTTCGCACTCAAGGCTTGCTTTGCTTGCGGGAACTGAATTCGTTACCAATGATGATTCGCGCAATGAAAAACGATCGCGCACTGGAGCTCATGTGATCGAAGCAGTGATTTGGGATTTCGGCGGCGTCTTCACGACCTCGCCCTTCGAGGCCTTCGCGCGCTACGAGCGCGAACACAGCATACCAGTCGGAGTGATCCGCAAGATCAATTCCACCAACCACGAAAACAACGCATGGGCGATGTTCGAGCGCTCGGCCATCGACTTTGCCGGCTTCGACGCGGCCTTCGCGGCTGAAGCACGCACCCTCGGCTACGACATCCCCGGGCGCGACGTCGTCGCGCTGCTCGCCGGCGACTTCCGTCCCGAAATGATCGAAGCCCTGCGGCGGATCAAGTCCAGATTCAAGACCGGCTGCATCACCAACAACATGCCGGCCGACGCGAGCGGCGCAACCGCGTCGTCGCGCTCGATCTATTCGCGCGAAATCATGCAACTGTTCGACGAGCTGATAGAATCGTCAAAAATCGGCATCCGCAAACCCGATCCACGCATCTATATGATGATGTGCGAGAAGCTCGGCGTCACTCCCGACGCATGCGTCTACCTCGACGACCTCGGCGGCAATCTCAAACCCGCCCGCGCGATGGGCATGACAACGATCAAAGTCGAAAGCGGGCCCCAGGCAATCGCCGAACTCGAAGCCGCCACCGGATTGAAATTGATCTGACCGGCGTCGCGTCAGCCGAGCGCGCGATTGAATTCTTCGAGCAGATCGCGCCAATGCTCGGTCCCGACCGAGATGCGCACCAGCGACTCGCTGATTCCAGCTGCGGACAATTCCTCCGCCGACAACTCGCTATGCGTCGTCGTCATCGGATGGCAAACCAGCGTCTCGACGCCGCCGAGGCTGACGGCGTTCTTGGCGATCTTCAGGCGCCGCAGAAATTCAAACGCGCCGGTCTTACCGCCTTCAACTTCGAGCGACACGAGCGATCCGGGATAGTCGGTCTGCACGTCGCGAATCTCAATCTGCGCGGCGTCAGTGAACAGTGACGGATAGATGACCCGCTTGACGCGCGGATGCTTCGCCAACTGCTCGGCGATTCGCTGTGCGTTCTTGCTCTGCCGATTCATTCGCAGCGCGACCGTCGAAAGCCGCGAGTCGAGCATCCAGCATTCGTCGGCCTGCAGAATGTTACCGAGCAGCGCGCGCATCCCGGTGAGCGTCTGGATCAACTCGGGATCCGCCGCGATTACTGCGCCGGCCAGCAAATCGCTGAACCCGCCGAGGAACTTCGTCGCCGAGTAAATCGCCAGGTCTGCGCCGTGAATCAGCGGATGCTGAAACGTCGGCCCAAGCAACGTGTTGTCGATCGCGAGCATCGCGCGCTTCCGCCGGCGCTTAATCGCCGCCGACGCCTGCGCAATATCAGTCATCACCAGCGTAGGATTCGCGGGCGTCTCGATCAGCACGAGGCTCAGGTTCTTTGCCCCCTCGATCGCCTCGGTCAGCGCCTTCGTATTACCCGCCGGCACGCCGCGCGCTTCGAATCCGAGCGGTTCGATCACCTGGTGAATCAGATGCTGGCTGCCGCCGTACAGCGGCTGCGTGTAGACGAGCGATCCGCCGCGCTCGATGAACGTGAGCATCACGGTGAAGATCGCAGCCATGCCGGAATTGAAAATCGCGGCCGAGACGCCGCCCCGCTCGAGCGGCACCAGTTGCTCTTCGAGAATTTCAGCGTTGGGATGATTGAGCCGAGCGTAGATTAGGTCGGGCCGATCGTCGCCAAGCGGACGGATTTTCCCGAGCACGATTCCAAACGCGCGCTCGGCCGCCTCCGGACTCGGAAAGACGAACGTCGAGCTGCGATAAACCGGCGGCCGCGCCGCTCCGACCGACAACTCTGGATCGAAGCCGCGCGTCAGCACTGCCGTCTCGGGCCGCACGCGGTAAGGAATCTTCGGCATCAGCGCTTCTCGCGGAGACTCTCTCTCACCGTCAAGTCGGCATAGCCGATTCCGAGATGCATCCTGAACCCGACCAGGTCGCGCACCTCTTTGCTGAGCGTGCGCGCGATCTCGCCAGGCACGTCGATGTACTGGTTCTCCTCCTGCCGCAGCCATCCGAGCGAGTACGACAGGAAGATTCCGTACCGCCAGTCGTCGGTGCGATTCGCGCCCGCGCCATGCAGCGTGCCGCCCATCCACAGCAGGACCGACCCCGCCGGCATCGCCGCCGCGACAACTTCGTCGGGACGCGCGACGCGATCTGCCGGCCACAGATGACTGCCGGGAACGATGTTGGTGCCGCCGTTCGCTGCGGTGAAGTCGGTGATCGCCCACATGCTCGCGACGATCATATGCGGCCGCGGTACTTTGAAAAACTGATATGGATCTTCTTCGCGATGCAGCACTTGCTCGCGCGCACCCGGCCCGATCTTGAGCGCCGCCGTCGCATGCACCTGGTAATGCACGCAGTTCGGTTTCAAGATCGCGTCGCACGCCGACAGCATCAGCGGATGCGTCACGAAAGTGCGGAACGTCTCCGACCTCGCCACCAGCGCGGTGATCCGCTTGGTCTTGCCTGGATAGAAGTTCGAAGTTCCACCGTCGGCTTCGTATTTCTTGTTGATGCTGGCGTCGGGATCGACGATTTCCAGATGCGGCGCGAGTTCTCGCAGCACCGCCTCACGCGTCGCGCGATCCGTTACTCCGCTCACGACGACCGCGCCGTCGCGCTCGAGGCATGCGACGACCTTTGCTGGAGAATCGGTAGCGGCGACCACAGGGATTGACGGCATCGACAAATCCTCCGACGCGATCGTCCACGGGCATCGACCCGCGTCACATATTATTTCTTATCAACTAGCTGGGGCCGGTGACACCGGTTGCGACGACCGGCGCCGGCGTTCCCTCGTTGAGAGCTTCGACGATCTGCCCGAGGTGCGCGCGGACGACATCGGCGGGCACCTCGCCGGCGGCCAACCGCCGCGCGGGACCGAGACGCATCATGTGGAAGGCAAAGATCGCAAGCGCAAGCCCGGCCGCCACCACGATCACCGACGTCATCGCACCCGGATCGGTGCTGAGCGAATGCACGCGGCCCAGCACGTAGATCACCGACGCCACCGACACGCCGATCGATATCGCAGCCATCGTGAGCACGTCGCGCACCGGCTGCGATCCGCCCCGCGCCAGGTAGCGCTTCAGCTCGCCGCTTGAGAAGTAGTCGAGGAACCAGCCGACGTCCTCGTCGTGGCCGGGCGTCGGCGGCGGCACCATCATGTTGGTCAGCGGGTCGAGCGCAGGTTCGCCCTGCGCGTGTCGCTCGATTCCATCGAGGATCGCCGTATGGATCGCTTGCGTGATCGGGAAGTGGCGCGCGATCAGGAACGAGAGCGCCGAGCAAGTCGCAGGGGTTAGCGCGAAAATCGCGCGTATCGCAAAGACCACGTGCGGCGATTGCACGGCGTTGGGCACGTAGCCGAGCGACGCTAGAATCGCGAACGGAATCGCGGCACTGGGAATCGCAATAAACTTCGGCAGCATCGACCAGAACGCGGTGTACTGCGCTTCGCGCCGCTTCCCGGTGTAAAGCTCGTCGTAGTCGATCACATCGGCTTGCATCGACGGCGTGAGAAAAAGTCCGGCGCCGAATCCAATCCCCGCCCAGCAAATCAACAGCATCAGCCCGCGGATATCGCCGGGCCGCAGCAGGAACATCGCGGCGCCGCCGCTGATACCCAGAAAAAAGCTGGTGAGCCACGCGTTGAGCTTTCCCACTCGCCGCGCAAACCAAACCCACATCGGTAGCGACAGAAATCCGAATCCGAAATAACCGACCAGCAGCTTGGATACCCACACGATCGGATCGGGAGGATGTATTACGTATTGCGTAAAGAACGGCATCATCGTCGCCGGAATCGCGCCCGCGATGCTCCCGACTGCATAGCTGCCCAGCAGAATGCCGAACGGGCGGTTGCGCAGCGCGCGCCGAACACCAGGCACCAGCGGGTTAGACTCGCGCGCGACGAAATCGGGTCGCTCCTTTATCGTTATCACCAGCAGCCAGTACAGCAGCGTGAGCAACACGCCAAAGAAAATACCGATCCTGAAGAACACCTGGCGATCGTTCAGATGCATCGTCCTTATCATGACGCCCGGCGCCCCGGCCGCGACGATCGTGCCGAGAATCGTAAACGACTCACGCCACGCGAACAGCGTCGATCGGTCGTGATAGTTCTGCGTCAGCTCAGGTCCCAACGCGTAGTGCGGCAGCACGTAGGACGTGTGAAATAGGAAATACAGGATGAACGTGATGCCGAACCACATCGCCGCGTCCTTTCCTTTGAGCGCCTCCGGCGGATTCAGCAGGCAGAAAAACGCGATGCCGCACAGCGGCGCGCCGATCAGCATGTACGGACGTCGCCGCCCAAGCCGCGTGTGCGTGTGATCCGAAATCCAGCCCATCAGCGGATCGCTCAGCGCGTCGAGCGATCGTGCGATCGCGATCGCCATCGCCAGGTATCCGAGCGGAACCAGCACGACGTCGGCATAGAACTTCGGCATGTGGATCAGGATCGGGATGATCATGGCGGCGCCGGCGAAACTCGGCGCGCCGTAGAGAAGCTTGACCCTCAGAGGTAATGGCTCGTGGATAGTGTGCGTGGCAGTCGTCGTCCCTCCGCCCGCAATTTTCGCGTCCGCTGAATCCATCGAGACCTCCGGACCTCCGAAGCTCGGGTCCGCCTATGATGTTAGATTACTTAACCGCGAAATGGGAATGACGAAATGCAGTGAATCCGTTGCAGGTGTGCCACACGTGACCTGCGCCTAGCGCCCTTTGAACTCAGGCTTGCGCTTCTGCATGAACGCGAGCGGTCCTTCCTTGGCGTCGTCGCTGAGGAAAACTTCCATCCCGATTTTGCTCTCGATGCGCATAGCGGCGTCCTCGGGCACGCATTCAGTTTCGCGCAACGATCGCAGCACAGCCTGCACGGCGATCGGCCCATTCGCCGCAATCATCTCAGCCAGCTCTCTGGCTTTCGCGAGCGCCTGTCCATCGGGCACGACGTAGCCGATCAGTCCGATCTCCTTCGCCTCCGCGGCTTTCAGATGCCGTCCCGTCAGCAGGATATCTGCGGCGATTGTGTACGGCACCTGGCGGCGCAATCGCACCGTCGATCCCGCAAGCGGGAAAAGTCCCCATCGCACTTCCGACACGCCGAAGCGCGCGCTTTCACCAGCAACGCGAATATCGGTCGCCTGCAAAATTTCCGTGCCGCCCGCAATCGCGGCCCCTTCGACCGCTGCGATCAACGGCTTCTTCAATCTGAATCCCTTGAGCAGCGGCTTGATCACGCCCTCGCTCAATCCGCCCGCCCTACCCTCGCGAAAATTGTCCCCCGGATGCATCCGCGTCATCGCCTTCAAATCCGCGCCCGCGCAGAACGCGCCGCCCGCGCCGGTGATTATCGCGACGCGAATTTCCGCGTCCGAGTTCACCTCGTCCCAAGTCGCCGACATGATATCCATCATCTCCGGCGACAGCGCATTGCGCGCCTCGGGCCGGTTCAACGTGATCATCAGGACGTGCCCGTCGCGCTCGACAATCGCATGCGGCTGCTCGCTCATCTGTACTTCTCCAGTTTTGCCGACGAGAAACCCTAAGCAGTTTGCGCCGACGTCAATCTGTCCAACCGCTCGACCGCCGCGAGATACTCCTCGACCAGTTGGTAGACGACGTCCTTGACCGATCGCATCTCATTCATGCGCCCGACGATTTGCCCGACGGGATTGAAGCCTAGGTGATTTCCCTTCTCGCCAAAGCGGCGGGCGCGTGCGGCGGCCGGCGCGGCAACCAGGTACTGCATCGGCATCGGCAACGGCTTGGGCGCCTCGGGCGATTCCCACGCCTGCGTCCAATCGTTGCGCAGCATGCGCGCGGGCTTGCCCGTGAACGATCGCGATCGCACCGTGTCGGCGCTGGTCGCGCGAAAATACGCGTCGCGCTGCGCCGGCGTCGTCTCCGCCTCCTGCACGGTGAGCCAGATCGATCCAGTCCACACGCCCTGCGCGCCCATCGCGAGCGCCGCCGCTATCTGCCTCCCCGTTCCGATCCCGCCCGCCGCGAGCACAGGAATCGGCGCGACCGCGTCGATCACTTCGGGCCACAGCACGACGCTGCCTATTTCCCCGCAATGTCCGCCGCCCTCGTGTCCCTGCGCGATCAAAATATCGACACCGGCTTTTTTCTGCGCGAGTGCATGCTTGGTCGCACCGCACAGCGCCGCCATCAGGCGCCCCGAGTCGTGGATTTTTTCGATCACGTCCGCCGGCGGCGTGCCGAGCGCGTTGGCGACGAGCTTGACCTTCGGATGCCGCAGCGCAACGTCAATCTGCGGCGCCGCGGTCGCTGCCGTCCACCCGAGCAAATCGCTCCCGCCTTTTTCTTCGGCGGGCAAATCGGGAATCCCGTGTTGTTCGAGTATCTTGTCGACGAATGCGCGATGCTGCGGCGGAATCGCAGCGATCAGCTGATGCTCGAGCTTGACCGGATCGACCTCGCCCATGCCCTCGTACTTTCCCGGGATTACGATATCGACGCCGTACGGCTTGTCGCCGACTTGCGAATCGATCCATTTCAGCTCGTACTCGAGCTGCGCCGCCGGATACGCAAGCGCGCCGAGCACTCCGAATCCGCCCGCCTTGGTGACCGCCGCAACCACGTCGCGGCAATGGCTGAACGCGAAAATCGGAAACTCGATTCCCAGTCGATCGCAAAGCTCGGTATGCATCTTAAAGTTCCCCTCTATTCGAGAAGCGCTGCTGCGACTGCGTGTTCGTTAGCGGACTCTAAAATCGCGATGCGTTGTTTGTCCAGCCGGCTGAGGTTTCATCCTCGCTATCACCTCACAATGAGTAACAATTAGCGCCTATTTGTGAGGACGCATATCATAACTCGTTCTCGAACATTTTAATCGTTTTCTCTTGCATCTCGTGGTCCACATGGACTAATTCCGTGTGAAATTTCCGGTGAGTGCTAAATGCTCCGACAAACTGCAACTGAAGCGATCCGAATAGCCATTTGCGCGCTGTTCGTAGCTTCAATGATTGGCTCGGCCGATGCGGGCACCATCGCAAGCCGCGTGCTCGGTCAGCCGGACTTCGTTCACGGCGCGGCGAACACGGTAGATGCCGCCTCCCTCGCACTGAGCGCCGGCAGCAATCAACACATTGGCGTAGCGGTCGATTCCGCGGGGCATCTATATGTCGCCGATCTAACCAATAACCGCGTGCTCGGATGGCACAGCGTGTCCGCCCTCGTCTCGGGAGTTCCTGCCGATCTCGTGATCGGCCAGACCGACTTCGAAACCGGCTTTGCGGCTGCCACGACGAACGCAAGCACACTGGCGGGTCCCCGCGGTGTGGCTGTGGACGCCAGCGGCAACGTCTACGTCGCCGACACACAGGACTCGCGGGTGCTGATCTTTCCCAACCCGTTCACGACGATGTCGCAGACCGGTCAGAACTCGGGATTTGTTGCGACTGTGGTGATCGGCCAGGTTGGAGATTTCACCTCGCATGCGTGCAACGTCGGCGGCAGCAGTCCGTCGGCGGACACCCTCTGCTTTCCCGAAGACGTCGCGCTGGACAGCGGTGGCAATCTGTACATCGCAGACAACGCCAATAATCGTGTGGTCGAATATGACGGCCCGATCATCGCCTCGCCGATCGCGGCGAACCGCGTGTTTGGACAGCTCGGCAGCTTCATCACCAACGTCGCCAACGTCGGCGGCAGCATCTCGAAAAATGGACTGAAGCTGCCTACCGGCGTCGCCGTTGACAAGAACAACAATCTCTATGTCGCCGACTTCAGCAACAGCCGGGTTCTCGAATTCAACACTCCGCGGACCGTGACGATGATTGCGGGCAGCGGCGACACCTCGGCCGACGAAGTATGGGGACAGGGCGGCTCCTTCACCACCGGTAGTTGCGGCAGCACCTCAACAACTTCGCTCTGCTTCCCGCTGCGGGTCGCGCTCGATGCGTCGGCGAATCTGTATATCGCCGATACGAGCTCTCAGCGCGTATTGGAGTACACCGAGAGCACCAATCCTCCCGCGAATCTGGCCGCGACGCACATATTCGGCCAGACCACGGCCACGGCCTCGACCTGCAATCAGAGCAGCAATACGCCGAGCGCGAGCACATTATGCGGCCCGTCAGGCCTGGCGCTCGACAGCAGCGGTGATTTGTTCATCGCCGACGGGAACAACAACCGCGTCCTCAAATACATCACTCCACTGACAACAGATCTCGTTGCCGATGTAGCTCTCGGCGAACCGGATTTTGCGCATACCAACGAAACGATCGACCCCGCCTCGCTGAGTACGCCCGATCAGCTCGCACTCGATCCCGTGAGCGGCGGAATAGTGGTCGCCGACAACGTCAACAACCGCATCCTCGGATGGCGTCACGCGGCGATGTTCACCACCGGTGAGCCGGCAGACTTGGTTATCGGGCAGGCGGATTTCTACTCGGGCCAGATCAATCGGACCGGCGGCTCGCCGTCGGCCAACACGCTGTCGATGCCGTCAGGAGTCGCCTTCGATTCCAACGGCAACCTCTACATCGCCGACACCGACAACAGCCGCGTCGTCGAGTACAACGCGCCCTTCGCCGCGTGCGCGGGAGTCTTCCCATGTGTCGGCGGCTCGCCGAATTTGATCATCGGCCAGAGTAGCCCGACGGTCTCGACGTGCAATCAAGTGTTCAGCGACCCGCCGAGCGCATCCACTCTATGCCAGCCGACGCAGGTCGCCCTCGACAGCTTCGGAAATCTGTACGTGGCCGACGCTGGCAACAACCGCGTCGTCGAATACAACACACCGCTCAGCGCGACGGCGGTCACGGGCAGCGGCGATACTACCGCCGATCTCGTCTTTGGGCAGGGCGCGACCGGAACCGGCGCCGAATTCACGACCGGCAATTGCAATCGCGCTCTGACTGCGCTCACTGCCACCAGCATGTGCGATCCGCTCGGCGTCGGCGTCGACCCCAACAACAATGTTTACGTCTCCGACACCACCAACGCTCGCATCCTCGAATTCAACGAAACCGTCAACGCCACCACCGCTCCGGCCAACGTGACGGCCAATGCGGTCTTCGGTCAGAACGGCTCTTTCACAAATAATTTTCAGCTCGTGCCCGGCGCGAACTCTCTGTTCCTGCCCAACGGCGTCAGCTTCGACGCCGCAGGAGATCTTTTCGCCGCCGACCAGGGTGATGCCCGCGTGCTCGAATTTTTCACTCCGTTCGCAGTGACCGCGACTGCGGGCAGCGGTGACACCATCGCCGACGTGGTATGGGGCCAGGGCGGCGATCTGTTCGTCGCGCATTGCGATGCGTCGGCGCCGGCTCCAAGCGCCGCTACTCTATGCGGTCCGGCGTCGGCCGTCGTCGACAGCGCAGGCAACGTCTACATTTCCGACACCGGCAACAGTCGCATCACCGCGTATGCGCCGCCGTTCCCACCGCCCGGCTCCGACATCGGCGACGACTCCCCCGGTGTCCTTGACATCGAACCCGCGACCGTCAAGTTCGCCGCGACCAGGGTCGGCAAGCACCGCACACACACCGTAACCCTCACCAACAACGGCTCCGTGCCGATTACGCTCGGACGTCTGAACGCGATCGGCGACTTCACTTTTATGAGCACCTGCCCGACCCAACTGGCGCCGGCCGCAAGCTGTGATATTCGCATCACCTTCGCGCCAATCGCCGGCGGCCGCCGCGGCGGTGTGATTGCGATTGGCGACGACGCGCACGCCAACCCGCATCAAATCGACTTGTTCGGCCGCGCGAAACGGCGAGGTGCGCAATGATTTCCTTCGCACGCATCGCCCGCCGTTGTCTCGCCCCCAACAAATCATCGTTCGTCGCGATTCTCACCATGCTCGCCGCCGCGACGATCGTGACTCTCCTGCCCGCCGCGACCGGTGACAACATCGCCGACCACGTCCTCGGTCAGCAGGACTTCCTCCACGGCTCACCCAACACCGTCGACGGAGTCTCGCTCAACGCGCCGAGTTTCCTCGCCGTCGATCGTACCGGGCATCATCTCTATCTGAGCGACACGATGAACAATCGCGTCCTCGGATGGCACGACATTTCTTCGTTCACGAACGGCGCTCCAGCCGACTTTGTGTTGGGCCAGCCGGATTTCTTCTCGAATCTCAAAAATGGGAACGGCGGCCCCAATACGAATTCAGTCAACTACAACGCTCCCGAAGGAGTCGCCGTCGACAGCAACGGAAATCTCTACGTCGCCGATTCCATGAACGCTCGCGTGCTCGAATACAACGCGCCGTATGCCGCATGCGCCGGTCTGCCATGCGTCGGACACGCGCCCAACATGGTCTTCGGTCAGCTTGGAGATTTCTTCGGCGCCGGATGCAACCTGGGAGGCTTCGTCGTCGCGGCCAGCGCCGACACTCTGTGCGGCCCGACCGGCATCGCCCTCGACGCTCACGACAATCTCTACATCGCCGATTCGGCCAACAATCGTGTGCTCGAGTTCAACACTCCGCTCGCAGTCACCGCCGTTCCCGGCAGCGGCGATACCACCGCCGACCTCGTCTTTGGACAAGGCTCGGCCGGCACCGACTTTACCGATCTCAAGTGCAACGGCAACGGCAGCCTCCTCAGCGCGAGCGCCAATTTTTTCTGCAGTCCGGGCGCCATCGCGATTGATTCTTCGGGCAACGTATTCATCAGCGACACCGACAACAGCCGCGTGCTCGAATACAATCAGCCGGGTACGCCTCCCACCAACGCCGCACCAAACCTCGTGCTGGGTCAGGCGAATTTCACCGGCGCCGCTTGCACGTTGACCGCATCGGGCTTGTGCTTCCCCCTCCAGCTTTCGTTCGACGCCGCGAACAATCTCTACGTCGCCGACGCGCGCTCGAATCGAGCTGTCGAGTTCAACACTCCGCTTACGATCACGGCGGTTCCCGGCAGCGGCGATACAGTCGCGGATCTCGTTCTGGGCCAGCCCAATCTGACCTCCGCCAGCGGATGCCTCACTGGACATCCTTCATCATCGACCAGCACCTGCGCACCCGCCGGCATCGATCTCGACGCCGCCGGCGATCTCTTCGTCGCCGACACTGCCGACAATCGCGTCCTCGTCTTCCACGATCCGCTCACCACCGATCTCGTCGCCGATGTTGTCCTCGGCCAGGTCGATTTTGCTCATTACAACGCCAACTCCGTCGATGCCGAAGGTTTTTTCAATCCGGCTCAGGCCGCCATCGACAAGAATTCCACGCCTCAACACCTGTACCTCGCCGACGCATCCAACAGCCGCGTCCTCGGATGGAACAACGCCGCTACCTTCGCCAATGGCGCGCCCGCCGACTTGGTCCTGGGTCAGCCTGATTTCTTCACCGGCACGTCGAACACGGGCGGCGAGAGTCTAGGCTCGATGAATGGCCCTTTCGGGGTTGCGGTCGACAGCAAGAGCAATCTCTACGTCGCCGACACCTCGAATAATCGAGTGCTCGAATTCACCGCGCCGTTCACCGCATGCGCCAATACGTTCCCATGCGTCGGTGGCGCCGCCGCTAACGTCCTCGGCCTGACCGGCTCATCGACCCAAAGCTGCGTCACGCCGAGTTCGACAACCTTGTGCGCTCCCAAGGGCTTGACGCTCGATCCCACCGACGAGCTATTCGTCGCTGACAGTGGCGCCCATCGCGTACTTGGATTCTTCACGCCGCTCAGCTCTGCCACCGCAAACCTCGTCTTCGGCCAGGGCACGAGCACTTCTTTCACCACCGGCGATTGCAATCATCCGTCGAGCACCGTGAGCGCATCGAGCCTATGCGGTCCCAAAGCCGTCACAGCCGACGCCAGCGGCAACATCTACATCGCCGATTCAATCAACAACCGCGTGCTCGAATTCAACGAGATCAATCCGCCCTCTAACGTCACTGCCAACGTCGTCTTCGGCCAGGCCGGCAGCACGACCACCAACGGCTGCAATCAGGGCGGCAGCGTGAACGCGAACACTCTATGTGGTCCCGCGCAGATGACCTTCGATGCGGCCGGGAATCTATACCTCGCTGACACGTCAAACGCTCGAACGCTCGAGTTCAACACTCCTCTCACAGCCTCTGCGACTCCCGGCAGCGGCGACACGACCGCCGATCGCGTATTCGGCCAAGCCGACAACATGACCGCTCATGCGTGCAATTTCGCCGGCTCACCTGCCGCTGCCACCGAATGCGGTCCGACCGGCATCGCGCTCGACACTACCGGAGATTTGTTCGTCGTCGATGCGGGCAATAACCGCATCGTGAAATACGATCAGCCGCTGGCCGCGAGCCCCACTGCAACCCCCACGGCCACCTCGACCGCCGCCACTCCCACACCAACCGCAACCGGAACCGCCACGCCGACCGCATCCGCCACCGCAACTTCGACCTCGACCGGTTCCTCGACGCCCTCACTTACGCCGACGCCCTCAATCACGCCGACTCCCTCGCGCACTCCGACGCCCACTGCCACGGCCACCGCGACCGTCACGCCGACTCCAACTCGCACCACTACGCCCACTGCTACGCCGACGCAGAACATCACCTTTCCGCAAACGGTGTCATTCGGGACCAGCTCGACGATCGGAAAACCCAGCAAGCCCAAAAAACTCGCCATCAAGAACGCGAGCAGTAAGAGCTCGCACGTGTCGACGATGATCCTGTCGGAATCAGCAACGGCGCCCTTCGCCGTCAAGTCTCAGTGCAAGAAGACGCTCGCCCCGGGAAAAAGCTGCAAGGTCGCGATCACCTTCACGCCGCCCGACGCCACTCCGCAGGTCGGCACCCTCATGATCTTCGACACCGCGCCCGGCTCGCCGCAGACCGTGATGCTCTCCGGCACCGGCAAGCCGCCAAAGACAAAGTGATCCGAAAGCCCCCACGCGCCTAGTCCATTCGAGTGATTGACGCGCGCGACCGAACTGTTGGTACATTGGATCGCACTCTATTTCGGTAGTTGGCTCCGGGAGGACGCGCCGTGGACGCTCGCGAAATCAATTTGCTCGACCCGCTCGTTTTCGAACAGAGAGTCCCCGACGAATGGTTCACGTGGCTGCGCCACGAGGCGCCCGTCTTCAGACATCACGAGCCCGGCGGCCCCGGCTTCTGGGTGCTCACCCGCTACGACGACGTCGTCGAAGTAGGCCGCGACGGCGTCACCTATTCGTCCGAGCAGTCGCGCGGCGGCGTAGTCGCGCTCGAGGATGTAGAGGCGCAGGCCGATATCTCCGCGCAGGGCCGCATGATGCTCACGATGGACGCGCCTGATCACACGCGCTACCGCTCGTTGGTCAATCGCGGATTCACGCCCCGCATGATCAACGCGCTCAGCACTCACATCCGCGAGATGGTGACGAAAATTCTCGATCCGGCGCTCGAAAAGCGCGATTGCGATTTCGTCACTGACGTCGCCGCCGAGCTTCCGCTGCAGGTGATCGCCGAGATGCTGGGAGTGCCTTACGAAGATCGGCACAAGCTCTTCGAATGGTCCAACCGCATGATCGGCAGCAAGGATCCCGAGTACGCAGTCAGCCAGCAGATGGTCCTCAACGCGGCGACCGAGATGTACATGTACTCGAACGAGTTGGCGAGAAAGCGCCGCGAAGATCCGCGCGACGATATCGTCACCAATCTGCTCAAAGCCGACGCCGACGGCGACGTGCTCTCCGAGATGGACTTCAACGTCTTCTTCCTGCTGCTCGCGGTGGCCGGCAACGAGACGACGCGCAACGCGATGTCCCACGGGATGAACGCGCTCATCGATCACCCCGATCAGTTCGCGATGCTCTCCGCCAATCCTGCGATGGTCCCGGCGGCCACCGAGGAAATCCTCCGATGGGCATCGCCCGTGATGTATTTCCGCCGCAACGTCACTAAAGACACCGTCATCCGCGGCCAACAGATCAAGGCCGGCGACAAAGTCAGCATCTGGTACATCTCGGCCAACCGCGACGAAGAATTTTTCTCCAACCCCTTCACCTTCGACATCACCCGCTCCCCCAATCCGCACGTAGCCTTCGGCGGCGGCGGCCCCCACTTCTGCCTCGGCGCAAGCCTGGCAAGAATGGAAATGAGCATCCTCTTCGAAGAACTGGCAAAACGCGTCGCCACAGTAGACCGCACCGGCCCGGTCAAACGCCTCCGCTCCAATTTCATCAACGGCCTAAAACACCTCCCAGTCCGCCTAACCCCCAAGGCCCGCAAAGCCGCCTAACCGCCTCTTCCCTACGCCAGTCGCGCGTTGGAAATCCTCGCCGACGCCAAATCCTAACCTCCCCTTGTCCGAGGGGAGGTCGGCGAAAGCCGCGCAGCGGTGTCGCCGGGAGAGGTGCAACGCCCGACAGCCCACCACCCCGACTCGTCTAATCGCAACCGCCAAAAACCAATCCGCCAACACCCAACACAGGATGCAGAACCCGCCCCAACCCAACCCACCCTACACACACCCCAACAAACCCGAGAGCAAAATGGCGTCCTCGCCATTTTGCTCTCCTCACCGGGTGCAGGGGTCACCCCTGCCGAAGGAAGCGTGAAACCCACCGCGGGTTTCACATTAGATTACCCCGATGGTCCGGGATTAGGTTCCGCGGGCCGCTTCGCAGCGCTCTGGAATTAACTCGGCGTCAACTTAGAATCGTTCCAGGCCAATCATGCAATCCAGCATCGGGCATTGGAGAGTTTTCGCTTTCGTTCTCGCTCTCGCTATTTGCGCTAATCTCACAGCCCGATTTCTTCAAACCGATCGAAATCGACTTCAGCCCGATCGCGAGAAGCACCTCGATCAGTTCCAGACTCCTCGGGAATTCTACACACAAGCTCTCGATTGCGGTGGCATCTCGATTAGGGCGCATCGGGTCGTCGCGTACGCTGCTTTGCAGATAGCTTGCGGCGAAGTCCATGCAATGTTGCGTCATATACCGGACGTGCGCGCCAATCTGATCGCCGCCGGTGTGGAGGTACACGTCGTCGGCCGCAAGCAGATGCTTACGGATTTGCCGGAGTTTGTTGCGCTCAAGGGCAAGCGCGCTGGAGATAGGGAATACGATAAAGAACGGGGAATCAGTGGCGCCACGGTCGTATGTCCCGAGGAAAATCTCCTCAGGTTGCCGGAGGATCCTTATTTTGCACTACACTCGGAGGCCTGCGTCCACGAGTTCGCTCATGCCATCCAGCTCGAAGGCATTCCCAAGCGCCTTCAAGATCTGATCGACCTACGTTACAAGTGGGCGCTGCAAAACCATCTATGGGAAGACACCTATGCTGCTACTAACGTGATGGAATTTTTCGCCGAAACGTCGACCTGGTATTTCGTCGGTGCAGCGGGATCTTTTCCCGAGAGAGGCTGGAACGGTATTTTGCCGATGTACGACCTCAACGGCCTCACGATCTACGATCCACCGACCTTCACACTTATACATGAAATTTATGCGGGTCGCCTTGAGATCGGCAAGTTCGCTTATTCACAAGCGAAACGCATCACGCCGCAGCCCTTGGGACGCTCTGCGAACCGCGCGCCCGATGGCCTTTTAGTCATCGCTAATAAGACCGCGTCTTCCTTTAGGCTATATTTCGTCACTCCGGATGGTGAACCGAGTTTGTTGGGAAATATTAATCCGTATGAGCGTAGAGCTGTGCAGTCGTCGATTGGTTACAGGTGGCTGTTGTCGAACGATCGCGATAAACCTCTCGATATCTTTGTCCCGCAAACGCAATACAGCTATGCCTCTATAGAATAGGACGCGTCTGGATTTCTGCCGGTCTCCGAATCCTAACCTCCCCTTGTCCGAGGGGAGGTCGGCGTAAGCCGCGCAGCGGTGTCGCCGGGAGAGGTGCCACGCCCGACAGCCCACCACCCCGACTCGTCTAATCGCAATCGCAAAAAACCCATTTGCTGCTACACCTGCCGCACTGGATTCAGCTCGCTCCAAGTGGCATCAGTTCGGATAGAAAATCTCACCCTCGGAGGTCGCCACGATGCTCGATCACATTGGCATTCCCGTTTCTGACATCGCCCGCAGCAAGCAGTTTTTCATCGCCGCGCTGGCGCCTCTCGGCTACAAAGTGATCATGGATTTCGGCGAGGCTGTCGGGATGGGCACAGACAAGAGGGCCGACTTCTGGATGGGCAAGGCTGCGCCGGGAAGTCCATCGCACATTGCATTTGTCGCGTCCGACCGCGGCCTCGTCGACGCATTCTACAAAGCGGCGATCACGGCCGGCGGCCGCGACAACGGCAAGCCTGGCATCCGCGCGCAATACGATCCGAACTACTACGGCGCATTCGTGTACGATCCGGACGGCAACAACATCGAAGTCGTCTGCCGCAAAGCCTAAAGCAGCGCCCAGGAATTTCAGCCGAGAAACCGTATCAGTTCAGACAGAAGCAGGCCGATTACTAGCGGACCAACGGTAATCGACAACAACACGGCCAGCACTATTGTGTGACGTTTACCCATCGGCCTCCTGATTCGCTTCCCATTCGTCCACGATTCCGATCAAATCCTCAAACGAAAACAGATGCCCGACAGCCCACCACCCCGACTCGTCTAATCGCACGCGCCGACAATTCCCTTGCTGTCCCCCTCTCCAAAAGGGAGAGGGGCTAGGGGAGAGGTCACACACCAATCCCCGCTCCCCCGACACACACCCCTCCAACACCGCGTACAGAACCCGCCCCGACCCCAACCACCCTACACACACCCCAACAAACCTGAGAGCAAAATGGCGTCCTCGCCATTTTGCTCTCCTCACCGGGTGCAGGGGTCACCCCTGCCGAAGGAAGCGTGAAACCCACCGCGGGTTTCACATTAGATAAAATCCCACCTCCATTGACGCCCATCACCGCCATCTTGGTAGATTACCCCGATGGACTCGCAGGCCGACCGTCCTCTAACCGGCATCCGCGTCATCGATCAGGCCGACGAATGCGGCGAGCTATGCGGCCGGCTGCTCTCCGACCTCGGCGCCGAAGTCATTCGTGTCGAGCCTGTCGGCGGCGCCGCATCCCGTCGCCTCCCGCCGTTTCACAACGACACCAGCCTGTATTTCACGGTCCGCAACCTCGGCAAGAAGAGCGTCACCCTCGACACGGATTCCGACGAAGGCCGACGACGCCTTGACGATTTGCTGGATACGGCTGACGTCTGGATCGAGTCGCATCGCGCCGACGATCTCGATCGTCGCGCAATTCTCAATCGTCATCCCTCGCTCATCATCACGTCGATCACTCCCTTCGGTTTGACGGGACCGTATCGCGACTACGCGGCCACCAACGCAGTGCTCGTCGCGATGTCCGGATTGCTCTTCCGCTCGGGCGTGCCGGAAAAGCCGCCGCTGCTCGCGCCGGGCGCGCTCGCCTACGACATCGCGAGCACGACCGCCGCGTTCGCCACCGTCACCGCGCTATGGGCTCGCGCAAAAACCGGACGCGGCCAGCATCTCGATTTGTCCGTGATAGAAGCGGCGGCGCAGACTTCGGATTGGGCGATGCCGAGTTTCAGCGCGACCAAAGCGCGCGGCGGCTCATACTTCGAAATCCGCACCGGCTCGGCGCCCGTCTACACGATGTACCCCTGCGCCGACGGCTTCGTCCGCCTGATCATTCTGAATCCCCGCCAATGGCGTGCGATGCGCGCGTGGCTCGGCGAGCCGGATGTCCTCCAGGCCGATCATTTCGACTTCCTGCTCGGCCGCATGCAGATCCAGCACGACATTCTCGATCCGATGTTCGCCGAGTTCTTCAAGGACAAGACCAAGCTCGATCTCGCAAGCGAAGCGCAACGCCGCGGCCTCGCGATGACCCCGGTGCTGACTCCCGACGAGGTCCTCGCTGCCGATCATTTCACCGCTCGCAAGACTTTTCGCACCGCCGAAATCGCCGACGGCTTGAGCGGCCGCGTCGCCGACGGCTTCTTCATCCTCGACGGCCGCCGCCTCGGCTTCACCGGCCCCGCTCCCACAGCAGGCGAGCACGATCGCGCCACGTTTGCACCCATCGCGAAGCCGGCGCCCGTCAACTCTGCACCGGAGCAACGTCCATTCAACGGCCTCCGTGTGCTCGACTTCGGCATCGGCGGCGTCGGCGTCGAAGCCGGCCGCCTGCTCGCCGAATACGGCGCCGACGTAATCAAAATCGAAACGCGCGCGCACCCCGACTTCATCCGCGCTATCTACGGCACCGAGATGAATCCCGCGTTCGCCTCGTCCAGCCGATGCAAACGCAGCCTTGGCATCAACCTCCGCACACCGGCCGGACTCGACATCATCAAGCGCCTGATCGCCGTATCCGACATCGCCATCGAGAACAGCGCCACTGGCATGATGGAAAAACTCGGCCTCGGCTTCGATCAGATGCGTCAAATCAATCCGCGCCTCATCCTCGCCTCGAGCCAGCTGATGGGCGCGAGCGGGCCGTGGAAAGACTGGATCGGATTCGGCCCCAACAGCCGCACCGCCGGCGCGATGACTCACCTCTGGAATTTCCCGGAAGGCGGGATGCCGCCCGGTTCCGGCGCGATTCACCCCGATCACCTCGCGGGCCGGATGCTGGCTCTGGGAACCGTCTCTACGCTACTCGCCCGCGATCGCCGCGGCCTCGGCAGCCATCTCGAAGTAGCGCAAGTCGAAACAATCATCGGCCTGCTGGCCGACCTGATGCTCAAAGCTTCGCTCGATCCAGGCACCGTCGGCCCGCAAGGAAACCTGAGCACGCGCGGCGCCCCCTGGAACGTCTACCCCTGCGCCGGCACCGAGCGATGGTGCATCATCACGGTCCGCAACGACGACGATTGGCGCCGCTTCCGCGCCGCTATCGGCGTTCCCGAATGGTCGCGCGCCCGCGACTACGACTCCGCGTCCGGCCGCCTCGAACGTCGCGCAGAACTCGACCGCCGCGTCGCCGAATGGACCTCGGCCCACACCGACCGCGAAGTCACCGAAATCCTGCAACGCGCCGGCGTCCCCGCCGGCTTCATGATGTATGCGAGCGACATGCCCGACGACCCGCACCTGCTCGCGCGCGGCTACCCGCAACCGCTCGATCAGCCCGGCGTCGGCCCGATGATGTTCGAAGGCCCGGCCTTCCACGCGACCTCGATTCCCGAACCCATCGTCGCGCCCGCGCCGGCTCTGGGAGCGCACACGCGCGAAATCTGCCGCACCATTCTCGGCATGCAGGACGCACGAGTGTCGCAGCTCGTCGCCGAAGGCGTGCTCGAAGAGTCCACGCGCGCCACATCGTAGACTCGCGCATTCTGTCGCCTGCAGAAATCGAAGAAAAAGGGGGAGGGTATTTTTTTATACGGCCTGCCCCGCGCACCATCCGCTCGACCACGCCCACTGAAAATTGTAGCCGCCCAGCCATCCCGTCACGTCCACCGCTTCGCCAATCGCGAACAGCCCGGGCACCTCGCGCACCTCCATCGTCTTCGACGACAACGCCGCCGTGTCGATTCCGCAGACCGTCACCTCCGCTTTCGCCCATCCCTCCGACGCTGCCGGTTTGAACTGCCATCGGCTGATGCGGTTCGCCAATTCCAGAAGAGCGCGGTCGGGCACGTTCGCTATCGGAAGGTCGGTCGTCGCTGCGCTCGCAAGCGTGCGTGCGAGTCGAGTCGGAAGCACTTCTGCCAGAACAGTTTTTAGTTCCGCCTTCGGCCGCGCGCGTTTTCGATCCGCGAGAAACTTTTCGACATCTAACGAAGGCGCGAGGTCGATCGAAATCGTTTCGCCTTCCCGCCAGTACGACGAGATCTGCAAAATCGCTGGCCCCGAAAGCCCGCGATGCGTGAATAGAATGTTCTCGCGAAAACTCTGTCGGCCGCAGGTCGCAATCGCGTCGACTGAGACGCCGGTCAGATCGCGGCAAAGCTCGAGCGTCTCGCCCGCGGCCTTCAACGGCACCAGCCCCGGCCGCGGGTCTATGACCTTGAGACCGAAGCGACGCGCAATCTCGTAGGCGAACCCCGTCGCGCCCATCTTCGGTATCGACAAACCGCCGGTCGCGATCACCAACGCCGGCGCGACGAAGCTGCCCTTGTTAGTCTCGATGCGGAAGCGATCGGTGCGAACGATCTCAGTGACGCTGTGCGCGGCGCGCAACTCGACGTGGGCGGACGCGCACTCCGCCAGCAGCATCGCGAGAATCTCGCGCGCCGATCCGTCGCAGAAAAGCTGGCCGAGTGTTTTCTCGTGATAGCGAATCCGATGCCGTTCGACCATCGCGATGAAATCGTTCTGCGTATAGCGGCTCAGCGCCGACTTGCAGAAGTGCGGGTTGGCTGAGAGAAATCGCTCCGGCGCGATTTCAAGGTTGGTGAAATTGCAGCGCCCGCCGCCCGAGATCAGAATCTTCGCGCCCGGCTGCTTGTTGTGCTCCAGCAGCAGCACGCGACGCCCGCGATTGCCGGCCGTCATCGCGCACATCAGGCCGGCCGCCCCCGCGCCGACGATCGCAACATCAAACGATTCCATCGCTGGAGCGCATTATGCCAAACAGCGTCGGATTGGCTACAACGATTACAGGAGACCCGCGATGGAAATTGAATTTCGCGCCGAAGTGATCGGCTCGATGATGCGGCCAGCCTACCTCAAGGCAATCCGATTCACGAAGCCACGCGGGAGGCGAAACTTCGACTGGTCGACGAAATCGCGCATCGCGTGTGGCGATGAACCTCGAACGGCTGGAGAAAATCGCGATTGTGGATTAAAGCTCAGCCATAAACGATGACGGAGGATTATCCGTGACTTCCAGAAAACAACGAATCCAGTTCCGCGATTTTTCTACTCTCAGCGCCGAAGATCGCGAGATGGGCGAGCGCAACAAGGTCAATGGCAAGGTCGTCAACATCTTCAGGGTGTTGATGAACAATCCAAAGCTGGCGCGCAGTTGGTCGCGCTTCGCCGGCTACATCCTCGGCGGTCAATCGCTGCCGGCGCGCGACCGCGAGATTTTGATCCTGCGCATCGGCTGGCTCAACCAGGCGCCGTACGAATGGGAACAGCACGTGCGAATCGGCAAGGCCGCCGGCCTCACCGACGATGAGATCGATCGCATCAGCAAGGGTCCGAAGGCCGGCTGGGACAAGCATGATGCGGCGCTGATCCAGGCGGCCGACGACTTGCGCGAGAAGTCAGTCGTCGCCGAGGAGACCTGGCAGCAGTTGTCCGAGCGCTACAGTACCGAGCAGATGATGGACGCGGTTTTCACGATCGGCCAGTACAACCTGGTCTCGTGGGCGCTCAACAGTTTCGGCGTGCCGCTCGACGACTACCTGCCGGGCGCGAACAAAAGCGCGTAGCGCATGGCGGCGCCGACGACCCGGAGCAAACTCCCTGTGCGCGCGTTCGCGTCGAGCGCCGACTGGGAGCATTGGCTCGCATCGCAGCCGCGCACGTCGGATGGAGTGTGGCTCAAGCTGGCGAAGTCGGCGTCGGGAATCGCAAGCGTCTCGAAACGGGAAGCGATCGACGGCGCGCTGTGTCACGGATGGATTGACGGCCAGGTGGACAGTTTCGACGCAGACCATTGGCTCATCCGGTTCACGCCGCGCCGGCCGAAGGGCAAGTGGTCGCAGCTGAATCGCCAGCGGGCGATCGCACTGATCAAGCTCGGTCGCATCCAGCCGGCGGGGCTGAAAGAAATCGAGCAAGCCAAGCTCGACGGTAGATGGAAGGCCGCCTACGCGCCGCCGAGCACGGCGAAGGTGCCGGCGGATCTTCAGCGTGTGCTCGATCGCAATCCGGCCGCACGGCGACACTTCGATCGACTCGACCAGGCAAACCGGTATGCGATCCTGTATCGCGTCCATGACGCCAAGAACCCCGAGACGCGCGACCAACGAATCGAAAAATTCGTCACGATGCTGGCGCGCGGCGAGACTATACATCCCGCGAAAAAGAATCGAAGACGCAAAAGCGTGGTGAAGTGAAATATGGATCTTCAACTGAAAGGAAAAACGGCGCTGATTCTCGGCGGCAGCAAAGGCCTCGGGCGGGGCGTCGCTGACGCGCTCGCGGCCGAGGGCGTCGCGGTCGCACTGATCGCGCGCGGGCAGGAGGCGCTGGATCGCGCCGTCGGCGAAATCTCGTCGCGCGGCGCGAAGGCGGTCGGATTTGCGGCGGACCTCGCGAACTGGACGAGCCTCGAAGCGGCCGCGAACGCGGCGCGCAAACAACTCGGCCATATCGACATCCTGCTAAACAATTCCGGCGGACCGCCACCATCGGGCGTCGCCGGCGTGCCGGCGAAAGTCTGGGAGGATCAGTTCCACGCGATGGTGATGCCGTTGTTTAGAATCACCGACATGTTGCTCGGCGACATGCGCGAGCGAAAGTGGGGACGCATCCTGAACATCGCGTCGACCAGCGTGGTCGAGCCGCTCGCCGCGATCGGCGTCTCGAATACGCTGCGCAGCGCGATCGTCGGATGGGCCAAGACGCTCGCGACCGAGACTGCGCGCGACGGGATTACCGTCAACACGCTTCTGCCCGGAGCGATTACGACTGATCGCACGGTGCAACTCAGCCGCGCGACCGCGGAGCGCCAGAAAATATCCGTCGAGGAAGCGGTGCAGCGCGGCGCGCAGGCAATTCCGGTCGGGCGCTTCGGCACGACTGCCGAATTCGGCGCGGTCGCCGCGTTCCTCTCGAGTCCTCTGGCCGCTTACGTGACGGGATCGTTGATTCGCGTCGACGGCGGCGCGCTTCGATCAGTTTGAGGTGCGGACATGAGTGTGCTGCCGCTGAATTCGAAAATCCGGTTTGGCGCGATGGCGACTGCGGCCGATCGCGAGCACGCGATAAAGACAGTCAACACGCTGTCCGAGTGCGGCTACGACAGTATCTGGACGGGTGACCACGTCGCCTTCACCGGGCCGATCGACGACGCGCTCACAGAGCTGACGTACATGTCGGCGCTGAACCCGAAGCTGATTTTTGGCACAAGCATCTACCTGTTGCCGCTGCGTCATCCGACGACTGTCGCGAAGACGGTAGCGACGGTGGATCGCCTGATGGGCGCCGGCCGCTTTATTTTCGGCATCGGAGTCGGCGGCGAATTTCCGCGCGAGTACGAGGCTTGCGGCGTACCGCTCAAACAACGCGGCGGCCGTGCGAACGAAGCAATCGAAATAATCAAGCGGCTGTGGACCGGCGAGCCGGTCGAATACCGCGGCAAATATTTCAGCTTCGGCAAAGTTACGATGCTGCCGAAGCCGCGCACTCCCGGCGGACCTCCGGTGTGGGTCGGCGGACGCGCCGAAGCTGCGCTGACTCGCGCCGCGCGTTTGGGCGACGGATGGATGCCATACGTAGTGACGCCCAAGCGCGTCGCCGATGGACTCGAGTTCATCGCGCGCGAGGCGGAAAAAGCCGGACGCAAGTTCGATCACTTCGGCACGGCGCTACATTTGTTCGTGACACTCGGACCTAGCTACGAAGCGGCGCTTGACGTCGCCGCGACGCATCTGAGCAAGCGCTATGCGATGGATTTTCGCGAACCGGCCAAGCGTTATGCGGCAGTGGGCAAGCCCGCGGACGTCGCCGCGCGCATCGATGAGTTCATCAAGGCGGGTATCCGCGACGTCAATGTGGATATCATTTCGGCGCCGACTGATCGCGACGCGCAGCACGAGCAGTTTGCCAAAGAAGTGATCCCACTGCTGCGGAAAGATTAGCGCCAGGTCAGTTTGTTCTTCACGCCGACGACGCCGCGCGTATTCAAGGCGATCGTCTCAGCTCGCCGCGCGTCATCGGATGACGCGACGACTCCGCTCAGCTCAATAGTTCCGTGATCGCAATCGACTGCAACCGGGTATCCCTCGGATATTCCCCGTTGCGACAACGTGCTCTTCACTTCCGTGATAAGGAGATCATCGTTGGCCCGCTCGGCTGGAGAATTGTAGTGGTGATCGGCTGAAGTACGCACCTGGTCATGTTCGACCGTTAGCGAGCGGTTATCTCTTAAGACCGGAGCGGCGTCTGTGTCAGCTTGCTGCGCGTATGCGTTGGGAAGTAGCCGCGAACCGGCAGCGATACTGCACACCAACAACGCACCGATTACCTGAGCCTTTGTTCTTGTCATCATAGGAGGCTACATGGGCACGGAGAGCCCTCTCTCCGTGCCCATTGTCTACGACGTCAGCTAGTTGGTCTCCTCGTAAGTCTTCTTCTGGTAGGTCGTCATCGACTGCGCTTGCGGCGGAGGCGCCGGCACCGCAGTCATCGGCGTCACAGTCGAAGACTCACTGTGATAGGCACTCGAGCTTTCGCGGGTCGCGTCGACGCCGTTGTCGTTGGAGTCCGACGTGCTCTTTTCCTCAGTGGTCGTCACCGTGGTCGGAGGCGATACGACGACCGGGGCCGGCTGAACGACTACCTCCGCCGGCTCAGGCAACGGTTGTACGTACCGGGTCGTCGAGGTTGTTTCCTTCACTTGTTCCGTGGACGAGCCGCATCCGCCGAGAAACGGCAAAGCGGTGATACCCAGAACCACTATTGTAGCCTTTGTGAAATTTTTCATGACGTGAATCCTCCGTATCTGTTTGCGCTGCTACTCCATCGACATCCGCCAGGGGACTTCGTTGTTAACTACCTGCATATCGGCAATGCTGTCGGCGATGAACACAGCGTGCTCGATCTCGTCCCATGTAGCGGCATCGCCGGGCAGACTGATCACGCCACGAGCCGTGTGGACCTTGATCACACTTCGCTGGGTCGGGTGAGCGAAATTCGCGGCAAGTGGAGACTGCGTCGTCGTCGGATGATTCAGGCCAAGTGCAGGGCCGACGGTTGCAACGACAGCGATCGCGGTCGCCGACAAAGCCATCTTTAATTCGCGTTTCATTTGCCTTCCTCCTTCGTTCAGATTCGGCAAGTCACAGTCAGTAAGAGCAAGCGTCATACCGCCAGCCGCCACCTTGGATACGCACGAGATTCCTGCAAGTCGTCGTGAAGTATTTTCCCAAGTTCCGGATGTACGAGGCTGGCGAACTGGCGTAACAGGAAGGAGCCGCCGCCGGGCTCGCGTGGTTGGCACGAATCGGCGGCGACTCTCAAGCGGCAGAATTGTGAAAGATTAGTCTGTGGCCGAAGACGTGATCACCATGAGCTGATTGTTCACGCTTTTGACGCCCTCGGTCTGTTCCGCGAGTTTCGCGGCATGCTGCGCCATCTCGGGCGAAGGAACGCTGCCCTTCAGAGTGACGATGCCGGCGACGGTGTCGACGTGGATTCCGGATCCGCCGACACTCCGATCGCGCTCAAGCGCGGTCTTGACCTTGGCCGTGATCGTCGTGTCCTTAACGGCGCGCTCGGTCCCATAGTAGGTGTCCTTGGCGGCCGCCGCAGTATCGGAACCGGCCTGCTCGATCTTTTCACCGGCCTGATGCATCGACTGGCTGGCCGGCGCGCTATCGTTCTGCGCGAAGGCTGGAACCGACAGAAAAAAACCGGCAACAATCGCTGGTACAACTCGTTTGAGTGAATATTTGATGTCCATGAGCCTCATACCTCTCCTGAACATTGAGCAAGTATAGGGCCACCTGCCAAAAGACTTTCCGGCACGACTTTTCTGCTAATCGCCACGGTATTTTCTACACGATTCCGGATGCGCACTGGCCAGCGGGCGGGAGTCCAGCACGCTGAAGGTATTCTAGTCTGCGAGTTTCGGAAGCGGCGCGAGCAGGGTTGAGGCTTTGGTCGCGAGACTCATCGCGGCAACGCCGTCGCGCTGTGCGAGAGCCACCTTGGCTTCTGTCAATAATTTCTGCGCGAGAATGTCGCGTTGAGAATCGTCGGCGCTGAGATTCTCGCGGTCAACTCTTTTCTCGAGCTTGTCGACTTCTCCAATCAGCTTCGCCGCCTTCGCAGGACTCCCGTCGTCCGGCGCCCCGGACGATTCCAGCGGCGAGGAACTCAATGTCGGAGTTCCAGTAGCTGGTGCGGCAGACCCGGCCGATACCGGTGCCGACGGAGTCGCGAGGCTGCCCGGTGCGGGCGCACCGGGATTCGGCTCGAGGCTTACCTCGGCGCGCCTGCCCGGACTTTCAACCGCAGCAGCCGCAGTGCCGTTCGCCCTCGGTAAGGCATGCGCTTGCCTCACTGGCTTTTTCGCCGCATGCGTTCTTATTTCTTCGGCTACCGGCGTCGGAGTTGCAGTCGGAATCGGAGCAGCAGTGGGCGTCGGAGTTTCGAAAGACGACTGTCTGCTGAAGAAACCGAAACCAGGCGTGCCGCCGGAGCATCCGGTCATTGCAATCAGGGAAAGCGAGAAGACGACGAGAATCGGCCGAACGATCTGCAGGTAGACTCGCCTATGCGGCGCTGGATTCGGATGATTTGGCAGGCGCATTTACTGCAATCGGAATCGTAACCTTACACACTGTACCTTGGCCCAATTCCGAATCTATCGCTATCTTCCCACCGTTCAGTTCGATCGCCCGCATCGCGAACGGCAGGCCAAGCCCGCTGCCGCTGGCTTTGGTTGTGTAATACAAGTCGAAGATCCGATCCAGTTTCTCCTTGTCGATACCGGGGCCATGGTCGGCAACCGTCACCTCGACGGACGACCCGAGCGGCCTGGTCGCGAGCGACATCTCTCCCCCTTCAGTCATTGCTTGTTCGGCGTTGGTTATCAAGTTGGTCAGCGCTTCGTAAATCAGACCGCGATCGGCCTGGACCGGCGGCAGCGCCGGATCGAGTTGATACTCGACTTTGATTTTTTCGCCGTTGACGCGCGCGCCGAGTTCCTTGATGAGTTCGTTCACATCAAATTCGCTCAGCTTCAACTGCTCGGGCCGCATGAAGCGCAACAGCGCCTCGACCGCTTCATCGAGCCGCCTCACCTCATGACGCAATTTGTCGATATGTTTCGCGCCCGCGTCGCCGGCTTCGTGGCGCAGCAGTTCGAGCCTCATGTTCATCCCGTTGAGCGGACTGCGCAGCTGATGCGCGAGGCCTGAAACCAGCGTCCCCAGCCGTGCGAGTCGATTCGACGAATCGAGCGCAGTCTCCAATTCGATTACGGGCTTGAGGTCTCTCAGCACGATCAGCATTCCGGCCGGCACCCGCTCGCGTCCGAGGCGAAAGAATGAAACCAGGTAGGTGCCGCCCGCCGGCAGCGCCAGCGGAACGTCATGCGCTTCGGTACCCGCCACGGTTGATTGCACCAACGGCAGCAAAGGATGCCCCGGGTCGAGCGCCGACGCGAGTGACGTGCCCTCGAGCGGCCCGCTCTTCGGCGCCAGGCGCTCCTGCGCTTCCTTGTTCGCGAACAGCACGATTCCGTTGGCGTCGAGCAGCACGACCGCATCCTGGATCGATCGGACCACGTCGAACAGATGCGATTGGTCGCTGTCCAGCCGCGATCGATCGGCCCTGACTTGTCGCGAAAGTTCGTTGAACTTTTCGGCCAACGTGCTCAACTCGCCGACTCCCGAGACCTGCACCTCCGACGGACTCTTGCCGGCGGCAAGCTGCTCGAAGCCGCTGGTCAAAATGGAGAGTTGCAGGAGGATACGGTTGGCAATCAGCAACACTACGAGTATCGCCGCGGCGATCACCAGCACGGCGGTGGCGACGATCACCGTCAACATGTGGCGGGCCTGATCCGCGATCAGCGCCGTGGTCACGCCGACGGAAATCGTCGCCACCGGTTGACCGTTGATATCCACCCGCCGCCTGGCTTCGTAGACCTTCGCCGTCAGCAAGTCGGGCAGCGACGTAAACAGCAGCCAGCGCGAAGCCTGTTGGTCAAGTTCCTTGACCGATGGAAGATTCAGCGCGGGCTGACCCTCGCCGTCGCCGTTGGCCGCCACGATAACTTTGCCGTCAGTCCCGTCGATCGACGCCGCCACCACGGCGGGCCCGAATGCGACGGTTGAATCGAGCATCTTGCGCAGTGGTTCGCTGCCGCGCAGCGCGGCGGGAACGTCGCCGTTGCCTTCGGAGAGTGCGAGGCGTACCTGCTCGAAAATCTGCGCGATCATCAGGTCCGTCGATCGCGACATCCCGTCGACCATCGCGCTGATTCGGGAGTCGATCGAGATGATGCTTAGCGCAATCGTCGGGACCAGCATCAGTACGAGGGCCATCAGGGCCAGTCTTGCTCGCAGATGCATACTTTCCTTGCGCGATCAGCCCGTGGGGAAAACCTGTGCCGACCTTCTAAACCCCCGGCGCTGAAAGTTACGCGCTAGGGACGCTCGGTGCCGAATCGCTCGAGTTTGTTGTACAAGGTTTTCGCGCTGACCCCAAGGATTTCGGCCGCGCGAGTTTTGTTGCCTGCGGTGAATTCGATAGTGCGAATGATCATTTCCTTCTCGACGTCATCGAGCGAACTCCCGAGCGGAACCTTGATGAAGCCGCCGTCGCCGCCGCCGGCCGTGCGGAAATCGTCGGGCAGATCGGGCTTGCGGATGGTGCGGCCTTCGCACACGATCAGCGCGCGCTCGATAACGTTGCGCAATTGGCGGACGTTGCCGGGCCACGGATGCGCCTGCAACGACTTCATACATTCCTCGTCAACGCCGGTCACGTCTTTCTTGTTTTGCGCCGCGTAGTGGTTGACGAACATCTGCGTAAGCTGCGGCAGATCGTCGATTCGCTCGCGCAGAGGTGGCAGCGCTATCGTGAACACATTGAGCCGGTAGAACAGGTCAGATCGCAACTTGCCCTCGCGCACCGCCTGCTCGATGTCGCGGTTCGAGGCCGCCAGCACCCGCACGTCCAGCGGTATCTCCGCCGTCCCGCCTACGCGCCGCAGCCGCTGCTCTTCAATCACGCGCAGCAGCTTGGGCTGCAACTCCGGCTTCATCTCGGTCAACTCGTCGAGCAGGAGCGTGCCGCCGTTGGCCGCCTCGAAGCATCCTTCCTTACGCCGGTCCGCGCCGGTAAACGATCCGCGCTCATGCCCGAACAGCTCGCTCTCCATCAGCGTCTCGGGAATCGCCGCGCAGTTGACCGGCACGTACGCCGCATCGCGCCGCGGCGAAAGCTCATGAATCGTGCGCGCCACCAGTTCCTTGCCGGTTCCGCTCTCGCCAGTAATCACCACCGACGCCGACGACTGCGCCAGGCGCTCTATCGCGGTGATCACTTTGCGCATCGGCATCGACCGCCCGAACAGCGGCCCCAATTCGCCGACGTCTGCCAGCCGCCGCCGCAGCGTCGAGTTCTCCTCCCGGATATTGATGTTGTCGGCGAGGTTCCTGAGCAGGCGCTGCAGATGAGGCGGGTCAACCGGCTTGCGCAAATAGTCGAGTGCTCCCAGCTTGAGCGCTTCGACGGCGTCGGGTATCTCGCCCTGCCCCGAGATCATGATGGTCGGCAAGTGAATTCCCAGCTCGCGGATATCGTGCAGAAGCTCGAGCCCGTTTTTCCGCGGCATCCTCAAATCCGAAATCAGGATGTGCGGATCGAAGGTGCTGATAAGCTCCAGCGTACGCACCCCATCTTCAGCAATCTCGCCCCGAAATCCCCAAGCCTTCAGCGATTCGCGCCACTCGTCGTGAGTGTTCACGTCGTCTTCGGCGATCAGAACTCGTATTTCGTTTGACATAAAACTTCAGTGTACCTGATGACGATTTGGTGTCTCCGCCGATGAGAGCAACAAACGTGCACACCCGTCTTCGCTGAAAAATACTATGACTTATTTGATGTTTTCGCTCAAAGGGCGGGATCAGCTTCACAGTCAGCCGGTAATATTTACCGAGAACGGCGTGTCTGTGTGAAATTTCTTCCGCCGCAACGGACGCCTAGTCACGCCGCGCGATGTGCCCGGTCGTCGCCCGTCGTCGAAACTGTGTCAGGTGCCGACTCGCGCCGCCACTCAAGCTGATACACACTCGGATCCGCCCGGATCGTTTTCCACCAGTAGCGGATCGTGCTGCCCGACCAGTTGTTGGTGATCCGGCCCGCGTCGTTCTTGTACCAACTCTTACCGGTGGACGCCCAAACCCGATGCTGCAGCTCTTTCTGTTGGCTGGCGTCGAACTCGTCCATCACCTCGCGCTTCAGCTCGATCGTCGACGCGCCGCTCTCGTCCATCCCTTTCAAACAGTTGAGTATGTAGTTCGCCTGGCATTCGATCATGAAGATGATCGAGTTGTGCCCGAGATTCGTGTTCGGTCCATACATCAGGAACATGTTGGGGAAGCCGGCGACACTGATTCCGAGGTACGCCTTCGCGCCGCCCGCCCATTCATCTTGCAGCAGGTGCCCGCCGCGCCCTCGAATCGCCATCGGCGCCATGAACTCGGTTGACTGGAATCCGGTCGCATAAATCAGCACGTCAACCGGTGTCGTTCGGCCATCGCTGGTGGCGACGGCGTTCTCCTCGACATGGTCGATCCCGCCGGTGACGACCTCAACATTCTCGCGATTGAGCGCCGGGTAGTAGTCGTCGGAAATCAGGATGCGTTTGCCGCCGACCGGGTAATCCGGCATCAGCGCCGCCTGCAGCTTCGCGTCTTTGACGGTCGTGCGCATGTAGCTCTCGGAAGCTTCCTTCATCTTGCGCGCGAGAAATTTGTTGCCGCGAAATACCGGCCAGTTCATTTCATGCTGAAAGTAGATCAGCCAGCGGTAGAGCCGCGTCCGCACGGGATTTCGCGCGAAGCGCCGCTTCTGCTCGTCGGTGTAGGCGAGATCGTTTCGCGGGATCATCCAATTCGCGCTGCGCTGGAAGACATAGAGTTTGCCGGCCTTGGGCGCGATCTGCGGGATGAATTGAATCGCGCTGGCTGCATTGCCGACGACGCCGACGTTCTTGCCCGTCAGATCGATATCGTGACGCCATCGCGCGGAGTGAAACGCTACTCCCTTGAAGTTCTCGGCACCGCGCAACTTCGGCATGTTTGGACGATTCAACTGTCCGACGCCGGCGACCAGCACTTCAGCCAGGATTTCTTCACCCTTGGCAGTGCGGATTCGCCAGACGCCCGCATCGTTATCCCAGGTCGCACCCGCGATCTCGGTCCCGAACCTGATATGACGCATCAGGTCGTACTTCTTCGCGCAAGACTCCATGTATTCGAGGATCTCCGCCTGCGGCGCCCACTTCCGCGACCAGTCGGTCTTCTGCTCGAACGAGAAACAATACGAAAACGAGGGCACGTCGCAGGCCGCGCCGGGATAAGTATTGTCGCGCCAGGTGCCGCCGATCCGGTCGGACTTTTCGAAGATCGTAAACGAATCGATCCCGAGGCGCTTGAGCTGGATACCGAGGCAGAGCCCCGAGAATCCTGACCCGATGATCGCAATCCGTCGCGTCGCGCGTGTATTCGATGTCATGGATCAATCCTAGCGATGCGGCGCCCGGTTGTCTCTAGAACCGCGCGCGGCAACCGGGTTACCTGTAAGATGCCTTTGGAGATGCGACCATGAAAGAACTGAAAGTTCGCGATGTGATGACTGCCGATCCCACCGCCCTCAAGCGCAACGACAACCTCACGCTGGCCGACGACATCATGCGCCTGGGGCGCGTGCGCCATTTGCCCGTGCTCGACGACGACGGGCAGACGCTCGTCGGCATCGTGACTCAGCGCGATCTCTTCAAGGACGCACTCGCGCAGGCGCTAGGCTACGGCAGACACGCTCAGCGGAAGCTTCTCAAAACCCTCGCGGTCAAGGACGTGATGGCGACCGAGGTCGTCACCACCGGTCCCGATACTCCTCTGATTGAGGCCGCGCGACTACTGACCGAGAAAAAGATCGGATCTCTCCCCGTCGTCGAAAATGGGCGCCTGGTCGGCATCCTAACCGAGGGCGATTTCGTCGCCCTGGTCGCGCGCCGCGGCGGTAACTGAGGACTCTGCCCCGCGGCTCGGACCTGTGGGAGTCCACGAGGTATCGCGGTACAATCGTCGCGGAGAAATCGCCATGGGAACTGCCGCAGCTTTCGATCTTACCCAGCGCGCCGACGTCCGCACCGTCGCAGCCGAGCGCACCGCTTCGATCCCGTGGTACGTATGGTGCCTCGCCGCCGCGACCGCCGCCGATTTGTTCGGAGGCTACTGGGACATCTCTTGGCATATCTCGATCGGCCGCGACACTTTCTGGACACCCGCGCACATGATGATTTACCTCGCGGGCGTGCTGGCCGGCGTCGCCAGCGGCTACGCAATTCTGTCGACCACCTTCGGCTCGTCGAATGAAGCAAAGGACGCGAGCATCTCGGTCTGGGGCTTCCGCGGTCCGCTCGGATGTTTCATGGCGGCGTGGGGCGGGTTCGCGATGCTCACGTCGGCGCCCTTCGACAACTGGTGGCACAACGCCTACGGACTCGACGTCAAAATCGTCAGCCTGCCGCATTCGATGCTCGGCATTGGCGAATTGATGATCGAGCTTGGCGCGATCCTGCTGGTATGCGCGCATCTCAATCGTGCATCGGGCGCTTACCAGCGCAAGCTCGACTGGCTGCTGCTCATGATCGGCGGCATTGTCACGGCGGGCTCGGCGCTGTTCATCCTCGAATCGACGCCGATGGAATTCATGCACAGCTCAAGCTTCTATCGCGCGGTGGGCACCGCGTTTCCCGCCCTGCTGATGGCGATCTCACTCGTCTCTAAAAGTCGCTGGCCTGCGACGACGATGGCCGCAATCTACACCGCCCTCTTCCTCGCGGCACTCTGGATTTTCCCGCTGTTCCCCGCCGCGCCCAAGCTCGGGCCCGTGTATCAGAACATCACGCACATGGTCCCGCTATGGTTCCCGATGCTCGTGATTGCGCCCGCGTTCGCACTCGATCTGCTGCGCGCGCGGATGGGTGCGAATTGGGGCAGCTGGAAATCCGCAATCGCCGCCGGGTGCGTCTTCATCGCGGCATTCGTCGCCGCGCAGTGGCCGTTCGCCGATTTCCTGATCTCGCCAGCCGCGCGCAATCCAATCTTCGGCGCCAACTATTTCGGATTTTTCGATCCCGCCGAGGTGCTCTATAACCCCTACCATTTCGCGATGGACCCGACTCACGCCGCATTTGCGAAAGGAATGGCACTCGCGCTGGTGACGTCGATCATCTTCTGCTCGATCGGAACGGCGCTGGGCAACTGGATGCGCACCGTCCGCCGGTGACGAAGGCCGCTCTACCCCGATGCTTCCAGCATCGTTGACAAATCTGGTTCGGCGCGCCGCGATTCTCGCTGTCGTCGCGCTGCTGTTCGCGGTCCCTGCCAATGCGCATGTCGGCAGCCCTAACGTCTTCTATGAGGGCGACGCGGGACCGTATCACCTGTTCGTGACAGTCAACGTTCCCGCCGTCATTCCGGGCGTTGCCGACGTGCAGATTCGCGCCGACTCCGACGACGTCCATCAAGTCAGCACCGCGGTGACGCGACTAGCTGGCGCGGGATCGCAATATGCTCCGGTGCCCGACGTCGCGCAGCGCTCGCCCATCGACAAGCATCTGTTCACCTCGAGCTTGTGGCTGATGGAGTACGGCTCGATGCGCGTGCTGATCAACGTCACCGGCGCGCACGGCGCCGCACAGATGTCGGTGCCGGTGCCGTCGGCCGCGCGGCGGATGCTTCCGATGCCGCCGGCGCTCGGCGCGCTGCTGCTGACGCTCGCGATCGCGTTGGCCATCGGTGCGATTTCGATCGTCGGCGGCGCGGCCCGCGAATCGCGCCTCGCTCCCGGCGCCGCTGTCACGCCTGAACTCAGACGGCGCGGATGGCGCGCGATGGCGGTGACGGCGGTCATCGTTACGGCGATCTTCTATCTCGCGTTCGCATGGTGGAACTCCGACGCGCGGAGCTACGCGGCTGTTACGAAGCTGTTCAAGCCGCCGAAGCTTGCGCTGGCTCTGGTCGATGGCAATCGCCTCGCGATCAGTCCGTCGCCCACCGACCAGGCCTGGCTGCGATACAAAGTGATGGACCACCTCGTCCCCGATCACGGCCACCTGATGCATCTGTTTCTCATGCGCACGCCGGCGCTCGACCGCATGTGGCATTTGCATCCGGAGCGGCAGCCCGATGGCTCCTTTGTGGCCGCGCTGCCGTCGATAGAACCCGGCCGGTACACCGTGTTCGCCGACGTAGTGGACCAAAGCGGATTTCCATGGACACTGGTCGGCACGATCGACATGCCGGCGATTACCGGCACGCCACTGCGCGGCGACGATAGCGAAGGCCAGGCACCCGCGCTCACTTCGTCATCAGATTCCTCAGTCGACGTCCTCGACGACGGCACTCGCGTCGTGTGGCATCGTGATAGCACGGCGCTTCAAGCGAATGCGCCGATGATCCTGCGCTTCGACGTGCAGGATCAAAACGGCAAGCCTGCCACCGATCTCGAACCTTTCATGGGAATGGCCGCCCACGCGGAGATCGTCAGCTCTGATATGCAGGTGTTCGCGCACATTCATCCGTCGGGCTCGGTCCCGATGGCAGCGCTGATGATGGCCAGCACCAACTCGCCGGATTCGATGGCCGGCATGAACATGAATGCCGCGCCAAGCTCGCCGGACCTGTCGATCCCCTACGGCTTCCCGACGCCCGGTCACTACCGGATTTTTCTGCAATTCAAACGCGCCGACAAAATCGAGACTGCTTACTTTGATACTGCGGTGAACTAACTCCCGCGTTCGTGAATGTTTTTCAGTACAGCCCGCCGCGAGAGAGATCGCGGGCGAGTGAGTTGACGAACTCGAGTCCGAGCAACTGGCGAAGTTTCGGAGTCGCGCGCTCCAATACGGCAGGCGGAACTTTCGCTATCTCCGAGTCAAGCGGCCGAATCACCTTCAGGCCATAGTTGATCAGCAGCGCGACCCGCGGCTGCTCGGTGTGATTTTGCGAAGTGTCATGCCACAGCAGCCCGTGCGAGATGATCGCATCGCCCGCCGCGCCGGTTATCTTGATCGCCTCGCGCGCAAACTGCTCGCGATTCGGCGGCGCACATCGTAACTGGCTGCGCGGCGCGACCAGCGTAGCGCCGTTGCGCTCGGTGAAATCCTGCAGCATCCAGATCACCTGCACCATCATCGGCGGCCGCACAGTGAACGGCCCGCGCATCGCCCAGTATGGGTAGTCGATGTGAACCCCCATCTCGATCGCGCCGGGATAAAGAATCCGCGCCGAGTACGCGCCGAGCGTCATGTCATCGCCGAGCATCGTCTCGGCGATTTCGACGATCGCCGGATGCTGCACCAGGCGCTCGAAGATCTCGCCATTTGCGAGCAGCCCGCGAATATGATGCTGGCCGGTCCTTTCGTTGCGTTTGCCGAATGAGGACGCGGACGGTGACGCGGCAACTTTCAATGCGAGCGATCGCGCCTGCGAAGCCTCAGACGCGTCGATCAAATTTGGCATCAGGACGAATCCCGGCCCGTCGATAAGCTGCTCCGCGATCGCCGATGTAGATTGCATAGTTGTCGAGTCTCAGGCGCCCAGCTTCAGCACCTTGCGGGCGTTGTCGCGCAGGAACTTCGGCCAGACCTTGTCATTGAACGGCACCGACTTCATGTCGGTCATGATCCGCTCGAGCGAAAGTCCCATCGGAAAATAGCCGGCATAGATGATCCGATCCGCGCCGCGCGTGTTGGCATAGCGAATGATCGCCTCCGGGTAATGCTTCGGCGCGAAGGCTGACGTCGAGTAGTAGAGGTTCGACCATTTCAGCATTAGCTTGATGGCGAGATCTTCCCACGGCTCGCATCCGTGACGCGTGACAAAGACGAGTTCGGGAAAGTCGTACATCACCTGATCGATCAGGCGCACTTCCTGCGGCCACATCGGGAACCGCGGCCCTGGCACGCCGGCGCAAGCGAAAATCGGCACGCCCAGCTCTACGCACTTGGCGTAGATCGGGTACATCAGCGGATCCGAAATGCCGACTTGCGGATTGTAGCCCGCGTTGAACGCGCCGAATCCGCGCACGCCATACTTTTCGTGCTGCCGCACCATGTCGCGAATTCCGTCCATGCCGCGATTCGGATCCACGTTGCCCATCGGGATGAACCTGTCCGGATGGTCCTTCAGTGCCTTGGTTGAGACCTCTCCGCCCGCGCCGATAAGACCTATCTCGATCCCGAACCGATCCATTTCATGCAAGGTCACGGCGATCGGATCTTTCGACGATCCGTACAGCTCCTTGGGCACCTGCTTGAACATGTACTCGACGGGAAAATCGAATTTCGCCGATGGGTCTTTGAGCTGCGCACGGATAAAGTCGTACGCTTTGAAATCCTCGGCCGGGAAACCGATCATCGTGTCGACTATCCCGATATCCGTCGGCATCCCCATCGCTCAGGATGCCTCCTTAAGAGCGTCGCGGAAGAGGTAGCAGGCACTGTCGCGAGGAATTTCTTCGCGCGGCAGCGGCGTCTCCACTTGCGCCGGTGTCGGGCCAACTTTCGCGGCGCGCTGCTTCAACTCCGCCAAATCGAAGTTGTAGAGCTTCGCAGCATTGAGCCCTAAAATCTTTCGCCGTCGCGAGTCCGGCATAGCGCCGAAAGTCAGGCGCAAGGATTGGAGGTTGTACGGAAACGTGCCCTCATAGTGAGGATAGTCGTTGCCCCACAGCACGTGATCCTCGCCGATCTCCTCGATGCCCGCGAGATCTGCTTTGCTCGGGAAGCTCGCACCGTAGTAGCAGTGTCGCTTCGCATATTCGCTGGGCGGTTCCTTCAGCGGCATTTCCATTCCGGCATAATTCATCTCGCCCAGCGCGCCCGCCTTGATCGCAAAGTAGGCGCGGTCGAGTTGCTTCAGTACCTCCGGCACCCAGTAACACCCTGACTCAGTCAGTATGTGCTTGAGCTTCGGGAATTTCTCGTACACGCCCGCCATCAGCAGGTGCCTATAGCCTGCTTGACCGTAGTACGCGACATCCTGGATCCAGATCGATTGACCCACGACGTCATCGCCGTAGTCCGGCAATCCTTGTCCCGTATGCTGATTGAGCACGAGGCCGTGGTCCTGGATCGCAGCGAACACGCGGTCCCACGACGGGTGATAGAGCGGCTTCAACCAATACGCGTCCGGCGGTATCAGCGGCAGAAGTACGCCACCGCGCAGCCCGGACTTCGCGATGAACTCGATATCCTTGATTGCGTCGTCGAAGTCGTTCGGCAGGATCAGTCCAATCCCGGCGCGGCGCACTGGATCCTCGGCGACGAAATCTTTCAGCCATCGATTGTGCGCGCGAATACCAGCCTGGCAGCGCTGGTAGTCCTCAGGCTTCGGCGGATGCGCAGTGACGATACTCTTGCGATAGAACGGCGGCACCGTGTTGGGGAACACCACCTCGCCGACGACTCCCTGGCTATCCTGATCCTTGTTGCGGATGCCGTAGTCCCAGTTGCGCATCTTCTTGGAGCCGTAGTGCTCCTGCGAAGGGTTCTTGTATCCGCCTCGCCACTCGTCAAACTTTTCGCGCCACTGGGGATCGAGGTACTCGCGATACTGTGCGTGGCTGCCCCCGCCGTGGGTGTCAGCGGTAATAAGAATGTAGGGCTCTTGACTCATATGGACCTCCCCAGTCCGAAACTTGCCTGTGCAGCAGTCTGCTACCGAACCGCTCTCGGCGTCAAATTCCCAAGCGCGGAACGGCGCAGGATTCGGCCTTCGTAGTTCATCGGCCCCGCGTATTCGATCGTGCTGACTGAAACCGTCACGATGCGTTCCGTAACGAACTTGACCCAAAATTCAACCGGCCGGAAAATAAAAACCTGAATTCTGTTTTTACGCAGGGAGGATTAGTCATGCGTATCGTGCGTTTGTCGGACGCTGTCCGTTTCGGGTTCGGAGCCCTCGCCGGGCTGGGTTTGGTTTTCAGCGCCAGTGGATGCCTTGCCACCCGGTCGTGGGTCGGCGATCAATTGAAGCCGATCACGGGCCAGCAAGAGCAGCTCGAAACCCAGATGAACAATCTCCACCTTGAGCGGAAGCTGGTCCTCGATTCGACCGGCGGACCGACCTTCCAGACCGGATCAGCTGCGTTGAGTGCGAATGCCAAGCGCGAGATAGATCAGTTCCTCGGAGATATGGAGGGATCGACCGCACCCGGAGCGGCGGGATCTGAGCGCGTCTTCGTGGTGGCTGGGTACACCGACAGCGTCGGCCAGGAGGCGTACAACTACGAACTCGGAGAGCGGCGCGCTACCAGCGTCGCCGGGTATCTGGTCGGCAACAAGGGCCTCGACCCGACGCAGGTTCGCGTGATTTCCTACGGCGCGGCCAAGCCAGTCGACAACAACAGCACAGCGAGCGGTCGGCGCAAAAATCGGCGCGTGGAGATTCTGGTCTACCAGGAAAAGATCGCGACGCGGAGCTAGTCCGCCAAGCAACTTAACTGGCTCGACTGTCTCGTCGCGTGGAGCCGGTGCGGAATCAGGCTGCCGGTCAGCCTGATTCTCAGAGGATCGCTCGCGGATCGATTCCGCGATGCTCGCGCAGCGATTGCTGGGTTGCGATCGAGAGCGTGAGCGCCTCGCGCGCGCGTTCGGGAGCGAGCAGAGCGGGGTCCGCTTTGCCTGCGATGCAATCGGCGAAGAGTCGGAGCTCTTGCTCGTACGGATTTCGGTTCGGGAGAGAGACCGGCTCCGGCGAGCCTTTCTCCGGGTAGCGCACGAACGTTGCCTTGAACTCTCCCGCGTCGATTACGAGGCCATGCTCGAATGCTCCGCGCTCGAGCACGACCCGAAAACCCAGCGAGAAGGGAAACCCGATCGGCATGATGCCGCTCGCGAGCACCGTCGCGCTGCGGCCGTCGTCGTATTCAAGAAGCGCGGAAATCTCGCCGGGACCGCCGCGCGCGCTGCCTGCAGCGGCCGCAGTGACGCGCGCCGGCTGGCCCAGTAGCCATTGGACGAAATCGAAATCGAAGGTCATCAGTTCGGTCGAGGGCTCGCTGTAATGTTCCTTGTGATCGGGAGCGTCAGCGCGGAGGTATGAGCCGAGCCGATATGCGGTGACGCTCAGAACCTTTCCGAGTTCCCGAGACTCGGCGATTCGATGTACGTGCTCGTAGGCTGCGATCGAACGGATCAAGAGGCCGACCAGCAGAATCTTCCTCGACGCGCGCGCGGCTTCGATCATGGCATCGGCGTCTTCGAGTCGAAGTGCGAATGGCGTCTCGCAGAAGACGTGTTTTCCCCGCCGGAGAGCGGCCACCACGTATTCGCGGTGATTGATGGACGGCACGCAGACGTCGATCGCGTCGATCGCAGGATCATCGATGAGAGCAAACGCGTCGGTGACAGCCTTCGCGCTACTGCGCTGCGCTATCGCCTCGGCACGCGCCAAGTTCCGACTGAAGATGCCGGCGACCTCGACAGAATCGATCGATCCATACGAGAACGCATGCTCAGCGCCCATCGCTCCGGCGCCAAGAATTCCAACTCTGATCTTCGAAGAGGTGATGGGAGTCCTCCGAGCAGTCGATGGACGGTGCCACAGCGCGGAATTCACGTCAAACGGAGGCGAGAAAACGAAATATGTCGCTAGCCGAGTACGATGCGAGCGCGGTGCGTTGCGCCATCGTCGACGAGCGCGAATTGCGCGGGCGGCTGCGCGACTGCCTTGCCGTCGAGCTCGACGCTGCTAACTCCGCGGCACACGCCGCGTGGGTTTTCGACTGCGATTTCGTAGCGCGTCGCGCCGTACCTATAGACAATCTCGAAGCCCGGCCACTTCGCCGGGATGCACGGATCGATAGTCAAAGTTTTGCCGCGCAATTGGAAACCCAATATCCACTCAAGGCCCGCGCGATACATCCAGCCTGCCGAGCCCGTGTACCAGGTCCATCCGCCGCGCCCGGCGTGCGGATGCATCGAGTACACGTCGGCACATGCGACGTATGGCTCGACTTTGTAGCGATGGATGCCTGCGCGAGTGTTCGCATGATTGATCGGGTTGAGCATCGAGAACAGCTCGCTCGCCTTATCGCCGTCGCCGAGCATCGCGAACGCGATCACCGACCACAACGCGCCGTGCGTGTATTGGCCGCCATTCTCTCGAATACCGGGCGGATATCCTTTGATGTAGCCGGGATCCAGCGGAGTGCGATCGAACGGCGGCGTGAACAGCAGCACCAGGCCGTCCTCGCGCTTGACCAGGTACTCGTCAACGGCTGCCATCGCGGCAGCTGCGCGGACCGGGCTCGCGGCGCCAGAGATTACGCTCCACGACTGCGCGATCGAATCGATCCGGCATTCGAGATTGCTTGCAGAGCCGAGCGGCGTGCCGTCATCGAAGTAGCCGCGCCGATACCAGTTGCCGTCCCATCCGTCGCGCTCGAGCGAAGCGGCAAGGGCTGACGCGTGATTCCTCCAGTTGGTAGCGTGCGCCGCGTCGAGGCGAATGTCCGCCAACGGTGCAAATGCCTGGAGCGTCGCGTAGAGAAACCATCCGAGCCAGACGCTCTCGCCCTTGCCAGCCTCGCCGACGCGGTTCATGCCGTCGTTCCAGTCGCCCGATCCGAAGAGCGGAATCCCGTGGGCGCCAACCTCGAGGCTTCGATCGAGCGCCAGTGCGCAGTGATCGAATACGGTGGCAGTTTGATTGGAAATTGTCGGCTGAAAAAACGATTCAGCTTCACCTGCATGTAACTCGGGGCCGTCAAGAAAGGGGACAGCCTGGTCGAGGATGCCGACGTCGCCGGTCACCTCTATATAATGAGCAACCGCGTATGGGAGCCAGACGCGATCGTCGGCGATCCGCGTGCGAACTCCCTGGCCCGCGGGCGGCAGCCACCAATGCTGCACATCGCCTGCCTCAAACTGGCGCGACGCCGCGCGCAGCAACTGCTCGCGCGTGAGCGCCGGCTGCGCCACCGTCAGCGCCATCGAGTCCTGAATCTGATCGCGAAAACCGTACGCACCTCCCGCCTGGTAGAAGGCTGAGCGCGCCCACATGCGACACGCCAGCGTCTGATACAAGAGCCATCGGTTGAGGATGATGTCCATCGAGCGGTCCGGGGTCTTGACCTGCACGGTGCCCAACACGCCGTCCCAGTACTGCGTGACGGCGGCGAGAACGGAGTCGAGGTCGGCGTCGCGATATTTTTTGATTGAAGCGATTGCCTCGGCTCTACTCGACGCCTCGCCAAGAAAGAGAACGACCTCGGTGTCGGCATTGGGCCGCAGCGATAATGTCGTTTGCAGCGCCGCGCACGGATCCATCGCGGCTCCTGCTCTGCCGGACAGCCGCGTGTTCCCGGCGAGCGCTGCGGGATTGTCCAGCGTGCCGTTGCGCCCGAGAAACTCGGTTCGATCGGCGGTCGACGAGATCTGTTGGCCGCTCAGGTCGGCGAATGCCACGCGGCCACCGTACTCGACGCTGAAAGAGTTGCGCGCGAGTATCGCATGCGTCTCGGGCTCGATCTCGGTCACGACGTACGGGGCCGACGCTCCGCGCGAAGTCCCGAGCACCCATTCGACGTACGCGGTGATCGACAAGCGGCGCGTGCGCGTCGAGAGACTCCGAATCTTCAAGCTGGAAATCTTGACGGAGTCGTCCACCGGCACGTACTGCGTCAGCTCCAGCGAGATTCCGTGCGCAGTGTGTTGGAACACGCTGTAGCCGTGGCCGTGTCGAACGACGTACGGCGCCACATCTTCGCGAATCGGCAGCGCGGTGGGTCCCCACAACTCGCCGGTGTCGAGATCGTGAACGTACAGCACCTCGCCGGGACGATCGCATACCGGATCGTTTGACCATTGCGTAATCTGATGCTGCTGGCTGTTGATTGCCCAGGTGTAGCCGGCGCCCTCGACCGAAACCTGGAAGCCGAAAGATGAATTCGCGATCACGTTGATCCACGGGGCTGGCGTCCATTGTCCTTCACCGAGAATCGTCAGGTACTCGCGCCCGTCATCCGCGAAGCCGCCGAGCCCGTTAAAGAATTCGATCTCGCGTCGCGGCATCGCGACATCCGCCCTGTGTATCGCCGGAAGTCGCCGCGGCGGCGGGCCGGCAGCCGGCTCGAACATCTCCAACCGTTTGACTTGCTCGGACAGGGTCCCGCGGCGGCTCAGCAACACCGCTCGCGCCACCGTCTGCAGAACGCTCCGCAGCTCGGCCGAGACCAGGTCAGCGCGCAGCACGAACACCTCTCCACATGTACCTTGCCCATCGGCAGGAGCGCGCGACGGCACGCTCCGAACTAGACCCTCGAGCGCGGACTGCAGCTCTTGATGGTACGACGGCGGCCGCTCGTTCAGGATCACTAAATCGACGCATAGCCGTTTCATCCGCCAGTACTCATGCGCGCGCACCAGCTCACGCACGATCTCGAGATCCTCGGTCTCGTCGATGCGCACGAGCACGATCGGCAGGTCGCCGGAAATTCCCGCCGGCCACAGCTTCGACTGTCCGCCCTCGCCGCGCCGCAGGAGATCAGACGACGGGCGTAGCGTCGGATCGGAGTACAGCACGCGATTGGCGATGCGCTGGAACAGATGCGCCTCGTCGGCGTTCACGCGCAGGTGATGCAATTGCACTTGCGCTTGCGTCCACGCCAGCGTCACCGCGCGCTCGAACGCGTTCGAGTCGCGATGCTTGTCCACGAGGTCAAGCGCCTCGGTCCGCGACGGCGCGACGATTGTCCAGAACGCGACGCGCGCGGTCCCTCCCGGCGGTATGCGCAGCCGGCGGCGAACGCTGAAGATTGGATCGAGCACGGTGCCGACCGTATCCGACAACGGGCGCCCATCGACTACCGAAACGGCGTCGCGGAGCCCGCGACCGCGCCCGAGAAATCGCGCGCGGTCGGTCTCGAACTGAATCTCGCCGACCGACTCGCCCTCGGCGACCGCAAGATGCGCCGCCCAGATGGGCGCCTCGGCCGGCGAGCGCACCCTCCGCGTGGCGAGCAGCGCGCCGACTTCAGCGTCGAACTCCGTCTGCACGAACATCTTGGAGAACGCCGGATGCGCCGTGTCGGATGCTGCGGTCGCCAGCACGATTTCCGCGTAGGAGGTCAGCTCGACCTCGCGCACGCGGCTGCCGAGATTGGTAATCGACACGCGCCGGACTTCGGCGTCGTCTTCGGGCGACACCGCGACTTCGAGCGTCGTCGTCATGGAGCCGTCACGCCGCACGATTTCCGCGCGGTCCTCGGAGAACTCGACTTCGTAACTGTCCGCCTCGACGCCCGCAGGCTGAAACCCAGCCGACCAGACCTTGCCGCTGTTCACATCGCGAATGAAGATGTACGTTCCCCACGAATCGCAAGTGACGTCTTCGCGCCAGCGCGTGACCGCCAGATCGTTCCAGTGGCTGAAGCCCGATCCGGCCGCCGTGAGCATCACAGTGTATCTGCCGTTGGATAGAAGATGCGTGCGCGGGATCAGATCGTGCGGCGAGTGGAAGCGGCGAACTGTCGGCGGCGCAATTTCGCGGACGTTGGCCTCTGCCTTGACCTCCTCGGCCCGCGGGCGAGCCACGGCGACGTCGCGCGGTGTCCGTTCCTGCAGCAGCAGCTCGGTCGCCTGGATCATCGGCTCGGCGTGAAAACGCGCGCGCATCGCGCCACGATTCAGCGCGTCGGCGATCGCCACCAGCGTCATGCCCTGGTGATGCGCCATGTACGCGCGCACGATCGCAACACTCTCGCCCTCGGGCACGCGCGACGGCGTATAGTCCAGCGCCTCGTACCAGCCAAAATGACCGAGGCCGCCGGCGGCGAGCAGCCGCGCGAAATTCTGCGCCGCCGACTCAGGATCGACCATCGCCGCCAGCGCCGTCGCGTAGGGTGCGATCACCGCATCCTCGCTCAAGCCCCGCTTGAGTCCGAGTCCGGGCACGCCGAAGTTCGAATATTGATACGTGAATTCGAGGTCTCGCGCGTTGTAAGCGGATTCCGAGATGCCCCACGGCATGCCCAGCTCGGTGCCGTACTTCATCTGGCGCCGCACCACTAGGCGATTGGTCTGCTCGAGCAGGCTGCCGGATGGCGCGCGCATCACCAGCGAGGGCATCAGGTACTCGAACATCGAGCCCGACCATGAAATTAGCGCCGAGCCGCGATCGACCGGCGTCATCGCGCGTCCGAGCCGGAACCAGTGGCGAGCGGGAATTTCTCCCTTCGCGATCGCGACGAAGCTGGCGAGCCGCGCCTCGGACGCAAGCAGATCGTAGCAGTTGGGATCGAGGCTGCCGTCTGTGACGCGATAGCCAATCGACAAAAGCTGGCGCGCGGGATCGAGCAGGAAGTCGAACTTCATCGCATCGAACATCCTGCCCGCGATTGCGGCGACTTCCGTCAGGCGACGCTCGAGTACTCTGGCGGCCTCGCCCGCGCGCATCGCGGCAGTTTTGTCGAGCTGTGAGTCCCGGCTGGCCGCGTCACTATATAAGTCGGGCAGATCGCCGAGCTTCGGTACCGATTCGATCTGCGTCGAATCGCTGTCGAGGGCGCCCGTCTTGACGCGGGCGCGCGCGGCCCACGGCTTCAGCAGCTCGACGTCGCGTTGATGACTGCTAATGCACGCCCGCAGTGCCTCGGCCCAAGCAAGCACCTCGGCGGCGGCGGGGTCGGCGCGCTCGAGCGTCAGCGCGCGCGCGATATCGGTTGCGGAATCGCTATGACCCGCGAGCTCCGCCAGCCAGGCCGTCATTTCCACCACTGTCCGCGGCTCCGACTGCGCCAGCGGCGCCATGGTATCGAGCACTTCCGTGAGCTGCTTCGGCGTGACGGTGTAACTGCGGCGATCGGTGACCAGGGACATAAGCGACTCGCGCACCAGTGCGATCGAGTCTGCGATTCCGTTCAGCCACTGACGGTCCACCATCGGCCGAGCGATCATTTCGCGGCAGGCATTGCCGATCGCAATCAGATGCCCCGCCAAATTGCCGCTGTCCACCGATGACACGTACCTGGGATCCAGCGGCCGCAGGTCGCGCGTGTCGTACCAGTTGAAGAAATGCCCACGAAACAGTTCCATCCGCTTCATCGTGTCGAAGGTCGCGCCGAGCCGCTCGACGGTCTCATGCGTACCTATCCAGCCGAAGTCGTGCGCCGCGACAATAGACAGCAGGTATAGCCCGATGTTGGTGGGCGACGTGCGATGCGCCAGCACGGGCTTGGGGTCTTCCTGAAAATTGTCAGGCGGCAGCACGTTATCGTCAGCCGTCACGAACTTTTCGAAGAATCGCCACGTCCGCCGGGCGGTCAGGCGAAGCGTCGTCGCGTTGGCGAGCGAGAGCGGCTTCGCGCCCTCGATGGGCGGCGGCATGCTTGCCCATCGCGCGACCGCGGGCGACAGTATCCACAAAATCACGAAGGGCGCGGCAACGATTGCGCCACCGTCGCCCGCCAGTGCGAGCAAGACTGCAGTCGCAGCGGCCAGCGCCAGTCCGCCTGCCATCGTCGCATAGAATCCGCGAACATCGAGACGGCGAGTTCGCTTCGCCTGGGCCGCCGTCGTCCATTCGAGCATCAGCCGATGGCTTACGTACAAGCGGTAGAGCGTGCGCGAAATCGCGTCGATCATCAGCCACGCCTGATGAGCCAGCAAGGTCAGCATCATCGCGAGCTGCGAAAGGCCTGCGACCAGGTCCTTGCCGACGGCGAGGATGTGGCTGCGTTTGGAGATGTCGCGGCGACGCGGAACGATTCCGGTGACAAATGGGAGCATCGGCGCAGTCGCGATCGTCGCAACGATGAACGCGGTCCAGATCGCAGCGGCAGCGAGAGGCAGCGTCCAGCCCGCGACCAACGCAAGCAGAATAAACGGGGCAGACAGGCTGCGACGCAGGTTGTCGATCATTTTCCACCGCCCAATGGGCGGCATCGACGCGCCGAGAATCCACGGCAGCAGTTGCCAGTCACCGCGAGCCCATCGATGCTGCCGGCCCGCCGCCACGTCGTAGCGCGACGGAAATTCCTCGACCAGCTCGATGTCGGATACCAATCCCGAGCGCGCGAAAGTTCCTTCGAACAGATCGTGACTCAACAGCGTGTCGTCGGGGACGCGGCCGGCTAGCGACGCTTCGAACACGTCGACATCGTAAATTCCCTTACCGCTGTACGAGCCCTCGTCGAGAAGATCCTGGTAGACGTCGGAGACTGCGAATGCGTACGGATCGATTCCGGCAGCGCTGGAAAACACGCGCTGGAAGATCGATCCGTCGCGCCCGGTCGGCAGCGACGCCGTGATTCGCGGCTGCATGACTCCGTGACCTTCGATCACGCGGCCAAGTTGCCGATCGAATCGAGGCGCGTTCAACGGATGAGCCATTTTGCCAACCATCCGCTTGGCGGCGCCGCGCGGCAGGCGCGTGTCCGCGTCGAGCGTGATCACGTAGCGCACGCCTTCGGGAACCGCGGGCGAGAGCCCATCCGATGAGACGAAGGTGGTATCGCTTGCGCCGCGCAAGAGGTGGTTCAGCTCGTGCAGTTTGCCGCGCTTGCGCTCCCACCCCATCCACACGCCTTCGGCCTCGTCCCAGACGCGCCGCCGATGGAGGAGCAAAAATCTCGCGCCCGCCGCTCCCGGTCCGTGACGCTGGTTGAGGCGCGCGATGCCAGCCGTTGCTGCCGCCAGCAGGTCGTCGTCGCGTGGCGCTTTCTCTGTTGCCGAGTCGTTCCAGTCGGACAGGATTGCGAAGTACAGCTCGCCGTCGGTACTTGCCAGGTAATGAACCTCGAGCCGCTCGATCTGCTCGTCGAGCTCGGCGCGCGTCGTCAACAATGTCGGCATTGCGACCATCGTGCGCAGGCTCGCCAGCACGCCGTCGTGAAGCTCGAGTGCGGGAATCGTGTTGGGACCGATGACGGTTGTGGTTGCGCGATTCACCAGCGCGACCGCCGCGTCCATCGCCGGGATTATCGCGAGCATCGCGAGGATGACGCGTGTCCATGCGCCGAGGTGCGCATCGTCAATCGCAAGCAAGCCGCACGCAACGATCGCCGCGGTGACAACCGCGATCGTACCGAGGTAGCCTTTGATTCCGGCGGCCTTGTTGGCGCGCGCGATCCAGTCGCGCACCGGCGCGCGAAATCCCAGCTTCGCTTCGAGCGCATAACGCCCTTCTGAAATCAGGTAGTAGCCCGGATGGTGCTCGCGGCGCGCGACCACGCCATCGTTTGGCTGTTCGGCCGCAGCGCTCTTCGCCGAATCGATCGCGCTTTGTGCAACCTCGACTTCGGTATGCCCCGAACCCAGCGCAAGTTTCTCGATCGCATGCCTGTAGCGATCGCGCGTGGGGAAATCCATCGCGCCAAAATCGCTGTCGGCGCGCAGCACCGCATCGACCGTGCTCACACTCTCGAAGAAATCCGCCCAATCGACCGCTGACATCAGGCGCATGCTGGTGATCACGTTGCGAACCGTCACGTTCATCGCTCCCTGCCCCTGATGCACTTCGCGCACGATCTCGTCGGCCGTCGTGCCCTCCGTCGCCAGCCGCGCGTCGAGCCAGTTCAGCGCCGGCGTCACCCTGGAGTCCTGATCGCGCAGCCGTTGAACCATCTCGACCGCAAACGCCGCCGCAATCGGCGACGCGTCGAGATCCTTAAACACGGCCTCCGCCGGTTCTGCGTCGCGGCCGTTCGATCCCAACAGCCGGTCCGCCAGCTTGTCAGCCTCCTGGCGTTGCGCACGGCTGCGGCCAATCTGCTCGGCCGCGCGCCGCAGATTTTCGACGAGCACGATTCGAAGCGTGATCGCCACCGCCCACAGCTCGCCAATCGTCAAAGGCTGCACGCGCTGGTAAGCCTGCACGAAGCGGGTCAGGGTCTGCGTATCGAAATAGCTGTCGGTATGCGCGACGTAGGCCCACGCGATTCCGAACACGCGCGGGTACCCTTCTAGCGGACCCTCGGCGAGCTTCGGTAACTGCCGGTAGAATCCGCGCGGCAGGTCGTCGCGAATCTCGCGAATCTGCTCTTCGACAACGTGAAAATTGTCGACCAGCCACTCCGCGGCCGGCGTGATCGCGCGCTCCTCACGAATTGCGGCTGCCGTGCTGCGATACGCCGCGAGCAGAACGCGCCCGTTCTCGCGCACTCGCGAGCCTATTTCGCGTCCGCGCCCTGGATACTGTGTAACGCGCTGCGCAACCGCCAGCGTCTCGCCATGCTGTTCGAGGCGCTCGACGCTGAACAGTTCTGCGCGGATCGGCTCCTCGGTATGCGCAAAGCCGGGAGCCGGTGCTTTGGGCGCGCGAAGAAATAACAGGCTCAAACTTGCCTCTCGGTCCGGACAGCCGGCTGCGGGATGAACTAATCAGAGCTGCGCGAATTGCGCAGCGTAATGCGGCGGACGAATCGCGTCAGTTCACTCTCTCACTGTATCAGAACGCGCGGGCAATCGCTCTCGAAGATCTCCAGTGAGATCACTGGCTCGCGATGGTTAGCGCCACACTTCTTGTGAGTAGCGTGCGGCGCGACAATTGAAACACCGTGCAGGACTAGTCTCAAAATCTAGTCGTGCGAAAATGTTGGCTATACGGACCTGAAAAAAAGGAGGACGGAACGCCGCGCGGGATGCAGAAACGCGAATTCAGTTCACCCGCGATGGTGCGAACTCGGGCGTTTTTCCGCGCCTATCAGAGCTGAACACGTGAGCAAGCCGTTGTGGGAGAGCATCCGAATCTCGGCGCGGATGTCAAAAGAGCCGATCGGAATTCAAGACCGCGACCAAGCCAGGGAGGAACGCTAATGAGTACAAATGGCAAGGCAAGAACTCGCCGTGC